>Ga0153956_1002641_pt1 | contig 12776 bp, 10 predicted proteins | sample TSFL040MetaG_FD_104704 | JGI IMG/M metagenome (GOLD analysis project Ga0153956, IMG submission 104704) | Attine ant fungus gardens microbial communities from Florida, USA - TSFL040 MetaG | ecosystem: Host-associated > Fungi > Mycelium > Unclassified | place: USA: Florida, Wekiwa Springs... | reverse complement strand
GGCGTCCTGATCGGGCAATTCCGCTATGGTCGTTCCAGGGAAACTGGAGCGGCCAAATGATCAAGCTGACGTTCTGCCTGCATCGCCTGCCAAGCCTCACGCGCGAGGCGTTTCAGGACTATTGGTTCAACAAGCATGCGCCACTGGTGGCACGGCACCGGGAGGTGTTGCGCATCCAGCGCTATGTCCAGATGCATTCCACCACCACCGATCTCAATGCAGCAATCCGCGCGGGACGGAATGCGCCGGAAATGTATGACGGCGTTGCCGAGCTGTGGTGGAATTCGTTGGACGACATCACCGCCGACCCGACGCCGGAACGTCAGGCTGCGGGACTGGCGCTGCTCGAAGACGAGCGCAAATTCATCGACCTCGCCCGTTCCCCGCTGTGGTTCGGGGAGGAGAAGGTGATTTTCGGCTAGAGCCGTGCTTCGCCAGATAGCGGCGGGCCAGCGCGATGTTGCGGCGGTTGGATTTGAAGCTGACGTCGAACGCATCGCCGAGGACCGGTATCGCACCCACGGCAGTGTCGAGCGCGACGTTCCAGACCATGCGCGTCTTCACCCATGGCGACAGGCCCAATTCGGCAGCACGCGAGATCAGATAGAAGCTGATCAGCGCGGAGATGATGTCGCCCACCACGGGCACCAAGCCGATCACGCCGTCCAGACCAAAGCGGATGTTCGTGCCGGGAAGAATGAACCGCGAGTCCAGAAGATCGGCGAGCCATTCGAGCTGAGCGAGTTGCTCGTCCGCGGAGAGTTGTCCCGGCGGGATAATTTCGATGCGTGGCGTCGTTGTCGTGGACATGACTCGCTTCTAGCGGGCAATGGCGGCGAAATCGCGGCGTCAGATATCGGCGTAACAGCGGACTTCGTCGGCTGCGCCCGGACTTGTGATGGCACCGTCGCGGGCCGGTCCGACATTCTTCGCAAAACGCGCCAGTGCACCGGATTTGAAGGCAGGTGCCTTCGGCTTCCACGCCTTGCGACGTTCGGCGAGCTCCGCGTCTGAAACCTCCACGTCCATCGTGCCCTTGTCGGCATCGATGGTGATGATGTCGCCATTCTTCAGCAGACCGATGGGACCGCCATCCATCGCTTCGGGGCCGACATGGCCGACGCAGAGGCCGCGTGTGCCGCCGGAGAAGCGGCCGTCGGTGATGAGGGCGATATTCTCGACGCCCTGCCCGTACAGCGCCGCGGTCGTCGACAGCATCTCGCGCATGCCGGGGCCGCCCTTGGGGCCTTCGTAACGGATGACGATGACGTCGCCTTCCTTGTACTGGCGCGCCTGCACGGCGGCGAAAGCATCTTCCTCGCAATCGAACACCAGCGCGGGACCACGATGCTTGATGTGCTTGAGGCCCGCGATCTTCACGATGGCGCCTTCGGGCGCGAGATTGCCGCGCAAGCCAACCACGCCGCCGGTCGGTGCGAGCGCGTGGGCGACGTCTTTCATCACCTTCTGGTTCGGATTGAACTTCACGTCTTTCAAGTTCTCGGCGACCGTTTTGCCGGTGACCGTGATGCAATCGCCGTGGAGCAATCCCGCATCGAGCAACGCGCGCATCAGCATGGGCACGCCACCGGCTTCCCACATGTCCTTGGCGACGTACTGACCGCCCGGTTTCAGCGAAGCCAGGTAAGGCGTCTTGCGGAAGATCTCTGCCACGTCGAACAGATCGAACTTGATGCCCGCTTCATTCGCCATCGCGGGCAGATGCAGCGCGGCATTGGTGGAGCCGCCGGTGGCCGCAACGACCATCGCGGCGTTCTCGAAAGCCTTCCGTGTACAGATCGTCCGGGGACGGAGGTTTGAGGCGACCAGATTCATCACCTGCTCGCCCGCCTTCAATGCGAAGTCATCCCGCGCCAGAACTTCGGCCGGAGGACCGGAGGAATATGGCAGTGCCAGACCGATCGCTTCGGCGACGCAGGCCATGGTGTTGGCGGTGAATTGTCCGCCACAGGCGCCCGCGCCGGGGCATGCGTGGCGTTCCAACTCGGTGAGATCGCAGGCCGGCATCTTACCGGCGGCGAATTGGCCGACGCCTTCGAAGATGTCGACCACTGTGACGTCTTTGCCCTTCACGCGGCCCGGCATAATGGAGCCGCCATAGAGGAACACGCTCGGCACGTTCAGGCGCAGCATCGCCATCATCATGCCCGGCAAGCTTTTGTCGCAGCCCGCGATGCCCACCAGCGCGTCGTAACAATGACCGCGCATCGTCAGTTCGACGGAGTCCGCGATCACTTCGCGCGACACCAGTGAGGACTTCATGCCTTCATGACCCATCGCGATGCCATCGGTCACCGTGATGGTGCAGAACTCGCGCGGCGTGCCGCCATTTTCCTTCACGCCCTTCTTGGCGGATTGCGCCTGGCGCATCAGGGCGATGTTGCAAGGCGCGGCTTCGTTCCAACAGGAGGCGACACCGACGAAGGGGCGATGGATTTCCTCTTCCGTCAGCCCCATCGCGTAATAGTAGGAGCGATGCGGCGCGCGCTCAGGGCCTTCGGTGACGTGGCGCGAGGGCAGCTTGGATTTGTCGAACTTCGGCATGGCGAAACCTGAAAACTTCTGCTGAAACTTTCATGCCGCGCCGCAGCATTCCACGCAACGGAATTGTTTGTCGATTTTTGCTATGTCGATTACGCAATTTTCCAATATCTAGTGGCCGTCCAAATTATTCCTACATCTATTTGTTTTTCAAAGTGGAAGGGGGTACCCCTCCCACCCCTATCGGAGCGCCATAACTTAAAACCATGGGCCGCGAGTGGGAACTGCGTGCGAATCACACACAGTCAATATATGATAATAGTCATAGACTGGTTTTCAAGATCACAATGCAGAAAGGCCCGGACCTCGTCGTCCGGGCCTTCTGATTGTCAGGCCGCCTGCACATCCAGCGCTGGGTAGTCGGTATAGCCCTGCGGGCCCGCCGAATAGAACGTCTTGGCGTCCCATTTGTTGAGCGGCGCGTTCTTCTTGAAGCGCGTCTCCAGATCCGGATTGGCGATGTAGTCCTTGCCCCAGGCGACGGCATCTGCTGCGCCGGATGCGAGCGCGGCTTCCGCGCTTTCCTTGGTGAAGGCTTCATTCGCGGCATAAACGCCGCCGAACGCTTCGCGCAGCAGCGGACCGATGCTGTCTTCCGCCTGACGCTCACGCGCGCAAATGAAGGCGAGCTTGCGCTTGCCCAATTCCTTCGCGACGTAGGTGAACGTGCCTTTCAGATCGCTGTCGCCCATCGTGTGGGAATCGCCGCGCGGCGCCAGATGCATGCCGACGCGATCCGCGCCCCACACCTCACATACTGCGTCCGTCACTTCCAGCATCAGACGCGCGCGCTTCTCGCGGCTGCCACCATAGGCGTCGCTGCGGTGATTGGTGCTGTCTTGCAGGAATTGATCGAGCAGATAGCCGTTCGCGCCGTGAATCTCCACGCCGTCGAAGCCGGCTTTCTTCGCGTTCTCTGCACCTCTCTTGTATGCGGCGATCACGCCGGGAATTTCGCTGGTCTCCAGCGCGCGGGGCACACCGTAGTCACGCTCGGGGCGCAAAAGGCTTACATGGCCCTTGGGTGCGATGGCGCTGGCGGACACGGGTTGCTTGCCATCGAGGAAATACGGATCGGAAATGCGACCGACATGCCAAAGCTGCAGGAAGATGTGTCCGCCCTTCTTGCGAACGGCATCTACGATCGGCTTCCAGCCTTCGGTCTGTTCGTCGGACCAGATACCTGGCGTGTTCGGATAGCCGACACCCATGGCATCGACGGACGTGGCTTCCGTCATGATGAGGCCTGCACCGGCGCGTTGTGTGTAATACTCAATCGCGAGCGCCGCCGGCACGCGGCTGCCTTCCACGGCGCGCGTGCGCGTGAGCGGCGCCATCCAGATGCGATTGGGCAAAGTGAGAGCGCCCACTTTGATGGGATCGAACAGTGTCGGCATTGTGAAATCTCCGGGATGCGAATAGCGATCCGCGAGAATTAGTCACCGACGAGCCCTGTCGCAACCGCGGCAAGAAAAAGCCCGGCGGATTTCTCCACCGGGCTTGTCTCTTCCGAAAAGACCCTAGGTCTTAGCGGTAGTAATGCCAGTGGTGGTGGCTGTCGTAATAGCCACGGCGATGATGGCGATAGTAGTGGCTGTGGCAGCCGCTGGCGCCGATCGAGTGGCCGGCAAGGCCGCCGACGACCGCGCCGCCGACGATTCCAACCGGGCTGCCATGCGTGATGGCCGCGCCAAGGATACCGCCGGTACCCGCACCGACAACGGTGCCGGTTGTTTTGCGGCTATGGCAGCTTGCATCAGCGGCGGTTGCCGCCGTGCCGAGCGCCAGAATGGATATCGCCGCGATTTTTGCGATTCGTGTGAACATGATCTCTCCTCATCTGACGGGCCCGATGCCCGCGCACTCCCCGTCCGAGTGCATAACGAACACGTAATCAAAAAGTTCCCTAAGCTAGCCGAGCTACCGCTTCTTTCAAGCGCGTGGCCGTCGCCGCGTATTCGGCACGCTTTTCCCGTTGTTCGGCGAGGACGTCTTCGGGGGCGCGGGAGACGAATTGTTCGTTGGAGAGCTTGGCATCGATTCGGCCGATTTCTTCCTCGGCCTTTTTCAATTCCTTTTCGAGTCGGGTGCGTTCCTTCGCGAAGTCGATCACATCGCCCAGCGGCAGACCGACCGTCGCTTCGCCCAGAACGAATTGCGCGGAGCCTTTCGGCAGCGCGTCGGCGACATCGGCGGAGATCAGGCGCGCGAGCGTGAGGATGACATCGTGGTTCGCGGCGAGCGTCGCTTTGCTCTCGGCGCTCGCATCCTTCAGGACCAGCGCGATCTTCGCAGCAGGCGGCACGTTCATTTCCGAGCGCACGGAGCGCACGCCCTTCACCAGGTCAATCACCCAGTTCATCGCGCGGCTGGCGGCTTCGAATTTCGGCAGGCCATCGAGCTTCGGCCACGGACCTTCGATCAGCATGTCTGTGCGCGGCGTGACGGCCGTGCGCGCCCAAAGCTCTTCCGTAACGAAGGGCATGAACGGATGCAGAAGCTGGAAGATCGTGTCACGCACCCATGCCGCTGTGGCGCGAGTTTCCGCTTTCGCCTTTTCGTCCGATCCATTGAAGATCGGCTTGGCGATTTCGAGATACCAGTCGCAGAACACATCATAGATGAAGTGATAGGCCGCGCCCGCCGCTTCGTTGAAGCGTAACGCTTCAAGCTTGGTGGTAAGTTCCTGCGCCGTTGCGGCGGTTTCAGCGACAATCCATTGGTTCGGCGTGAGTGTGACCTTCGCGGGATCGAAACCGGCGACGGTTTCGCAGCCGTTCATCTCGCAGAAGCGTGTGGCGTTCCACAGTTTGGTGACGAAATTGCGGTTCACTTCCACACGGCTGGGGCCGATGCGCATGTCGCGCCCCTGCCCCGCGGCCAGCGCCAAGGTGAAGCGCAGCGCATCCGCGCCGTACTCATCGATGAGGTCGAGCGGATCGACGACGTTGCCCTTCGTCTTCGACATCTTCACGCCCTTCTCGTCGAGAACGCGGGTGTGGATGAAGACGGTGTGGAACGGAACGTCTTCCATGAACCACAGGCTCATCATCATCATGCGGGCAACCCAGAAGAAGATGATGTCGAAGCCGGTAACGAGAACCGAGGTCGGATAAAAGCGCTTCAACGCGTCCGTCTTGTCGGGCCAACCGAGCGTGGAGAATGCCCACAGTGCGGAGGAGAACCATGTGTCGAGAACGTCGGGATCGCGCGTCAGTATTTTGCCGCCGGCTTGCGCTTTCGCTTCGTCTTCCGTTTCGGCGCAATAGATTTTGCCGTCTGCATCATACCAGACCGGAATTTGGTGGCCCCACCACAACTGGCGCGAGATGCACCAAGGCTGGATGTTGCGCATCCAGTGGAAATAGACGTTCGACCAGTTGTCCGGCACGAATTTGGTGCGGCCATCTTCCACTGCTTTGATCGCCTTGTCGGCGAGCGGCTGGACGTTGAGATACCACTGCTCCGTCATCATCGGCTCGAGCACGACGGTTTTGGTCTTCTCGTCGTGCGGCACGGCATGGGTAATCGGCTCGATCTTGTCGAGCAGCTCGACGGCTTCCAGATCGGCGACGATGGTCTTGCGGGCCACGAAACGGTCGAGCCCGCGATAGGCTTCCGGTACTTCGTTGTTGAGCGTGCCGTCCTTGTTGAGAATGTTGATCAGCGGAAGATTGTGACGCTTGCCAACTTCAAAGTCGTTGAAGTCATGACCCGGCGTGATCTTCACCGCACCGGTACCCTTTTCCGGATCGGAGTGTTCGTCGGCCACGATTGGGATGCGGCGATTGGTGAGCGGCAGCACGACGAACTTGCCGATTAGATCCTTGTAACGCTCATCGTCGGGATGCACGGCAACCGCTGTGTCGCCCAGCATCGTTTCCGGGCGTGTGGTGGCGACCGTGATGAAGCGACCCGCCTGCCCTTCGATGGGATATTTCAGATACCAGAGGTGCCCCTTCATCTCGATGTTCTCGACTTCGAGATCGGACACGGCGGTCTGCAAGCGCGGATCCCAGTTCACAAGGCGCTTGTCCCTGTAGATCAGGTTCTGCTTGTAGAGTTCGACGAAGACTTTCAGCACCGCGCGCGAAAGGCCTTCGTCCATCGTGAAGCGTTCGCGCGACCAGTCGGCGGAGGCGCCGAGGCGGCGAAGCTGCTGCGTGATCGCGCCGCCGGATTCATTCTTCCAGCGCCACACTTCTTCCAGGAACTTGTCGCGGCCCATCGCGACACGGCTCTGCTGCTTCTCAGCAAGCTGGCGCTCGACAACCAACTGCGTGGCGATGCCCGCATGATCCATGCCCGGTTGCCAGAGAACATCCTTGCCACGCATACGCTCGAAGCGCGCGAGTGCATCCTGCAGCGTGTTGTTCAGCGCGTGGCCGATGTGCAGGCGGCCGGTCACGTTCGGCGGCGGAATGACGATGGAAAAGGGTTCGGCGTCGGGGCGGCGGCCCGCGCGGAAGGCGCCGGAGCGTCCCCACTCCGCATAGATGCGGCTTTCGACTTCGCCGGGATTGAAGGTCTTATCGAGCATGAAACAGGTGTTCCTCTAAGCGCCGGTTCTGGGCAAACGGCCCGGAAGCGTCAAGAGGAGGCTTTCCGGGGTAGTTTTGCCGCCCCGGCCTGGTTCTTCAGGATCGCGAGACTAGCGCTTGCCGCGCGCTCTTACGGCGCGGGCTACTTCTTCCCGTACGGCGCCTTCGAGGATCGAGGGGAAATGCTCATCCATCCACTCGCGGATGAGCGGGCGCATCGCGGCCAGCAGATCGTCCTTCTGGTTGGACATCCACTGATCGATATGCGGGCCGACGGCGTCGCGCACGGCGCGTTCGAAGACGGCTTCCACGGAGTCGCCGTCAACATTGGTGCTGCGGAATGTCGAAGCCATGGGCGCAGGCGCGGATTTCGCCGCGTCTTCCTCTTCGCTGTCGAGCGTATTGAAAGCATCATCAAGCGCACGGCGCGTCTTGTCGGAGAAAATGTCCGATCCCGACGTGGGCGCTGCGGGCTCTTCGATGGTCTGGAAGACGACTTCATCGACAGCCGCAACGGCGACCGGCGCCGGTTCCGGCACTTCGTCCGTGAGTTCCAGCACATCCTCTTCTTCCGCGGGTGCTTGCACGATCGGCGCAGGAGCCGGTGTCGGCGCGGGTGCAGGGGCGGCAGCAACGGGAGCCGCGGCAACAGGCGCGGGTTCGGCCGGGGCAGCTTCCGTGGAATCCTCCGAAATGATCTTCCGGATGGACGCCAGAATCTCTTCCATCGTCGGTTCGTGCTGGGGGCTGCTAGCCATGGGTTTTGCTCCGGCCGCTCGGGCGCGCGGGTGACCTTACGAACCTAAGACAGTTACCCAAATAAGGAAAGACGAAGTTAACGGACGGCGCTCTCGTAACCCGCAAACATGCGCGTTCTTAACGATTGGATGACGTCTCAATCGCCGAAACCGATCCAGCGCGCGTGATCGCTGTCGTAGTGCTCATGCGCATTGTAGTACTTCACCTTCAACTTGAGGTATCGCGCCGTAAGTTGCCCTGTCGATTGCAAGACTTGATAAGCGGCGACATACGCATCGCGCGTCGAAGACACCACGGAGACTTGCGCGTTAAGAAGTTCCTGCTGCGCGTTGAGCACATCGAGAATGGTGCGCCCGCCGACTTCCTGCTCCTTCTTCACGCCTTCATAGGCGATCTGATCGGCATCGACTTGTGCTTGATTTGACGTGATGGCGGCCTTCGCGGCGGCGTAAGTGTTCCAGGCGCTCTGAACGTCGGCCTGCACCTGCCGGTCGGCCGCGATGACCTGAAGCTGCGATTGGCTGTGCAACTCCTTGGCCTGGCGGATGTCGGCATATTCCGATCCGCCCTGATAGATCGGCACGGTCACCTGGGCGTAGACCGTCGTGACATGCGCGTTGCCCGGCTGGCCGAACTGCGCGCCGGCCGAACTCTGCTGATACTGATACTGGCCCTGGATACCGATCTGCGGAGAGAGCGAGCCCAACGCATCATCGACGGCCAGATCCGCTGCGCGCTCCGCGTCGCGCGCGCCGACGACGATCGGATTATTCTTGGAGCCGGTTGCCGCCGCTTCTTCTTCCGTCGCCGGCAATGCGGGCAGCGCAGGCTGCTCTTCCAACGCTTCCGCCGGGCGGCCGATCACTTGCTCGAACACGGCGCGATCCGACGCCAGTTGTCCGCGCGCAAGCGTAAGCTGCGCTTGCGCACCGGCGAGACGCGCCTGCGATTGCGAGACGTCGGTCTTGGTAAGTTCGCCAACCTGGAATTGCTTCGACGTCGCATCGAGCTGCTTTTGCAGCACCGCGACGTTGTTCTCGCGCAGTTTCACCGTTGCGGTGTCGCGCACGACATTCATGTAGGCGGTGACGCCGCCCAGCAATGTCTGCTGTTCGCTGTCGATCAGTTGCGCGCGGCCTTGGCGCACAAGAGCTTTGGCGCGTCCGACTTCCGCGATGGTCTTGCCGCCGCGAAACAACGGCTGCGTGACAGTGAGTTGCCCTTGAAGCGGGTGATCGGTGATCGCGCCGCCTGGAATTGGTGGTCCGCCAGCTGGGTTCGGAATTGAGCCGTACTGCTCTCGTTCGTAGCCATATTGGCCATTGATGTTGGCGGTGGGGCGCCAGCCAGCGTTCGCTTTGGCGACGTTCTCATCGGTGGCGCGCAGGCCCGCGCGCGAAGCGTCGAGATTGGGATTGGTCTCGTAAGCCAGACCCAGGGCATCATTCAGCGTGATGGTTTCGGCCTGTGCGGCCATGCCCATCGTTGCGAGTGCGGCCAAAGCCGCTCCGAAAATCACCCTCGACATGCTGAAAACGCCCCAAAACTCTAATTCCAGAATCCCATGTGGGGATTCTAGAAAACAAATCCAACCTTCTCCCGGAAACTCGGAAGAATTGGTGCATCGGCGTCAAATCCGGCCCGGCGGCCGATCTGCCCCTGCTCCTTGAGGAAGACCGTGGCGTGACCAGAGGCGCCGGTTTTGACGACCGCAACGAGCCGCCCACCTTCGGCCAACTGGCCCAACAAGGCGTCCGGGCGGGTTTCGATCGCGCCATTCACGAAGATCACGTCGTAGGGGGCTTTGCCCTTGTGGCCCTCGGCGAGGCTGCCCTGCACCACCGTGGCGTTCGACGCGCCGACGGATGGCAGAGTTTCGCTCGCGATGCGGACCAAGTCGGCATCCTGCTCGACCGCAGTTACCCGCGCGGCAATGCGGGCGAGAATGGCGGAGGAATATCCAGTGGCGCAGCCGACATCGAGGACATTGTCGGTCGGCTTGATCTCGGCGAGCTGGACCATCTTCGCGAAGGCACGCGGCTCCAGAAGAAAGCGGCCCTGCACCACTTCCAAGGGTGCGTCGGCGTAGGCCGTAGCCTTGCGCGAGGTAGGAACGAAACGCTCGCGCGGCACGTCGCGCATGGCGTCCTGCACCCGGATATCGGTGACGTCGTTCACGCGCACCTGCGATTCGACCATGTTCAGGCGTTGGGCGAGATAATCGGGCATCGGAGCGACTCGCGAGGAAAGGCGGGATTGCGGCGGCTTATACGTCGCCGATGGGGGCCTTACAACGCGGCAGAGCATGCCCTGAAGCTGTTGTTATTGGCGGACGATCTGATATAGCCCGCTGCCCGGTTCAGACACCGAGTGGCCTCGTGGCGGAGTGGTGACGCAGCGGATTGCAAATCCGTGAACCCCGGTTCAATTCCGGGCGAGGCCTCCAGTCTTCGCTGCGGAGCAGCGGAGACTGCCACGGCGAAGCGCGCCAGCGCGAAGCCGGGCCGGCTTCGGGGCTTCCGCAGCTTCGCCTTGGCAGGCCAGCCTTCGCCTACACTCTCCCCAGATATTCGCTGTCGAGACTAGATTTTCCTGTGGATCGGGCGGCCCACACCAGACTTGGTGGTGCCGTTAAGGTTTCATTAACCTTACTGTGGCAACCTCTGATCGTCTTCCCTTGAAGACACCCCACCATTACCCAACGCCTTGGGGCCAAGCTAACCGCTTGGCCCTTTTTTTCTGCCCCAAGCCCTACCCCAGATTCGTGACAGGCCGCCGACGACGTCACGCAAGCGCGAACGGCCATACCAGCTCACCGTTCTGCGGCGAAAACGGCGAATGGGCGGGAAATCAACAGACAGGATCAAAACGCCGACCGGGATCATCCAGAGGCCCAGAACCGGCAGGATCGCGAACAGCCCGCCGATCAGGAACGCAATGCCGAGCAGGATGCGCAGCGGGCGCCAAGTGGGCAGAGGGACTTCGTGTTTGCCGAAGCGCAGCGTGTGACGGGCGATGGGATATCCTTTCGCGTCACGGGTTGCCTCGCTCGCGAAACTTGATATAGGGACGCCCCGAGCGCAGCGCCACTAGGGCGCACCAATGTTCCGCGGTAGCTCAGTGGTAGAGCAGCCGGCTGTTAACCGGCTGGTCGTAGGTTCGAATCCTACCCGCGGAGCCATTCTCTCCCCTTCTTCTTCCGGGCTTCGTTTTCGATAGACCAGATTCGCGCGGATCACGGCCGGTTCAGTGATTCTGTGCACGAGAAGGCTCTCGCTCAAAGAAATGTCTAAAACACCAGATAAAGTAGACAGCTTTATCAATGATCGCGGTTGTATTTACTTGAAATAAATACGCGAACGCTTTCAATTGTACGAAATAGTACGGTCTGTTTCAGATTGCTGACCGCTGGGAGGGTCTGCAATGTTGAAAAACATCCATACCGAACAGCGCACGCCGATGACGCAGGTCGAGTTGAACGCCGCGATGGCGTCGCACGACAAATACGTTTTGGCGCAAGGCGGTCTGCGCGCGCAGTTCAATTTCAAGACGCTCGATGGCCTGAACCTGGCGAATCGGAATCTGTCGGATGCGGATTTCAGCGGAGCGTCGCTCATCAACGCCACGCTGTTCGGCTCGAACATGGCGCGCGCCAATCTTTATTGCGCCGATTTGCGGAGCTGCAATCTGCGATGCGCCAATCTCACGCGCGCCGATCTGCGCGGCGCATCGTTTCGGGGCGCGAGCCTGTCAGGCGCCATGCTGGACAATGCCGACATGCGCGCGGCGACGATGATGTTCGTCAGGCCGGAAGGGATTTCTCTCATCGACCGCAACCAGGCAACCCATGATGGTAAGACTGCGATCGGCGTGGATTTTTCAAACTGCTCGATGAAGGGCGTATCTCTGGGCAATGCCAAGCTCAGTGGCGCGAACTTCAGCGGCGCCAATCTTCACGGTGCCAATTTCAGGGGGGCACAACTACCCAACGTGAATCTGGACGGCGCAATCCTCACCGGTGTTTCGTTGAAGGATCTCGTGGTGCCGCCAAGTGCGCTAAAGGGATGCGTCACCGACGCTTCGCAAGAAGTCGTCGCGCGTGCCGAGACGCTCAAGAAAGACATCGAAGCACATCAGCGTTGGGCCGGTGGCGACAGCACCGCCAAGCCTTCGATGCTCGACAATGAAGATTTGCGGCCGTTGCAGAACTTTTTCACCGGCCTTCCATTGCCCGCGCTGTCCGCGCGCAATGCCGTTGCTATTGGTGTGAATTTTTCCGGGTGCCAGCTTCCGGGTGCACGTTTCGACGGCGCGGACTTGCGCGACGCCGATTTCACGGGCGCGGATTTGCGCGGCGCGTCCTTTGTCGGCGCGAAGTTGCACCATGCCCGGTTCGACCGCGCGAACATGACGTCTCTCGCGCTTGCGAACGGAACCTCGCTCGCGCCGAACCTCACCTCTGCGCAAGCCTCCGCCGAACAGTTCTTCGATGCCGTCATGGATGGTGACGTTTCGACGTTGGGATTGCACACCGAAGCCGCCTAACCACCCAAAGCCGATTGTGGATTGGCCAAAGCGCGCTCTTGCCGCGTTCGCCGCACTTGAAGCACGCCCACCCGGCCTCTAGCTTCCTATCGAATGTCATTCTTTTCGGTCGATGGATATTAAACACGACTCGCTCGCGGCGATCGGCAACACGCCGCTCATCCGTCTGAAACACGCATCGGACATCACCGGTTGCGAAATTCTCGGCAAAGCCGAATTCATGAATCCCGGTCAGTCGGTGAAAGACCGCGCGGCTCTCTTCATCGTGAAGGACGCGATGATGAAAGGCACGCTCAAACCTGGCGGTGTTATTGTCGAGGGTACGGCGGGCAATACCGGCATCGGCCTCGCTGTCGTGGGCAACGCACT
>Ga0153956_1002640_pt1 | contig 12788 bp, 7 predicted proteins | sample TSFL040MetaG_FD_104704 | JGI IMG/M metagenome (GOLD analysis project Ga0153956, IMG submission 104704) | Attine ant fungus gardens microbial communities from Florida, USA - TSFL040 MetaG | ecosystem: Host-associated > Fungi > Mycelium > Unclassified | place: USA: Florida, Wekiwa Springs... | reverse complement strand
CTGGACCTGCTCGATGTCGTCGGCATCGAGCTGCAGCGTCGTGTCGGCGCTCACCGCGTCGGCGATGGCGTGGGCATCGTCAAACGACCAGCGCTGCAGGATCTCGAAGGTCGGCCAGTCGATGGAAAAGAAACGATTGCGTCCCGGATCGTGCAGTGTCCAGCTGGGTTGGCCATCGGTCAGGACCGCGCCCGGCAGCACGGCCAATTCTTCGCGCAGGCGTCGCAGCGGCACGGCTCACCACCCCAGGCGCGCGCGCAGGGTCGCGATGGGCCGGCGCAGCACCCAGTAAATCAGCGGCACGCGCCGGCCCTGCAATTTGGCGTTGCCCTTGAGGCCGATGCGGTGATCGGTTTTCTCCAGCAGCGTCGCCCGCAGGCGATAGGCGTAAGTGCCGTCGGGACGCTGCACCGCGTCGTGCGCGAGATAACGGATGCGCGCCGCCACCGGCGCCAGCGGCGAGGCGTTCAGGTACAGCGTCACCGAGGCGCCGGCCGCCAGCGGAATCGCGTCGGCCACCGGCACCCAGGCTTCGATTTCGACGTCGCCGGGATCGGCGATGCGCATGATGCGTTCGCCCACCGTCACCGGACGACCGATCCACTCGGACGGATCGTCGAACAGCACCAGGCCCGACTGCGGCGCGAGCACGCTGGCGCGGCTGAATTGCGCCTGGGCGAAGGTCGCTTCCGCGCGCCGCTCCTCGATCTTGCCGGTGAGCAGCGCCAGCTGCGCTTTCGAGCGCGCATCGCCCAGCGCCTGCTGCAAGGTCTGGCGGTATTCCGCCTCGGCCGTGCCCAGCGCCTGTTGCGCCACGGCGAGCTTGGCCTGGATCAAGGCCTCGTCGAAGCTGAACAGCGGCTGGTCTTTCTTGACGATATCGTTCGGCTGCACCTGGAACGCGGCGATCACGCCATCGAGCGGCGCGCGAATCACCGCCGGGTGCGCCGGCACCAGTTCGCCCGGCGCCAGCACCGTCAAGCGCACCGGCAGGCAGGCAACGATCAGAATGCCGAGCAGCCAGCGCCAGCCGGGCGCCTTCCACCAGCCGCGCGCGCCGCGCTCGAAACGCCATTGCTGCGCGAGCTTCTGTCGCCAGTAGCGCCACGAAGTCTGCGGCGCACGCTGGCGCGCGCGCCAGGCGTGCCGCCAGGTGTCGACCCACTCGCCGAGCAGCGCGATATCCGGGTCCGACCACGGCAGGTCGCGGGCCAGCAGCAGGCCGCCGGCATCGTTGTCGGGCAGGGCGAGCGGCAGCCACAGGCCGTATGCCGGCAGCCATTCCCGCCACTGCGCGCGCTCGGCGTCGACCAGTTCGTCGGCCTGGATGCGGCGCACGCCTTTTTCAGCGGCGATCAGCCTGCAAACACGGTCGAGCCACTGCGCGTAAGGCACGTTGGCATCGACCTCGACCAGGCCCGAAAGGCAACGCACGCCCTGCGAGCCAAGCCATAACGCGGCCTGCCGGTAAGGCGTGAGCTCGCGGGTATCGTTGACGGCGAGAAACGCCAGCTCCTCGGTCGACTCGGCGCGCCGTGTGCGTCGCGCCAATTCGAGCAAAACCAGCAGGGGCGAGGGTGCGGGTTGCTCCATCAACCCGCCTTCGCGGCGGTCGCGGCTTGCGTCTCATGCGCGAACGCCAAGGCGAAATCCGAGCGCCTGGCGGCGCGCAATTGATCGCTGAACGCGGAGCGCCCGCCCGCGTGTTTGTCGCCGACGCTGAAGCGGAACAACACGCTGGCTTCGCGGCCCTGGCTGTCGCGCGCCGTCACCTTGATGACCAGGTCGCCGTGGAAGCCGGCCGGCGTGTCGTATTCGAATTTACCGCTCTGCGCGTCGAAACGCAGCCACGACGGCAGATCGCGGCCATCCGACAGTTTCGCGCTGAGCAAAATGCGCTCGTTGGGATCGGTGTGCGCGAAGGCGTCGTAGGGCAGCGAGAAACTGCTGGCCGTGTTCATGTCGCTGTACTGATCGGCGATGCCGCGATAAATCGTCAGCGTGGGCTGCGGCGCTTCGATTACCACGATCGGGAAACCGGTGTTGCTGGTAAACACGTTGTCGGCGCTGTGGCCGTGGTCGTTGCCCGGGTCGAATTCCTGGCGCAGGGCACCCGCCGCCACGGGATTGTCGAAAGCGAAAAGCGCGTGGCTCACGCCGCCCTCGAATACCGACGTGGATGACGATACCGGCGCCACCACCGACGTCACCACCGGCGCTACCGGTACCGCCGACGGCAGCGCGACCACGATCGGCTGCGGCGCCGGAGGCGTCGGCGTCACCGCCGGAATGGCCGGCGGCGCCTCGGAGCCGTTCAGCGTAATCACGATTTGATGCGTGGTGCCGTCGACCGCCGTCACCGTGAACACGTCGCTGGCCTGTCCGGCTTTCACCAGCGGCTGCAGCAAATTGTTGTTCGCCACGTAATGCCAGTGGCCGTCGGCGTCGATGCTGAAGGTGCCGTAATGGCCGGCGGTGTCGGTCTGCGGCACGAGGTTCGCCGCATCGTCGACGTCGCTGATCGCGAGCGTGCCATTGCGCACGTAATCGCCGCTGTCCTTGGTCACGTTGGCGCTGTCGCCGCCGGCGAAATGGGCGGGCACGTTCGCCGGCACGGCGATGCTGACGGTGTAGGTGTTGCTGCCGCCGTGGCCGTCGCTCACGCTGTAGCTGAAGGAGTCGGTGCCGGTATAACCGGCCGTCGGCGTGTAGGTGTAATTGCCGTTGGCGTCGATGGTGACGCTGCCGTGCTCGGGGTCGCTCGCCTTGGCGTAGGTCACCGTATCGCCGTCGACATCGCTGGCCGCGGGCAGCGTGCCGCTGACCGGTCCCTTCAGTTCCGGCGTCAGGTCGACGGGCGCGGCCTCCGGCGCGTCGTTGACGCCGGCGATGGTGATGACCACGTCGTGCGCGCTGCCGTCGGCGGTGTGCACGGTGAAGGTTTCGGTTTTGGTTTCGCCGGCTTTCAGATACTGCACCGCGCTGTTGGCGACGCTGTAAGTCCACTCGCCGTTTGCGCTGATGCTGAGGCTGCCCAGCGCGCCTTCGCTGGCGCTGACATCGTGCGGATCGGTGCTGAAATGCGCCTCGCCGGCATCGGCGTCGCTGACGATCAGGGTGCCGCTGTCGGTCAGGTCCGGCGAGCTGGCATCCTCGGTCACGCCGCCGTGGTCGTTGCCGCTGACCTCGGCGCTGTTGTTGACGCCGGTGATGGTGATCGCGATGTCGTGCGTGCCGCCGTCGACGGTGCGCACGGTGAAGGTTTCGGTTTTGGTTTCGCCGGCTTTCAGGTATTGCACGTCGCCGTTGGCGACGGTGTAAGTCCAGGCGCCGTTTTCGCTGATGCTCAGGCTGCCGAGCGCGCCTTCGCTGGCGCTGATATCGCTCGGGTCGGTGCGGAAGTGCGCCTGATTGGCGTCGACATCGTCGACGGTCAACACGCCGCTGTCGCTCAGGTTCGGCGCGCTCGCGTTTTCGGTCACCGCGCCGCTCGCGTCGCCGCCGATCACGGCGACGTCGTTGACGCCGTTGAGGGTGATCACGACCTGATGCGTGGTGCCGTCGGCCGCCGTCACCGTAAATGTGTCGGTTGCCTCGGCGGCGCTGCTGAGCGGTTGCAGCAGGGCGTTGTCGGCGGTGTAGGTCCAGTGGCCCGCGGTGTCGATGCTGAACGAACCGTAATTGCCGGCGACATCGGTTTGCGCGATCACTGTGTCGGCGCCGTCGGCGTCGGTCACGGTCAACGCGCCGCTTTTCACGTAAGCGCCGGAATCCTCGGTGACGGCGGCGGTGTCGTCGCCGCTGAATACCGCCGGGATATTGGCCGCGACCGTGACCGCGACGGTGTAGGTGTTGCTGCCGCCGTGGCCGTCGCTGACGCTGTAGGTGAAGCTGTCCGCGCCGCTGTAACCGGCTGTCGGCGTGTAGGTGTAACCGCCGTCCTCCGTGATGGTCACGGTGCCGTGTTCCGGATCGCTCGCCTTCGCATAGGTCACGCTGTCGCCGTCGACATCCGACGCGCCCGGCAGATTGCCGGTCGCCTCCGTGCCGAACGGCGTGCCGATGGTGGTGCCGGCGGCGACGGGCGCGTCGTTGACGCCGGTGATGGTGATGACGATGTCGTGCGCGCTGCCGTCGACGGTGTGCACGGTGAAGGTTTCGGTCTTGGTTTCACCGTCTTTCAAATATTGCACGGCGCTGTTCGCCACCGTGTAGGTCCAGGCGCCGCCGGCGGCGATGGTGAGGCTGCCGAGCGCGTCCGCGCTGGCGGTGATATCGCCCGGATCGGTGCGGAACTGCGCTTCGCCGGTGTCGGCATCGCTGATCGTCAGGGTGCCGCTGTCGCTCAGGTTCGGCGAGCTGGCGTCCTCGGTGACCGCGCCGCTGGCGTCGCCGCCGATCGAGGCCGCGTCGTTGACGCCGGTAATCGTGATCGCGATGTCGTGGGTGGTGCCGTCGGTGCTGCGCACGGTGAAGGTTTCGGTTTTGGTTTCACCGTCTTTCAGATATTGCACGGCGCTGTTGGCGACCGTGTAGGTCCAGACGCCGTCCGCGGTGATGCTCAGGTTGCCGAGCGCGCCTTCGCTGGCGGCGATATCGCCCGGATCGGTGCGGAAATGCGCTTCGCCGCTGTCCGGATCGCTGATCGTCAGGGTGCCGCTGTCGCTCAGGTTCGGCGAGCTGGCGTCCTCGGTGACCGCGCCGCTGGCGTCGCCGCCGATGCTGGCCGGCGTGTTCGGCGCCGGATCGGCGAAATCGATCGAGATGTCGCCGCGCGTGGCGCCGGTGACGGCGCTGGCGTTGCCGCTGGTGAAGGCGGCGTTGCCGAAGGTCACGCTGATGTTGTTGATGTCGTTGGCGTCGGCGTGATCGGTGGCATGGCCAGTAAACGTCAGCGTCGCCGTGGTGGCGCTGGTGCGCGTGACCACCGCGGTCAGTCCATCCGGCACGTTGCCGAAGCTGACGCCGCTGAGCGCCTGGCCGTCGCTGCCGGTGAAGGTGCCGTTGGCCAGGGTGATGGTGCGCGTCGTCGAGACGGAGCCGTCGTTCGCGCTCGACTCGACGAAGCCGGTCGAGTCATAGGTGATGTTCGGCGCCGGCGTGTTGGTGATGGTGGTGGCGCCGGTCCAGGCCGGGCCGACGCTGAAATCCAGCGCGAAATAGGCGGTGCCCTGGACGTTGGCGCTGCCGACCTTGTCCGTGCCGGATTCGATCACGAACGAAGTGATCGAGTCGTAGTAGACCTTGACGCGGGTGGTGTCCGCATAGATATCCGTGACGTTCTGCGGGCTGTTGGTGGTGTACAGGAATTTCACCGAGCCGTCGTCCTGCGCGCTGGCCTCCAGCAGCGTGTTGTTGGCGAGTTCGTAGCGCGAGAAGCCCTTGAAGATCTGGTACTGGCGGTCGCTGGCGCTGGTGCCGGTGCTGTCGATGTCGTAGGAGTTGATCGCCACGTTCTGCAGGGTCACCGCGGTGCCGGTGCCGGCGCCGGTATACGTGCCCGCTTTGTAGAACTCGATGGTGAAGGTGATGCTGCCGCCGGCGGACTTGGTGCTGACCGTCATGTTCGGCTGGAAGTACGAGCCGGTCGTGGAGGGGTTCGCGGTCGAGTCGTAGGTGCTGATGGTGGCGTTGTTGAGCGAGCTGGTGGTGATCACCGCGTCGACCGCCTGGCCGTCGATGGTGATCACGTTGTTGAAGCGCACGACGTCGCCGCTGCTGCTGCCGTTGCCCTTGATGTTGAGGACATCGGAGCCGTTGAAATTCAGCTCGTGGAAATCGGCGTCGAACACCGTGGTTTCGAGCGTGCCGCTCCAGCCGCCGAGTTCCGGGTCGAGGGTTTTCGCCTCGATCGCGCCGGTACTGGATTCGAGCACCCAGTTGCCGCCGAGCGCGGCCGAGCCGGTGATGTCGTTCGAGGCAGCGACATCGGCGCCGGTCAGCGCCGCGAAATGCTGGATGAAGGCCTGGCCGCTGGCGCTGCCGCCGACGTCGCAGCCGTAGAGCAGGATGTCGCCGCTCTGCGTCAGGCTTTTGCCCCAGGCGGCGAGCGACGTGCCGTTGGCGTCGATATTGTCGATCGACAGCACCGTGTTGCCGAGCGTGATATTGCCGTTCGAGCCGTGGGAAATGATATGGATCGCATCGATGTCGTCGCGTCCGGTCAGGGCCTGCGTGATCTGGTCGACGCCGTTGGCGTTGCTGTCGAGCATCACCACTTCGACGCCGTCGCGCACCGAGTTGGCCAACTGCGCGCTATTTTCCACGCTGCTGTCGATGAACACGATTTCCTTGCCCGGCGCGCTGGTTTCGACGGCGGCCGGCGCCACCGGTTTGTCGGCATTTTGTTCGCCGGCGGCCTTGTCGCCGGCCGGCGCGGCGTGATCCGCCGCATGGCTGTCGGCGGCGTGCGCGGCATCGACCGCGGCGGCGCCGTCGAACACGAAACGCGGTTCCAGGGTCAGGGGTTGCGGGGCGCGGCGCACCAGGCGCGCGCTCTTGCGCGGGGTGCGGATTTCAGTGTCCGCGGGCGCGGGCTGCTCGGGAAAAGTCATGCAAAAACTCCTGCTGCGGGTCCGCGCCCGCATCGCTTATTTGCTGCGTTGCGCCGATGGCTCGGAGACGCGCACGCGTCCGCTCATGCCGGTCATCAGCTCGGGAAAATGGCCGTCGATCGCCGCGGTGACTTTGACCGACTGGCTGACGGGATCGACGCGGGCGCCGATGCGAATGAATTTGGCCGGGTACGACTGGCCGGTTTCGTCGATGTCGACGTCGAATTTCTGGCCCGCGCGCAACCAGACCAGCCAGCGCGAGGGCACCAGGAATTCCAGTTCCAGCACGCTGTCGTCGAGAATGTCCAGCAGCGCCTGGCCGGGCTGCACGTATTGCTGCTCGCGCACTTTCTGCTCGGCGACGCGGCCGGCGAAGGGCGCGACCAGCGTGCATTTCTCCAGCACCGCCTGCTGCGCGCCGACTTCCGCCGTGGCGCGATCCAGCGCTGCCTTCGACAGATCGAGTTCCAGCTGGCCGATCGAGTTGAGCTCCAGCAGGCGCTGGTTCGATTTCAACGTCTGCTGCGCTCCGCTCTGTTCGGCGCGGGCTTTTTGCAGCAGCGCCTGCTGCATCGAGCAGTTCAGTTCAACCAGCAATTGCCCGGTTTTGAACGTGCCGCCTTCGGCCACCGGCAGGCGATTGATTTTCGCGCCGACCTCCGCGACCACGGTGGTGAAGCGGCGCGGCATCAATTGCGCGCGGATATCCTGGCCGACCGCGGATTGGGCCGGCGCCACCTGCGCCGACACCGGGCCGATCGCGCCGCAGGCGAGCAGCGCCGCCGCCAGCCATCGTCGAACATCGATCACTGCGCATTGCCCGCCGGAGTCGATGCGCTCAGCGCGGCCCATCCATCCTGTTCGCGGCCGATGAGCCGGGTCAGATCCTGCAGCGAGATTTCGCCGACCGAGGGAATGGCGGGCTCCAGGCCCAGCGTCGATTGCAGGCGCGCTTTCGCGGCCTGGACCTGCGCCAGCGCCTGGTAGCGGCGCAGCAGGCTGAGAATGGTCGTGGTCTGGTTCGCGACCACGTCCAGCTTGCTTTGCGCCTGCGTCGATTCGCGGTTTTTCAGGTGCTCGGAGATGCGGTTGTCGGTATTCCAGATCGCGTCGGCGCGCTCGAACTGATCGAAGGCGTTGTTGAGTTGCAGGCGGCCGAGATGCACCTGGGTCAGCACGGCCATCTGCGTCGCCACGCGGCGCTGGTCGGCCAGATTGACGCCGGCTTCCGCCAGTTTCAGCTGTCCCGGCCCGGTCAGCAGATTGAACAGGTTGAACGACAGCTGCACGCCGGCTTCATTCCAGCGATCGTTCAGCAGATAGCTGTCGGTGTCGTAATTGATGTCGTAGTTGAAGCGCAGGTTCGGGAACAGCTTGGCCAGCGTCTTGCGCGTTTCCTCGCGGGCGATGCGCGCGTTGTAATGCTGCTCGCGGATATCCGGGTTGGAGGTGATGGCGCTTTCCTCCATGCGCTCGACCGGCACCTCGAGCACGCTGCGATCCACCTTCATCTCGGGCTCGCTCAGCACCAGCGTCGAGCCGAGCGGCGCGTTGATCAGCGCCGCCAGTTCAACCTGGGCCGTGGAAAGCTCCTGGTCGATGGCTTCGAGCAGGCGCAGGTTTTCAAGCACCTGGCGCTGGTAGCGCAGCGAATCCAGCGGATTGCGCAGGCGTTCGGTTTCCGCCTTGCGCGAATCCGCGAGGGCCTCGGTGGCGGTCTTGATGGTGTCGTGAACATCCTGACGCAGCTTTTGCGCGCTGACCGCCCGCCAGTAGGCGGTGCGGACGTCCTGCATCAGCACGTGCATGGCCTTGCGGCGGCGCTCGCCGGCGATCAGCACGCGCTCGGCCTGCTGCTTCGTGTTGTAGTAGCCGACGCCGAAGTCGAGCAGATCCCAGCTGGCGCCCAGCGAAGACATGGTGTGCTCGCGCTCTTCGGAGATGAACTGCGATTGCGACAGCTCGCCGTTGTCGGCATTGCGGCTTTGGCGGATGTTGTCGTTGTCGCGCCAGCTATAGCCGGCCCGCGCCATCAATTTCGGCAGCATGTCGTAGTGGCTGACATCGAGCTGGCGGAACGTCATCGCCTCTTCCATCAGGCGCACGCGGCGGTCGAGGTTGTATTTGAGCGCGCGCGCGATGGCTTCATCCAGGGTCAGCGGACCGCTGAGCGGCTCGACATCGACACGCGCGGTGGCGCGATCGGCGCGGCCTTGCTCGGCAAGACTGCCCTGGGTGAGTGGCTTGGGTTCAATCGTGCTGCAGGCGGAAAGGGAGACGACGGTGGCGACGGCGAAGCAGAGCGCCCGGGGCGAAAAGCGATTCATCGATGACTCTTTTTTGTGTTTGTGACGGCTGACCTGGACTTGCGAGTATTCCCAAGTAAGGGTTTGTTAGGTATATCAAGATAGAGCAAATCTGTTAGTTGTAAAGATTAATTCATCGGATTTTTGCTGGGCCGGATCATTGTTTGTTCTCGATCAATGTTGATGCCGTGTTTTTGGCGAAAATCTTCCTGTAATTGTGCCGAGTTTCTGTCTTTTGGTTGTGCCCACCTTCGCGCCGGCACAAAAAGTAAGCTCTGGAAAATGGCGGTGTCCGCCGCCGATGTTGAAAGCGCGAACGGTTAAAAGGGACTCAAAACCCGCGTTTTTTCCCTATGAACTGCAATTCTCGCCGGCTTGTTCGCCTTGCGGCGGCTGCCGGGTCTCCGACCTGCGCGGCGCTGTATGTACTTGAAAATGGTGCTGGAAAATGGTGCTGGAAAACGCGCGTCGTCGTGCTGAAATCAGCGGTTAATTTTTAATTGCGCGCTATTTAATCAATGCACCGATCTTTTTATTCGCGGCATAGCTTTTCTCCGGATTTTTTATTTTGCGTTTATTGGCCGGCGCTCGGTCATCTCCTGCGTTGCTTTTTCGCGGCTCATCGTCGGGGCTGATTTTCGACAAAAAGGACGCGGCGTTCTGACGGCCGCCGGCAGGGAGCGAGCACATTTTTTACGAGGCCGACGGGGTTTTTGAGCTGGATCCTCGTTGCCAAAAAAAACATTTCAAACAAAATGTTTTTGTGCTAGCTTGTGTATCGTCAAGACTGCGCCGTTGTCCAATAATTTCAATAAAACCGCGGATATCATGCGTAAATTAAACGTCATTCACTGCGGAACCGGCGTCGCGGGCAGGCAGGCGCTGCGCGCCATCGTCGAGCACCCGCAACGGGAGCTCGTGGGCCGGTACGCCGACTGCGCGCAGTATCCCGCGCCTCATCTCCTGCATGTCATGGGCTTCGGAAAAACGCTGGACGATTCAATTCGATATAAACACTAATGGAGGAGTTGGCGATGAGCGAAGAGCTGAAAAGAAGCAGCGCGGCAACGGTGCAGAGAAATTTGTTGACCATTCCGCGCCTGGCCGATGGCGCGCCGCGCCATGCGCGCGGCTGGCACATGGTGGGCTGGAGCGACGAGTTCGAATTGGGCAAGCCGGTGGCGCGCGATTATTTCGGCGTGCGCCTGGCGTTTTTTCGCGGCGAGGACGGCCAGGTGCGTTGCCTGGAAGCCTTCTGCCCGCACCTGGGCGCGGACCTGTCGGCGGGCAGCGTGCATGGCAATGTATTGCAATGTCCGTTTCACAACTGGCGTTTTTCCGGCGATGGCCAATGCGTGTCGATTCCGTATTGCGACAAGATTCCACCGCGCGCCAAGGCGCGTTCGTTTCCGACCCTGGAACTCAACGACACGGTATTGATCTGGCACGATCCCGAAGGCGGCGAACCGGAATACGATATTCCGCCCCTGGCCGAGTTCCTGCCGAAATCGGCGGATGCCGACAACGGTTGGACCAAGGGCTGGCACCGTTTCAAGATCACCATCAAGACTCACGCGCGCGAAGTGATGGAAAACGTGGTGGACAAAGGCCATCTGCTGCCGATTCACGGCTTCAAGGTGGACAGCTGGCTGCCGGTGTGGGATGGCCATATCTGCGGCGAACTGACCTGGGGTTCGCACACGCGCCTCGCCGCGGACGTGCAGGACGATAAATTGTACGTGCGCAATATCAGCTACGGCCCGGCCTATCAATATACCTGGCAGGTGCAGGACAGCGGCCAGTTCGACAGCTTGATTCTCACCGCCTGGTGTCCGGTCGACGAAAACACGCTGGAATACTGGTTCGGCGTGATCGTGCGCGCGGATCGCAGGCAGTTCTCGCCGGAAATGCTGGAGGCGATGGCGCAACGCTACTGCAAGGATTCCTACGATGCGTTCATGGAAGACGTTTATATCTGGGAGCGTAAACTGTATCGGCCGGAACCGGTACTCTGCGCGGGCGACGGGCCGGTGGCGAAACTGCGCCGCTGGTATACGCAGTTTTATACCGACCGCGCGGCGGTGAACACCAACGGTTTTCACAACAATAACCGCCACTGGACCGTGGAGCAGTTGCGCGACGAGCAGGCGGCGGTTTTGGCCGCGCAGGAAAAACCGGCCTGATCCGACATCAATATCGCGACGGCGCTCAGGCATGGCGCCGCCGCGCTCTGCCGAGGTACAGCCATGCAGCGAATTCATGCGTACGAGGACATTGAACATTTCGATGCGACGACGGATGTCGTCGTGGCCGGATTTGGCGGCGCCGGCGGTTGCGCCGCGCTGGAAGCGAAGCGCGCCGGCTCCGAGGTGATGCTGTTCGAATCCGCCAGCGGCCCCGGCGGCTCGACGGCGCTGTCCGCCTGCGAAATGTATCTGGGCGGCAGCGGCGGCACGCGCCTGCAAAAAGAACTTGGCATCGAAGACAGCAGCGAAAATTTCCTGCGATACCTGGAAGCCTGTTTCGGCCCCTATGCCGATCCCGCGCGCATGCGGGTTTTCGTCGACGGCGCCGCCGAGCATTTCGACTGGGTCGAAGCGCTGGGCGTGAGGTACCGGCGTTCGTTGTTTTCCGGTCGCGACGTGGTGGCGCTGACCGGCGATTCGCTGCAATACACCGGCAACGAGCGCGCTTATCCCTTCAACGAAAAAGCGACGCCGGTGCCGCGCGGCCATCTGCCCACCGATGCCGGGCACGATGGCGGCAAGGTGGTGATGGCGGCGCTGGTCGCGCAGGTGGAGGCGGCGGGTGTCGCCATCGAATACGATGCGCGCATCGTCGGCCTGATTCAGGATCGCGCCGGCCGCGTGCGCGGCGCGGTGGTGCGCAATGCGGGCCGGGATCGCACCGTTTATGCGCGCCAGGGCGTGGTGTTGTGCATGGGCGGCTTCATCATGAACGAGGCGATGACGCGCAAATATATTCCGCAACTCGATGCCATCGCCACGCGCCACGGCAATCCGGGCGACCGTGGCGACGGCATTCTGCTGGGCATGGCGGCGGGCGGCAATCCCATCAACATGGGCGAGGCTTTCGTCGGCATCGCGCATTATCCGCCGGCGCAACTGACCTATGGCATTTTCGTGAACGCGCAGGGCCAGCGCTTCGTCAATGAGGACGTGTATCTGGCGCGGCTCGGCCATTTCGCGTTGCAGCAGTCGGAGCAGCGCATTTACATGTTCATCGACAATCGATATTTCGCTCGCCCCGATTACCTCAACACGGAAATCATCGCGGTGGGCGAAACGGTAGCCGAGGTGGAGACGGAGGCGGGGTTTCCCGAGGGAACCTTGCAGGAGACGGTTGCGTTTTACAACCGTCACGCCGCGCTGGGTGACGATCCGCTGTTTCACAAATCGGCCGCTTGGCTGGCGCCGCTGGTCAGCGCGCCGTTCGCGCTGGTGAGTTACAGCCTGGCGGATATTCGGCCGCCGGTGTTCACGCTGGGCGGACTCGAAGTGCTGCCCACGGGCGAGGTGCTGTCGCCGGAGGGGGACATCGTTCCCGGTTTGTTCGCGGCAGGACGCACCGCCGCCGGTATTCCGCGCACCTCGCAGGGTTACGCCAGCGGCATGTCGGTGGCGGACGCCACCTTCTTCGGCCGCCTGGCGGGGCGTCGGGCGGCGGGCGGGAATCGTCTGACACTTTGAGCTCAGGCTCGAATAAAAAAGTCGATCTGGGATCGGCTTTTTTTAATTTCGCATTATTTTCTTGCAACAACGTTTTCCTGCAACAGCATTTCATTGCAACGGCGGCGGGCGATGTTCAGCCCGACCTGCCGCGATGCCTTGCTCTTTACAGGGAACGCAGTTTGGGTTCGGAGTCCTGCCATTCGGCGTAGAACTGCCTGAACCATTTGCGATGCTGG
>Ga0153956_1002639_pt1 | contig 12790 bp, 13 predicted proteins | sample TSFL040MetaG_FD_104704 | JGI IMG/M metagenome (GOLD analysis project Ga0153956, IMG submission 104704) | Attine ant fungus gardens microbial communities from Florida, USA - TSFL040 MetaG | ecosystem: Host-associated > Fungi > Mycelium > Unclassified | place: USA: Florida, Wekiwa Springs... | reverse complement strand
TAAAAATATTCAGGTGCCTATATCGGCGGTGTCCACCTCTTCCCATTCCGAACAGAGAAGTTAAGCCCGCCAGAGCCGATGGTACTGCGGTAAAACGTGGGAGAGTAGGTCGGTGCCAAATTTTATAGAAAAGCCTTCGTCGAAAGATAGAAGGCTTTTTCTGTTTTTATGGGGTTCCGTACAGAAGTTAAGCCCGCCAGAGCCGATGGTACTGCGGTAAAACGCGGGAGCGGCAGCTCGGTGCTAAATTTTATTGAAAAGCCTTTGTCGAATGATGAAGGCTTTTCCTGTTTACAGAAGGTTGGTGTTCGTCTATACAACATGTAACAAAATGTGTTAAGGTATCTCTAATACCTATATATTTACATACAAGCCTATCCTATGTCATCCTATTCAAAGCCCGTCATTAAATACTGCTTGCTTTTTGTGGTAAGTGCGTTTTGCTTTTCATGTCAGCACAGGTTAAGTCAGGAACAAACAGCTGTAATCTTTGCCAAGAACAAGGTAACTGAACTTACAGATTCCAATTACAGCTTTTTAAAGAAAATTGGCAATCAATCGCAAATTATAGGCGTGGGTGAGGCAACGCACGGCAGTAAAGAATTTAACGAAGTACGATTAGCGTTTTTCAAATACCTGGTGCAAAATTGTAATTACAAGCTGTTTTGTTTTGAAGGTGACTTTTCGACGTTTTTGCCGGTTAGCAACTATGTGGAGAGTGGTATTGGCGAGCCGGAAGATTTGCTTTTAAATACCAGCTGGTTTCTTTGGGACGGGCAGGACATGCTGAAAATTGTAGAATGGATGCGCGCTTACAACAAAGACAAATCAAGTGAGCAAAAGGTAAGACTAATTGGTATTGATATGCGCAATTTGGAAGTGATTTTACTTGATATTAAAAAGTATTTTAAGGCAAACAAAACATCCAACCAAGATGAAATTTTGCTCGAAATAGCTAATCTATTTAAACTTGATGAAAAATCAGCTCAATATTTAAAAGAGTTGCAACGGTTAAGCGATCTGGTAAAAGCAGATACACAAGCCGACCACAACTACAGCCTGGAAAGCGGCAATTATCTGATTCATTATCTACAATTGAACCTGGAAGAAGAAATCGCTTATAAAAAGGCATCGACCTTAAACCAAAAAATGGATTTGCGCGATCGATTCATGGCCCAGAATACTGAATGGTTTTGCAAGCATAGCAATATGGGCGGGAAAGCATTGCTTGCGGCTCATAATCTGCATGTCGCCAAAATGCGACAGGGCGTTTATAAAATTTGCGGTGAGCATTTGAAAGAAGATCTGGGCATTAGATATTTTAATATTTATATAGATTTTGCATCAGGAAGCGCGTTAGCACATGGCGGTAAACATAATAACATTGGTGTGTATAATCTTCCAGGTAACAAGGATGCCTTTTCCTATCACCTTCAATCAGCCCAACGAAACTCTTTTTTTCTTAATCTGCGCGATGCAGATCATAAAACCAGGGCTGTACTAAATCAATTGTTTGTGTTTAATCAACTTGGTTCTACGTTTGAAAGCGACGCGCAGGCAAGCGCTAAGTTTAATCTCGCGCAGCAGTTTGATGGATATGTTTATCTGCCTGCTGTAACTGCAAAGCAGAAAATTAGATTCAAATTATAGTTTTATCAGATACCCATATCACAAAAAAACCGCGATAATTCGCGGTTTTTTTGTTTTTAATACGCTATTATTGATATTGAATATAAATTGGGTAAGGTTTTTTCTTCAGCACCTCTTCTGGTGTTAGCATGTGGTGCGGAGCCTTTTTGATATCATTTTTGTAGAACAGTTTGAAGCCGGTAAACTGTACCGGTTCGTTGTGAATGAAATAGCGCCAGGTGCCTTCTTTCAGGTCGGGTTCGCCCCAGCCATCCATATCCATTACCAGCTGAACTTCTGGGTGCAACTTAATGTTCTGATAGTTGGTTACCATCTTTTTAGTAAAGCGGTGAACAATTAGTATTTTTGGAGGCAGGTTGTATTTTTTAACCAGTCCGGCCAGGTAGTTTGATACATAGTTAATATCGGCAGCATCATAAGTACCTATCTTTTTGCCTGGCAGGCTGCCGTCTTTCATCGAGAACTCCGGGTCCATACCGAAGTGTACTTGTGGCATCATCAGATATTTTTCTAACAAAGGCAACTCGGTATGGATGTTACTTAAAGCAACCTGAACGTCTAAAAACACAATAGCTTTTGCTTTTTTAGCAAGGGTTAATACGCTGTCTATTTGTTTAAACGGCATGCGGTTACGGTATTTACCGTCTTTACCGGCGCTGCCGCTGGCTACTACCGCAATATAGTGCAAGGCCGGCTGTACCGGGGTCTGCGGATCAGCACGTTCCCAGTTTTTTACCTCGCCTTTTAGTTTGGCCAGCATTTCATTAGGTGGCAGTTCGCCCAAAATACCCATTTTTTTAGCATACAGGTTACCGTAATAAGCAACCACACGTTTGTAAGGCAAAATAGCACCTGGCAGTGGGTAAGGTGCATTTTTAACCGGCCATTTGCCGGTAGTATCGCCGTGCGCCAGGCGTTTCATTAATGAATCATATTGTTTTTTATCTATTGGCGGGTAAACCACTTTTTGGGTAGTGTCGCCGGGCGCGGTTTCAGCGTTTTCGGCAGACGTTGCTGCGGTGGTTGCTGTTGCCTTGGCGTCTTTGGCACTTGGTTTACTTTGCGTGCAGTTAGTGAACAGCCCTAACGAGGCAAGTACTAAGAGTACTGATAAAAATATATTTTTCATTTAAAAAAATTAGTTTGCTTGTATACGTATTGTTGTGATAATATTTGGCCTGGCGGTATTATACAGCTTGCAAAATAACATCATTTAATTTACCCGATGTGTTAAAATTATCCACAAAATACCTATTTGTGTTTATAAAATTTGCCGAAAACACCCAGTGGTAATTTAATGCCTGATGTCGCCTGCAAGTACAGCTCACCGATCTCCAGATTCTGCACTTTCGGAAATGCATTTCTGAGCAGGTTTTCAACGATAACTGCCGAAAAACCAAGCGAATACGTATTCAATATCAAAAAGTGTTCTTCCGGATCCAACAACTGAACCACGTCTTTAATCATCTCATTAATATTATCTTCCAGCTTCCATTTTTCGCCGTTTGGGCCGTGGCCATAAGCCGGCGGATCAAGGATAATACCGTTGTATTTCTTGCCGCGTTTCAGCTCGCGTTTTACAAACTTTAAAGCATCCTCAACTACCCAGCGTATGTCTTTCAAATCGGACAATTCCTGGTTTTCGTTTCCCCAGGTAACCACCTGGCGTATGGAATCCACGTGCGTAGTATCGGCCCCCGCGCCTTTGGCTATCAATGAAGCCCCGCCGGTATAAGCAAACAAATTAAGCACCTTTGGGTTTGGCGTTTTAAATTTTTTTACGTTTTGAGAGATGTAATCCCAGTTAACCGCTTGCTCGGGGAATATGCCCACGTGCTTAAATGAGGTTAATGCCAACCTGAATTTTATAGCCGCTTCAGGGTTTTTATATTCAATATGCCAGCGGTCGGGTGTCGTAGGGCTTTTCTTGATCCACTCGCCAGATGTTGCCGTGCGGCCTTTAAAACGGATGTGATGTAAACGCTGCCACTCCGACTGCGGTAACACTTTATTCCAAACAGCCTGAGGCTCTGGGCGTATGAGTATCAGGTTGCCAAAGCGCTCCAGTTTTTCAAAATCGCCGCAGTCAATCAGTTCGTAGTCTTTCCAGTGGGTGGGAGTAAGCAGTTGGATCATTGTTGTTTAACAAGTATTTACCAAATAAATATGGGGCAAATATAGGCATTAAGGCCTACTTATCGGCTTAAAGGTGTGGCCTATTTTCAGAAACGCGACGTGCTGCTTGTAGTAACAAGTTTGTTGGAAAAGATCAAAAATTTTCGCGCCATAGCTTTGATCTGTATTTTTATTTTATCAAATACAGATCAGCGTGAAAAAGCTAATTACCACAACATTCCAGCTACTTTTGCCGGCCTTGCTGTTAACCTTAACAGCCAATGCGCAAAAACTTCCAAAAATACAAACTACCAGTGTGCTTGCCCCGGCCACTATTAAAGTGGATGGTAAAACAACCGAGTGGAACAATAAATTCCAGGCATTTAACCGTACCACCGAGGTATACTATACCCTGTCAAACAGCGCCACTAAATTGTATCTTACCGTACAATCAAACGAGAAGCGTATCATTCGTAAGATTATCTCAAATGGAGTAACGCTCACCATCACAGCCGATCAGAAGCAGCAGAAAGATGGTCTGGCTGTAACTTTCCCCGCTTATTTAAAAACCGAACGCGCTCCAAGTTATAATCTCGATAATCCATATCTTGAGGTGAAAGATACTATGCAAAACAACAAAATGGCCGATTCAACCCTGGTTGTTTTTAACAGCGATCTTTCATCCCGCCTTAAAATCATCGGGGTGGTGGGCGATCCGGCAGCTACGGACAGTACGCTTTCTGTTTTTAATACTGAAGGATATAAGGGTGCCGGTCGTTTTGATCATAAGGATGGAGTGTTTTTATTTACTTATGAATTGGCTATACCATTAAGCGTTATAAAATTTGCTGCCGATAAGCCCGGAACTTTCAAGTACACTTTACAGGTAAATGGTATTCAGGGGGATGTGCAGATCGATAGAAATAACCGGATGTCTTACATAGCCGCCGATGGTAACCGCGTATATGTTGGTTATGCCGGGCCTAATAACATGGGTTTTGCTAACGCGACAAATTTCTCGGGCGAGTATACCCTGGCCAAATAAGTCGGCATAAACAATTTGCGGCTCGGCAGCGTTACATTAAACAATAGCAATTTATTTGCGGTAACTATGCTTTATTGTTAAATTTAATATAACCGATTGTAGCCCAACCATGAAAATACCAAGCCTTAAACCCGCGATCCTGCTATCATTGATGCTTTTATTAACCGCTTTTGCTGATGGCCAGAAATTGCCAAACATCCAAAAAGAGGGTATAAAGGCGCCCGCCGATGTTAAAGTAGATGGTAAGGCTATCGAATGGGGCGAATTGCATGCTTATAACCATGCTTTGCAGGCCAGCTACACTTTGGCAAACGACAATAACAAACTATACCTCACCATAAGCTCAAACCGTAAAGAGGTTATTAATAAAATGATCAATGGCGGGATATCATTAATTATTAATAAAGCCAGGAAAACGGCCGTAGGGGCAACCGTTATAACCTACCCGGTTTTCGCGCCCGATAATGCCCCGGTTATCAACCTGAATGCCATATTTGATATCAAGCCTGACGCTACTAATGCCGAAAAGAAAATGGACTCGCTGATAACTGTCAGCAACAAGACCCTGAATGACAAGGCCAAATTTATCAGACTAAGCGGCGTGCAGAATGATGTGGATACGCTGGTATCGGTTTATAATAAAGATGGGGTGAAAGCCATGGGCGCTTTCGACAAAAACAAAACCTACTGGGTGGAGCTGTCTGTTGACTTGAAAGTACTGGGAATTGCTATCGATGATAAAACACCTTTTAACTATGGCATTCGCTTTAACCAGATCCAACTGGATTACGTACCCGGATTCGACATCACCCGTAATACCGACGGTGTTATAACCCAAATGAAAGTGAACGACCTTAAACTGGCTAACTCTTACATCAGCGCGCTATCTGATACCGATTGCTGGGGAATATATACACTGCAATAAACGGAATTGTGCATACGCCAATTTAGTTGTCGTATATTAGTTTAACATCATCTTAGCGGGATCAATGAAAAACATTAAAATACTATTATTAATAGTGCTTGCCCTGCCTGCTCTTTCAGCCCTCGCCCAAAAACTCCCCGGGATACAAAAGCAAAGCATCCGCGCGCCAAAAAATGTAAAGATAGACGGTAAAATTACAGAGTGGGGCAATATGCTGCAGGCTTATAATCACGCAATTCAAGCTTATTACACTGTAGCTAACGATGATAAAAAAATATACCTGGTTATCAAAAGTGATAAGCGCAACATCACTAATAAAATCATTAACGGCGGCGTATCTTTCACCATAATAAAAAACGGAAAGAAAGATGTTACCGATGGACCAACAATTACCTACCCGGTTTATAGCTGGCAAAATCACCCGAGTATTAAGTTTATTGAGTTGGATGAACTAAAAGACGATGAAAAGGATGCTGCGAAAAAGAAAGATTCGCTATTGACTATCAGCAATAAAAATCTGGAAGACAAAGCCAAATACATCCGTGTAAAAGGGGTAAAAGATGTTGATACGCTGATATCTATTTATAATACAAATGGCATCAAAGCCCTGTCGGCCCTTGATGATAAGATGAATTATGTTTTGGAGTTAGCCATAGATCTTAAGGTATTCAATATCACAGCCACAGATTTGAAAACGTTTACTTATAACATTAAGTTTAATGGAATACAGGATTATGTGCCCGGTATTGATGTACAGCGTGACGAGTCGGGAACTATAACTGCCATAAATATTATTTCGCGCATAGCTAATAATTATTCCGGTGTTAGTAATGCCACCGATTGTTGGGGCACCTACACTATAAAGAAGTGATTTTACTATAATTTAGCCCTTGCCGCCTGCATAAACTTGCTGGCAAATACAAAGTCGTTCAGCTCTTTGTTGTCTGTTTTGGCTATTTCTTTGTTACTGCCTTCCCACCATTTTTCACCGTTATGCAAGAAAATGATATGATCGCCAATACCCATTACCGAGTTCATGTCATGCGTCACAACTACGGTGGTCATGTCGTATTCTTCGGTGATCTCTCTGATCAGATCGTCAATAACGATGGATGTTTTAGGGTCGAGGCCCGAGTTTGGTTCGTCGACAAACAGGTATTTAGGCTGCATCGATATCGCGCGAGCTATACCTACACGCTTTTTCATACCGCCCGATAGCTCTGACGGGTAAAGTTTATTCTTACCCTCCAGGTTAACCCGCTCCAGGCAAAAGTTAGCGCGATCCAGTTTTTCGGCGCGTGTTTGCGAGGTGAACAGGTTAAGCGGAAACATAATATTTTCTTCAACGGTCATTGAGTCAAACAAGGCCGAGTTTTGAAACAGCATACCAATATGTGTACGGATGGGCACGCGCTGCTCAAAATTCATTTCAGTAAAGTTTTCGCCGTCAAAAAACACGGCGCCTTTGGTAGGTTCATGCAAACCAACTATACACTTTAACAAAGTAGTTTTACCCGAGCCCGAACCGCCGATGATCAGGTTATTTTTGCCCTGCTCGAACGTGGCAGAAATTCCTTTTAATACCTCGTTCTCGCCAAATGTTTTGTAGATATCCTTGATCTCGATCATAGCATAATACGGGTTATCACCAGATCGGCAAATAATATCATAACACAACTGTAAACTACGCCGCGGGTTGACGATTGGCCAACCTCAAGAGCGCCGCCCGACGTATAAAAGCCCTGGTAGGCACAAATAGACGCAATAACAAACCCAAAAACAACCGCCTTAACCAATGCTACCTGTACGGTAAGGCCGTCAAAGCCGTCGCGCACGCCGGCAAGGTAATCGTCGGGCGTGATGTCGCCTGATAATACGCAGGCCAGGTAACCGCCGCCAATACCCAGGGTTATAGATACAATAACCAACAAAGGTATCATAGTCATGCTGGCAATTATTTTGGGCGATATGAGGTAGCCCGGCGCATTTACACCCATGATCTCGAGTGCGTCAATTTGCTCGGTGACACGCATGGTGCCTATTTGCGAGGCAATACTTGAGCCCACACGGCCGGCAAGCACCAGTGCCGATATGGTAGGGCTAAACTCAAGTATGGTCGAGTCGCGCGCTATTTTGCCGGCAATACTCATGGATACCAGCGGGCTGCTTAACTGAAACGCTACCTGTATGGTGGTTGCTGCGCCTATAAATACGGATATAATAGCTATAATGCCCAATGATCCTATCCCGATGGAGACCATTTCGCGCATAATTTCGGCCCAGTAAACCCTGAATTTTTCGGGCCTGCGAAAGCTTAAACGCAATAAGAGGATGTACTTGCCTAAACTGTAAAACATGCTTTCATAAAGTAAACCGGGTTAAAAATACATTTACTTTTTTGTAACCCATTATTTTTTGATGTAGTAATTTAACGCAATAGGGCATCAATTGTTTAAAAGCCGGTTTGAATATTGGGTTTTAACACAATCGAGGCCGTTTTGAGCGAGTAGTCTTGCATCCAGCCCCTCCCAAATACATTTTCACCGACTATTCGGCCCTGTTCCCCGATTTGTGTGAGCGGTATTTTAAAAATGTATCTACTTTTAGATTATGAAACTATCATGGTCTGTCGCTTCTGCAGATCTTGAATACAGATCATGATAGCTTCACTATTAAAACAATATATACGATGAAAAACGCTTTAATAACCGGAGCAACCAAAGGCATGGGCCGTGCAATAGCAATTGCTTTAGCTAATGAGGGCAATAACCTGGCAATAAACTCGCGTAATGCTGATGACCTGGCAGCTTTTAAAACCGAGCTGCAGCAAATCAGCCCGCAGATAAAAGTTTTTACCGCCGTGGCCGATGGCAGTAACCGCGACCAACTGTTACAATTTGCCCTGGCAGCGCAACAGGAATTAGGGCCGATATCTATCATCGTTAATAACCTGGGTATGTACAAATACTCAAAAATTTTGGACGATGAGCCGGGTCTGTTTCAGCAAATGGTGAATACTAACCTGATGCCCGCTTATGAGCTTTACCGCTTTTTTGGTAAAGCTATGATAGCAGCAGGCGAGGGTCATATTTTTAATATTTGCTCGGTAGCCTCATTGAATCCGGTGGTTGAGGCGGGTATTTACAGCGTAACAAAGGCGGCACTGTTAAGTCTTACCAATACCATGAGGCTGGAGATGCAGAAACACGGTATTAAAGTAACTGCCGTTATACCCGGCTCAACATTAACCGACTCCTGGAAAGGCCAGCAAGTTGACAAAGACCTGATGGTGTTACCTGAAGATATTGCCTCGGCAGTTGTAAATATTTACAAAATGAGCACTGGCGCCAGTGTCGACCAAATTATTATTAAACCTGCAAAAGGGCAACTATAACTGATTTAAAAACTTAAAATCATGGAAAAGAAACTGGAAAGAGACGAACAACACAAAATGATAGCCGGTGTTTGCGCCGGGCTGGCCAACTACCTGGGTTTTGACACAACCGGTGTTCGCGCTATATTTTTGCTGTCATTGCTGCTGCATGGCTGCGGTATATTACCCTACATCGTGCTATGGATTGTCATGCCTAAAAAAGCATTTTACAATTTCAACAACCCAACCGGCGGCCCAACGGTTGACTATACCGTGCCACCGCAAAACGGCCCGGCAGATTACAGCGTACCCAACAACCCCTTTGGTGACATGGGCACTGTTCCTAAAACCAAATCAAACGCCGGTATTATTATAGGATTGTCGCTGGTAACATTCGGCACTTTTTTCCTGCTGAATAATTTTGATTTGCTGCCTGATATTGACTTTGACCGCCTGTGGCCGGTGATATTAATAGCTATGGGCGTGCTGTTGATGTTCTCACGTCGTCAGGAAAAACCCTGGGAAAAAACCGATTGGCATGCCACTGCCCGGCCTGCATCTGAAACATATGCCGAAACGAAAAATGAAGACAAAACAGAGGATACTCCTCCGGCTGTATAACCATCATCACACAAAAATTAAAAGATCATGAGAAACGATAAAATTATTCCCGGCGCTATTCTGATATTGATCGGAGCCGCCATATTACTGCATAACTATGATGTCATTCACTTTCATTGGGGAAATATTTTTCGCCTGTGGCCAGTGTTTTTAGTGATAGGGGGTATTAACCTGATATTTGTTAACAACCGTTCGGCCTGGGCAACGGCCCTTAAAATAGGCGTATTTATTTTAGGTTTTGGGCTCATTATATTCGGCAATTTTGGTCGTCACAATATATGGTTGCCAAAGTACTCTTACTACAATGATCATGATGGCGATGATGATGATGACGACGACAGCGGAAGCGAAAAGGCCAGCGTAACCAAACTGAATGGCAGCAGCGAATTTAGCACCCCTTATGCCGCAACCGCCAAAGCGGTAACCTTAAACATTAACGGCGGCGGTGCCATATACCGCTTAAACGATACCACTAACCAGCTGTTTGCTGCAAGCACCCGCGAGTTTAAAGCCGGCTATTTGCTGAACAGCCATAGCGAAGGCGACTCTGTTTACGTGTTAAACTTTAACATGCGCGGCCACAAAGGTTTTAACTTTGATTTTGACGACGACGGTCATAAAGGCAAAGACAGCAGCAAAACCAACTCGGCCATATTAAGATTAAACCCTAACCCCGAGTGGAACATCAATGTAAAAACCGGTGCTACTGATTTACGCTTTGACTTGTCGCAATTCAAGGTCCGCTCGTTCAAATTGAACGGCGGCGCGGCAGATTTTAATGTGAAGATGGGAATGCCGTTATCAAGCACTAATGTAAGTGTTAATGCGGGAGTGTCTGACGTTACCATTAGTGTACCAGCAACTGCCGCTTGCCACATTAAAACCAGCACAGGCTTATCATCAACCAGCTTTGATGGTTTTAACAAGGTATCTGACGGTACTTACGAAACACCGGGTTTCAGCGCGGCTAAAAACAAAATGTATATTACAATAAACGGCGGATTGGCCGATTTTAAGGTTAAGAGATACTAATCAGTTTTGATATATCGAATAATGAATGTTGATTTCGAACGCCGAAATCTGCATTCATTATTCGGTTTTTTGACGAGATGGGTTCTGGGCGATCTCCTAATATCGAATACTTACTTCATTATTCAGCATTTAATGTTCGATATTAAAGCTATCGCGTTTTAATAACATAGGTCCTGGCCCAGCTATCATACCAGGCCTGGCGGTGTTCGCTTAAAAAGATACTCAGAAACGGTATCCAGATAGTAATTGAAAGCACTACTCCCAAATTGCGCAAGAACGCGCGCGGCAGCGACAAACCTTGGCCATCAATATCAACCACTACCAGTTTTAATATTTTTTTGCCGATGCTACCTTTTAAACCAGTAACCTCGCAAAGGGTGTTGTAAACTAAAAAGGAACCCAGCATAATAAGCGAGAGCTGCAGCATAGCTGGCGGCACCGAGCCTCCTAACCGGTAATCGGGCGGTAAAACCACAATACCGGTACTAACAACTAAATTTGACACCAGCAGGTACCAGCCAATGTAATCTATCAAAAAGGCACCTATCCTTTGGCCAACGGTCGCCAGGTTGTCCTCGGTAGGGAAGTAGATGCCTTTGCGCTCAAAGTATTCATTAAACTCTGGCAGCTCTGATGCATATTGCTGTTTATTATTCGAGCCGGTTATAATTTCGGTATGGATATCCAGATCCATCTGGGTGATCTCGTAGAAACTATAAGGCCCGTTTTTCTGGTCGCCTTCAACCAGGTAATATTCTTCGTTCATGTTGTTGCAAAGTTACCTTTTTGAAGATAAATATCTTGCAGATACCAAACATCAATTTCCGGCCGAAATTGTTTACATTTGAATATGGAATCATTGATAGTTCATCCTGAAAATAAAGAGCAGTTAATGGCTTTGAAAGCTTTCATGAAGGCTTTCAAAATTTCCTTCGAAGAAAAGACTTCACCTTACAATCCTGAATTTGTCGCAATGATCAAGCAAGGCGACGAGGACCTTAAAGCCGGAAAGGGTAAAAAGGTTGATATCGAAGATCTATGGAAATAATATTTACGCCAAAAGCTTTGTCAGATCTTAATGATTTGAAAAGAGTGGAAATATTAGTTTACAGAAAAAAATAAAAGAGCTACATCAAACTATTAAAGAATCGCCATATACAGGTATTGGAAAACCCGAAGCCTTAAAATACGAATTGACCGGCAAATGGTCGAGAAGAATTAACCATGAACATAGGTTAATTTATAGCATCACTGAAAATCAGATTAATGTTTATTCTTTAAAGGGACATTATTAGTATTCTGTATCTTTGTAATAAGATATTTATTGCATGGATACTTCCTCTATATTACTGCCTGGCCGTTATTGTAACTCGTTAACCGAGTATTCGCGTTTTGTTACCCGCGAGGTCATGATTGGTGATCTGGCCATGGGCGGCAATAATCCCATCCGTATACAAAGTATGACCACTACCGATACCATGGACACCATAGGTACGGTTGAACAGTCCATTCGCATGATAGAAGCGGGTTGCGAACTGGTGCGTATTACCGCGCCAAGCATCAAAGAGGCGCAGAATCTGGCCGAAATTAAGAAGCAATTACGGTCCCGCGGTTATGATGCGCCATTGGTTGCCGATATACATTTTACCCCCAACGCTGCCGAGGTAGCTGCCCGAATTGTAGAAAAAGTGCGTGTTAACCCGGGCAACTATGCTGACAAAAAGAAATTTGACCAGATAGATTATACTGATGCCGAATACCAGGGCGAACTGGATCGCATTTATCAAAAATTTGTACCGCTGGTTAAGGTGTGCAAGGAGTATGGTACTGCCATGCGTATCGGTACCAATCATGGCTCGTTGAGCGACCGGATCATGAGCCGTTATGGCGACACACCGCAAGGCATGGTCGAGTCGGCCATGGAGTTTATGCGCATGTGCGAAACGCTGAATTATTATAACCTGGTGATCTCGATGAAATCAAGTAACCCGCAGGTAATGGTGCAGGCCTACCGCTTGCTGGTTGAAAC
>Ga0153956_1002638_pt1 | contig 12790 bp, 10 predicted proteins | sample TSFL040MetaG_FD_104704 | JGI IMG/M metagenome (GOLD analysis project Ga0153956, IMG submission 104704) | Attine ant fungus gardens microbial communities from Florida, USA - TSFL040 MetaG | ecosystem: Host-associated > Fungi > Mycelium > Unclassified | place: USA: Florida, Wekiwa Springs... | reverse complement strand
CCGACGCCGGCTTGCATACGAACACCCGCTCACGGCTCGGGGAGTCGCTGATACCGGTGATGTTGTAGGGTCCCTTGATCTCGAAGCTGGTCAGACGCTCCACCCGGTCCTGCACGCCGCCGGGCACCAGGGACTGCAGGCGGTCCTCGGAGGCAGCAAAGGTGCGGTGAACGAAGGTCACCGCGACGTGGTGCGGGCCGGCCTGCGCCTTGAAGCGGATGTGCTTCAGGCGGGCATTGATGGCGTCCACGGCCATGTCCTGCTTCTGGTCGATGCCCTTGAGGTCATCCCCGCCGCCCAGGTGCGTGTCGAAGAACTTCCTGCCGTCATAGGTCGCGATCAGGTGGTTGTCGAACTCCTGGTTCGTGACCCACAGCGCCGCAGCCATGTTGGCGATGTTGAGTTCATAGTCCCCGTCCGCCGGGAAGTTATAGGTCACCGACATGCCGCCACGGGTTCCCAGTGGCAGGCCGTCGACGTGGAACTCCTGGCTGTTGCCGCCCTCGGTGGCCGGCACCTGGAACTGCACGCCCACGGGGCTGGCCTGGCGATTGCCCAGCGCATCCACCACCACCTGACGGGCAGCGGACACATAGGAATCGACAAAGGCCGGCGACACCTGCAGCACACCGGCCACGTTGTCAAAGCCCCCGGCCTTGTCGTCCGGCGGCAGCATCTGGGAGACGTCGACCTTGACCCGCAGCAGATCCCACACGGCATTCGCATACTCGGTGCGGTTCATGCGGTGCAGCGGCACTGGCGGGGCGTCGATGCGGTGGGCGGCAGCTTCATCCAGGCTGCCTTCCATCCAGCCGACGAAGTCGTGTACCGCGGCCGGGGTCGGCTGGGGGTTGCCGGCCGGAGGCATGATGCGGCCACGCAGCTTGGAGACGGCGTTTTCCCAGATCTTGGCGTCAGTACCGATGTCACTGGGGGACATGGTGTCGAAGGCGACTCCGCCCGCCCAGTCCTCGGCGTTGTGGCACTTGCTGCAGTACTGGTTCAGGAATGACCAGTGCTTCTCGGGGGTCGCGGCACCGCCCTGGGCGGTCGCATCCGCACCCGGGGAGGCCGCCGGCGCGCTGGTAGCGGCCATGGCAGTGCCCAGCACCAGCCCGAAAACCCCGCCGGCCAGGGTTGTTTTGCCCAGAAGATGTCGCATCGATCCTGCCTTCACGTGCTGGTACCTCATCGACCACGGTAAACCCGTGGAATCCCGGCATGCCTATAGTACCGCCTGCCCTGTCGTCCCGACCCGGCAACTGCATGGACTGCGCACCTGTGTAATGCACTGCACCCACCGGACCATGGATGGTGGCAGGGGCGCCACAGGCCTGGGTCCCGCCCCATTGCCAACCTCAGCTTGATCAGTCAACGTGCATCCCGCAATTCCGTAACAGCTGATTTCCAATGAAATACCTTGCCGACCGCCGAAGCTTTATCAAGACCGTTACCGCAGCCGCCGTGGCAACCTCCCTTGCCAGGCTGCCAGCGGCCTTTGCCGCCGCACCGGAGCTGGCATCCGAATCACTGGGCTCCGATCTGTGGCTGTTCACCGGCGCGGGTGGCAACGTCGTCGCCTGCCGGGACAGCAATGGCGTGGCGCTGGTGGACGGCGGCCTCGCGGCCCACTCCAGGGAACTGCTGAAGCGGGTGGCAAAGGATACCGGCGCCGGCAAGGTGCACACCTTGTTCAATACCCACTGGCACCCCGAACAGACCGGCTCGAACGAGGCGCTGGCCGGCCGCGCCACCATCATCGCCCACGAAAACACGCGGCTGTGGCTGCAATACGCCAACCCGGTACCGCCGGGAAACACCCCCTACGGCCCGCTGCCGGCCAAGGCCCGGCCGGACAAGACTTTCTATTGGGACAGCGTCACGACCCGGTTCGGTGACGAGCCGGTGGAATACGGCTATCTGCCGCAGGCGCATACGGACGGGGACATCTATGTCTTCTTCCGCAAGTCCAACGTGCTGGTCACCGGCGGTCCGGTATCGAACCAGGGCTGGCCGGTCATCGACTACCGGACCGGCGGTTGGATCGAGGGCCTGGGCACGGCCCTCAAGACCCTGCTGGGCCTTGCCAACGACCAGACCCGGATCGTTCCGGCCAACGGGCCGGTGATGACCAGAGCCGACCTCGCGGCCCAGGAAAAGATGTACGCCGACCTCGGCGGGCAGTTGCAACGCTTCCTGCGCCAGTCGCTCGGACCGGACGAGGTGATCGCGAAGGCGCCCGCCGCGGCCTACGAGGCGAAGATGGGGGATTCGAAGGTATTCGTGGATGAGGCCTTTCGCAGCCTCTGGGGCCACATGGCACCGGATGCCTGAGCGTCAGACGCCCCTGCGACCGCAAACGGCCCGGCTCTCCGGGCCGTTTGCTTTTCAAGGCTCGGTATTGGCCGCGACGATCCGGGTGTTGTGGGACGCGCTCATGTGCGCCTCCACCCAGCGGCGCGCCCGGACAGCGTCCGCGACGCGGGTGTACTTGCCCAGCGAGTCCAGCAACACGATCACGAGGTTCCGGCCCCGGACCACGGTCTGCATCACCAGGCAGTGCCCGGCTTCATTGATGAAACCGGTCTTCTGCACCACGATGTCCCAGTCCGGATTGCGTACCAGCGCATCGGTGGTGCGGAACTCGACATCCCGCCGGCCGACCCGCACGGTGTAGGAGGAATCGGTCGAGTACTCGCGGATGGTCGGATTGCGGGCCGCTGCGGCCACCAGCTTCGACAGGTCCTCGGCACTGGCAACGTTCTCGTAGGACAGCCCCGTGGGCTCGACGAAGTGCGAGCTGGCCATGCCCAGCGCGCGGGCCTTGGCATTCATGGCCCGGACGAAGGCCGGCATGCCGCCCGGGTAATTGCGGGCCAGCGCATGCGCGGCACGGTTCTCCGAGGCCATCAGCGCCAGGTGCAGGAGATCGCCACGGGTCAGGCGCGTGCCCACGGCCAGCCGCGAAGCGGACTCCTTCGCCAGGGCCCGGTCCTCGTCGGTGATTTCGAGCACCTCGTCCATGGGCTGCTGCGCATCGAGCACCACCAGGGAGGTCAGCAGCTTGGAAATCGATGCGATCGGCGCGGCCACGTCGGCGTGCCGCGCATACAGCACCGAGGAATCGGACTGGTCGAGGATCAGCACCCGGCTGGAACGCAGGCCGGGATCGGCACCATTGAACGAGGCGGCCACCAGGCTGCGCTTCGCGTGGTGGCGATGATGGTGCGGATTGGTGGCATTGGCGGCCTGCGCCACCGGCACGGCCAGCCCAAGCTGGACACACCCGGCCAGCGCGAGAGTGATGAGACCTTTGTGCGCGTCGAACAAACGCATCCCTGCCGCCCTCAGAACATAATTCGTACAGTGTACCAAAGCACGCAGCCGCGGGAATGCCTTCCATGCAGGTTCGTGACGTATCCCACGCCTCGCCGGCGCGATGTGAACCGGTTCACGACTCACAACGAAGCTGCGCCGCTGCGGTGCGCTACTGCGGCACCTGCACGGACTCCAGGCGGTCCACCTGCCGCAGCTCGCGGAACACCCGCATCCAGATCACGACCACCGCCAGCGTGCCCAGGCCACCGATGACCACCGCGGGCACGGTTCCCCACCATGAGGCCGTCACGCCCGATTCGAATTCGCCCAGTTCATTGGACGCACCGATGAACAGCATGTTCACGGCACTGACGCGGCCGCGCATGGCATCGGGAGTCGCCAGCTGGATGAGATTGGCGCGGATGAAGACGCTGATCTGGTCCGTCACCCCCAGGACCGCCAGCGCCCCGAGGGACAGCCAGAAATTGCGCGACAGGCCGAAGACGATGGTGGCCACGCCGAATACCGCCACGGCACCGAACATCGTCAGGCCCGTATGGCGCCGGATCGGCCGCCACAGCAGCAGCAGCGCCACGAGGGTCGCGCCCACGGCCTGCGCGCTGCGCAGCACGCCCAGGCCCAGCGGGCCGGCATGCAGGATGTCACGGGCGAACACCGGCAGCAGCGCGGCGGCACCGCCCAGCAGCACCGCGAACAGGTCCAGGGAGATGGCCCCCAGCACCACCGGGCGCGAGCGTACGTAGCGTAGTCCTTCTTTCACTTGCTCGACCTGGCCCGGCCCCTCGTCCTGGAGCGGCGGGCGCCGCCGCCCGCCCAGGCCGGCGGCGATCACGGCCGCCGCGCCGTAGGACAGCGCACACAGTCCATAGGCCCACTGCGGCCCCAGCCCGTACGCCAGGCCACCCAGGGCCGGTCCCACGATCACCGCGGCCTGGAACAGCGAAGCATTGGTGGCAATGGCGCGGGGCAGGCGTTCCGGGGGCACCAGGAAGGGCAGCAGCGACTGCGCCGCCGGGCCATAGAAGCCACGGGCGCAGCCGAACAGGCCCACCACCACGTAAAACGGCCATGCCGCGCGTACGTGCAGCAGCGTCAGGCCCGCCAGCAGCACCGCGGTCAGCGCCTGGATGACGTAGGCATACGCCAGCACCCGGCGCTGGTCGCTGCGGTCCACGAGGGCGCCGGCCGGCAATGTCAGCAGGAACATCGGCACAAATTCCGCCAGCCCCACCCACCCCAGGGCCAGCGGCGAGCGCACCAGGTCATACACCTGCCAGCCCACGGCGACGGACTGGATCATCATGGCCAGGGTGGAAAATACCCGCAGGACGAGGAACAGCGTGAAATCACGCTGGCGGTAGACAGTTTCGGTCAAATGGCAAATCCCGCTGCATCCAGCCCGGCGGCGACGGATGATATCCTATGGCGACGGACAACCGGCGCCTGCTGGCGGTGACGGCCCCCTGGCGGCCTCCGGCCTTTTGTTGTCCCATCGCGGAAATGGCCTGCGGCCTTTTTGCAGGTCCGGCAGAAGCGTGGTTTTGCCGGACTTTTCAGCTTTCCACAACAAGGAGTTTTGATGCGTCTGGAAGCAGTCTCGGTGGGTCGTGATCCGCCGCGCGAAGTGAATGTCGTGGTCGAAGTCCCCGTCGGCGGCGAACCGATCAAGTACGAGATGGACAAGGCCTCCGGCGCGCTGGTGGTCGACCGCTTCCTGTATACCGCCATGCGGTATCCCGGCAACTACGGCTTCATCCCGCATACCCTGTCGGACGACGGCGACCCCTGCGACGTGCTGATCCTGAACCAGCGCGGCATCCTGCCCGGCGCCCTGGTCGCGGTGCGCCCGGTGGGCGTGCTGAAGATGCAGGACGAGGCCGGTGGCGACGAAAAGATCATCGCCGTGCCCACCACCAAGCTCACGCGTCGCTACGAGAAGATCACGACCCATTCCGACCTGCCCGAGATCACTCTCAAGCAGGTCCAGCACTTCTTCGAGCACTACAAGGACCTGGAATCCTCAAAGTGGGTCAAGGTCCTGGGCTGGGGCGACGTCAACGAAGCCCAGCAGTTGATCAGCCACGCCATCGAGCGCTACAAGGCCGACGCGACCAAATCGGCGGGATAGCCGATTTGAAGACCGCGAAGCGGCGGCCCGCAGGGCGCGGGACCCTGGATGGTCCCGGGTAAGTGACGGCAAGCACCGCGGCCAGCAACCCCAGCAGCAGGACGTCGCAGGCGCCACCCCCACCGTGATGGCTGGTGGTGGCGCCGCTGCCGGTGCTGGTCGCAGTGGCCAGGTCAGCCAGCGCCGCCTGTGCCTGGATGAAGCCGGCACCGCTGCCATCGGCCTGGGCGCTTCCCATCGATACGGCGCCGGACTTCAGCGCGCTGATCACCTGGGACGCGCTGGCAGAGGAATGAGCCTGCCACAGCAGCGCCGCCACGGCCGCGGCGTGTGGCGTCGCCGCCGAGGTACCGAAAAAATTCGGGTAGGACGGGTTGCTCTGGCATGCGGCCACGCTCGCCGCCTGGCTGGCGCCCGACCAGACGAACCCCAGCATGGTGTCGTTGATCCCGTCCGGCCCGGTGAGGTCGGGCTTGCTGCGGGTCTGCGCGCTCGACAGCCGCTTGCCCGAGGTATCAAACAGGATCGGGTCCGCACCCCAGGAGGAATACGACTCCAGCTGCGCCGGCGAGGTGCCGCAGGCCGGCGTATCCATGTAAAACGCCGCCGCCATGGCCACCGCCCCCGTGGCCATGGGATGCCCCTGGATGGTCGGCGACTGCGTGGCCAGCGCGGCTGAGATCACCGCACCCAGGCCGTTGTCGCTGACCAGCAGCTTCACCCGCCCCGGCGCCGTCCCGCTGACCAGGCGGATCGAGATATTGATGGTCTGCGCCAGCGTGGCCGCGCTGGCATTGGCGGGGTTGCCGACCAGCAGGATCTGTACCGGGTCACCGCCGACATCGTTGGGTCCCGTGCAGGCCGGATAGCTCACGGACGTGAACTGGCCGCTGATCGAGCCATCGCTTTGCTGGTTATCCGCCACCAGGTCCGACTCCGGCGAGGCGCTGTCGATGCACAGGTTCAACTGGTTGCTGGACCCGGGACTGCCGCTGGCACCGGTGACGAACGGCTGGTCCCATTGCAGGATCAGCGCCACGTAGTCACCCGGGGGCACCGCCGGAATGCTCACCGGCAGTGTCAGGGAACCCCCGCCACCGGCAAAATCCAGGTTCTGCGTGCCGGTGGCCGAGTCGCTCGCAAACACCGGCGCGCTCGACTCCCAGGAGTTGCGGCCATCATTGCCGGCTGCGGAAAAGTACGCAACGCCCGCGTCCGCCACCGTATTGATGGCCTGCGCGACCAGGCCGTCCTGGAAAAACGGCTCATCGGGATAACCGATGTCGTCGGCGATCACGCGCGCGCCCAGCTGCTGCAGCTTGATGATGCCGTTGGCGAAATCCGCCTCGCTGTTGGCGGCGGTGTAAAACGCCAGCGATGCCCCCGGCGCCACCGCATGCACGACCTGCAGCATGGCGCGCCCCTCGTCGGCGAACGGGATCTGCTGTGGCGCACCGTAGTCCGCGCAACTGGCCTCCTCGACCACCTGCACCCCTGCAGGCAGCGCACCACTGGCTTCATCATCCGCATAGGTGGCGGTGAAACCGTTGGTTGCATAGCCATACAGGCCGTTGGCCGTGCTGGCGCCCGGACCGTGCGCGGCATAGTAGCTATGGCAGTCGAAGCTGTCGGACAGCACCCCCACGGTGATGCCGCTGCCCGTGACTGCGGGATTGGCGGCTCGCAGCGCCGCACTGTACTGGGCAAAATCCCCCTGCAACGCCACCGGCCCCGTGGCCCGCCTGCGCGGCAGCGAGGCGCGCGCCAGGCGCAACCCGGGCACTTCACCCAGTTCGGCCAGTGCCGCCACCGGCAGCCAGCCCCCCACGGTGTTGGCGTGAACCGCGACCTGGCGCATTCCCAGGGCGCGGAGGCGCTGCGCCAGTTGCGTCGCGTCCCCGTCCGCCACGGTGTCGATCAGGATTTCCGGTACCGTCAGCGGTGCCGCCCGGCGCAGCCGCAGGGCCGGATTGCGCACCTGCAGCCGGGTCTGATCTGCGGCCGCGGCAGAGCGCCTGGCCAGTTCGCGCAGCGAGCCATCCAGACGGTGCAGGGTTGAATCCGCATCACTGCGCGCCGCGCCAAAGACCTCAAGTCCGGGGGCCGCGGCCAGCGCTGCCTGGCCCCATGGATCACAGGCCGCACCGCACGCCAATGCCGCGGCGGCCATCGCCGCCCTCAACCGCGCAGGTTTCATCGAGCTACCCCACCGTCCCTCTGGTGACGGCGAAGATTAGCCTAACCCCAGGCAGCTCGGGTCAGGCCGCCTGGGCCTGCTGGGTTTCTCCACCCAGCGCCTCGAGGACATCGCGCAGCAGGTTGGCGAGTTCCCCGGCCATCACGGTGAAGTCGGCATCAAAGCGTTCGGCCTCGTCCGTCTCCGCCGCACTGCTGTCATCGGCATCGTCCCCGAGTTCCAGGAACTCGACCCGCTTCAATTGCAGCTTGTCGGTCAGCACGAAGGCGATCCGGTCGTGCCAGGACAGGCCCAGGCGCACCGGCTGCCGGCCCGCGCCCAGGTGGGCCCTGATTTCGCGGCTGTCGAGCGGGCAGCGCGCATAGCGCACGCTGGCCTTGGCGCCGTCCCGGCTCGCCAGTTCCAGGTCCTGTTCGATGCCGAAACGGCCCGGGGCTGCCCCCGCGGTCAGCCATACGGCCATGCTGGCGTGTGCCGAGTGCTGGGTTTGCAGCAGAGTGACCGCGAAACTGCCCAGAGTATCGCGCAGCACCTCGATGAGTTCCTCGGCCCGGGCGGGGCTGGCCGCGTCCACGACGCACCAGCCGTTTTCCGGATCGAGCCAGGCGCGGGTCACCCGCTGCCGGCACAGGGCACGGGCGCGCAGTTCCTCGGTCACCTTCAGTTTGAGGTCGCGCATTTCGCGCCGGCCCACGGGAAAGCCGCGGGTCTGTTCCAGCACCTGTGCGCGGCGCAGCGCCTCCTGGCGGACCACCGAGGCGGGCAGGATTTTCTGCTCCACTCCCAGGGCCAGCAGGCACTGGCGGCCCACGTTGTGCACCAGGCGGCCGGTCCCGGAGGGCGCCACCCAGCCCTTGCTCAGCATGTCGAAGGGGGCACAGGGCTGCAATGGGCGGGTGGCCAGCTTTACCTCGATTTCACCGGGCGAAAGCGACCACCCCGCCGGCAGGCGGTAAACGACGAGATTCCTGAAGAACAAGGTCAGTTGCGCCGCGTGTTCGCCAGCAGGCGCAGGATTTCCATGTACAGCCACACCAGGGTCAGGAGCAGCGCAAACGCGGAGTACCACTCCATGTAGCGCGGCACGCCACGGGCGGCGCCGGACTCGATGAAGTCAAAGTCCAGGATCAGGTTGAACGCGGCAATGCAGGCCACGAATATCGAAATGCCGATGGACAGCGGCGTGTGCCCGAACAGCGCCGAAGTATCCACGTGGAAGAACCCCAGCACCATGCTGGCCAGGTACAACACGGCGATGCCGATGGTCGCGCCGACCACCATGGAACGGAAGCGCTCAGTGGCACGGATCAGACCGGTGCGGTAAGCGACGAGCATGACCGCGAACACCGCGAAGGTCAGGCCCACCGCCTGGATGGCGATGCCCGGATAACGGCGCTCGAGCAGGGCGGAAATACCGCCCAGAGCCAGGCCTTCCAGCGCCGCGTAGGGAATGGCAAGGTATGGCGCCAGCGTGGCCTTGAAGCTGATCACCAGCCCCAGGATCATGCCGCCGAACAGGCCCACCATCACCGCCGTGCCCACGGCCCCGGCATCCCCGCTGGCCATGTACTGCGACCAGGGCCACAGCGCGCCGGCCAGCAACACCACGAGCAGCAGGAACGATTTGTTGATCGCTCCCTGCAGCGTCATGCGCTGCTCCCCGTAGCCCACCAGCGGCTGGCTGGCAAAAGTCCTGTCGTTCAGGCCCGGGTTACCGGAGCGGTCGAAGCGGTCGGCCATCGCGATCTCCAATGAAAAGCTGCACGGATTATACCTCTGTCCTTATGACAACGGCGGCGGCGCTCGCGTTCCCCGGCCGGCTTGCCGCAAGCCCTTGATTCGGGATTGAAACCACCTTTCCCGAACGTGACGCAGGACGCGGAACTGTAAGCCGCGTGGTGGATACTTGGCCCCATGAATCAGCAGACGCTGCGACTGCATGGAACCGACCGGGTGCGTTACTTCGCCCCGGTGGGCCTGTGCGTGTTTCTCGGCCTGCTGTGCCTGGGCCTCGCCTGCGTGTCGGTACTGCTGACCAACATCCAGCAGGCCGCGGCGATCACCGTGACCGGGCTGCTCGGCCTGCTCGCGTGCGGCGCTGTCGGCGGCCTGCTGCTGAAGCTGCAGATGCGGTGGCTGCGCTACGACCACGTGCCGCTGCGCTCCTCCCCCGAGGCGGCCTGGGATGCAGTACATCACCTGGCTCTTTCGGCGGGCTGGAGGATCGCCAGCGAAAGCCCGGGGCGGACCCTGCGGGCACTGACGCCGGGTTCAATGTTCGAGGAAGGCGAGCGCATGGCCGTGGAGTTCGGGCCCGACGAGGTGCTGGTGGCCAGTATCTGCGATCCGGCGGTAGGCTTCACCCTCACGGGCCAGGAACGCTGCCGGCGGCATTGCGAGCAAGTACGCCGCGCCGTGCTTGCCATCGGCTGATACAGGCCCTGCCCTCGCCGGCGCCGGCGCAACCGCCCTGCCCTGACGCTCTTGGTCCACCCCATGGGGTAATCTGCGCTCCTGACGGTCACACCGGGAGCTTCCATGGCCACGACACCCCGCACCTTCCTTGTCCTGTCCGTGCTGGCGACGCTCGCCGCGCAGCCGCCGGCACTGGCCGCCAATACCGCAAGTGCAGAGCCCGCGCCGGCCATCCAGGTCAGCGGCATTGCCGAGGTCAGTGCTCCGGCCGCCCGCGGCGCATTCAGCATCGGTGTTGAAGTCACCCGTCCCACCGCGGCGGCGGCCAGCGCCGAGGCCGCCCGCATCACCCAGTCGGTGACCGCGGCCCTCAAAAAGGCCGGCCTGCCTGCTGCGGATCTCAAAAGCTCGCGCCTGATCGTGAATCCCCAGTGGAGCTACGACGACAAGGCACGCCAGCAGCGCCTCGATGGCTTCCGCGCCGACAACACATTGAGGGTCGATACCCATGCCCTGGACCAGGCCGGAAGTTTCATCGACGCCGCCCTGGGCGCCGGTGCGACCTCGGTATCGGACCTGCAGTACTTCCCCGCCGACGAAGCCGGCCTGCGGCGCGAGGCCCTGGGACGCGCGGTGAAGGAAGCGCAGGCCGATGCGACTGCGATCGCGGCTGCCGCAGGCGGCACCCTGGGACCGCTCATCAGCATCAGCGCGGAACCCGGTACCGGTATGCCCATGCCGATACGGGCCACCATGGCCATGGCCAGCGTGGCTGCCCCGCGGGCGCAGACCGTCGTTATTCCTGACGAGATTCATGTCAGCGCCAGCGTGAGCACCAGCTGGCGGTTCCTGCCGGCGGCGCATGTGCCGTAAAGACCTGGAACCCAAGCTTGCAATTACCTTGCAACTGTTTGTATTTACGCTGATTTAACATGATCATGTCGCCAATTAGAGACAGCGCTAATCCTCACAATGTGACGATTTGGTCACAGGTATAGTGCGGCCATTGTGCTATCGGCAGCCGCGCTTTGAGGCTGCCGCTCAGTGAGGTCTCGAAAGTGCGAAACCGTATCAGCGTGGCCGGCGTTCTGGCTGTATCCGTGGCGTTGTTGCTCACCGCCTGCGGCGGGTCGGGAAATTCATCTTCATCGTCGGGTTCGGGTTCGGGTTCGGGTTCGGGTTCGGGTTCCGGATCAGGATCGGGTACTTCCGCGGCGACCGCCACCCTGACCGCCGGGTCAACGGCGGTCGCCAGCGGCACTTCCACCACGCTGACCTGGAGCTCCACCAACGCGACCTCCTGCACCGCCTCCGGCGGCTGGAGCGGCACCCTGGGCACCAGCGGCAGCCAGAGCACCGGCAACATCTCCGTGCCGACAGCCTATTCGCTGACCTGCACGGGCTCCGGTGGTACCAGCAGTGCGGTCAACGTCACGGTCAATATCCTGCCGCAGGCCACCATCACGGCCAGCCCTTCCGTAGTCGCACCCGGCGGCACCTCGACCCTGACCTGGAGTTCCACCAACGCGACGTCCTGCACCGCCTCCGGCGGCTGGAGTGGCTCACAGGCCACCAGCGGCACCCAGGCCACCGGCGCATTGTCGGCCACGACCTCTTATTCCCTGGCCTGTACAGGCGCCGGCGGCACCAGCAACACCGCAACGGCCACCGTGGTGATTGCCAGCGGCACGGTGAGCGTGGCTCCCGCCACCGCCGCGATCACCAGCGCCCAGACCCTGCAGCTGTCCGCCACCGTACCGGGCGGCGGTTCGGCCACCTGGAGCGTCGATGGCGTCACCGGCGGCAATGCCTCGGTGGGGACCGTGACCTCCGGTGGGCTGTACACCGGCGGCACCACGCCCGGCGTGCATACCGTCGTGGCCACCAGCAATGCGAATTCATCCAACTCGGGCAGTGCCACCATTGCGGTCACTGACCTGGCCGGCGTCTACACCTATCACAACGATATCGCCCGTGACGGCGCCAATCAGAAAGAGTACGCCCTGACGCCCGCCACACTGCAGGCCGGCAATTTCCACAAGCTGTTTTCGTGCACTGCGGATGGCGCCATCTATGCGCAGCCCCTGTGGGTCAGCAATCTCACTGTCAATGGCGCGAAGCACAACGTCGTGTTCGTGGCCACCGCGCACGACAGCCTGTATGCCTTCGACGCCGATACCACCCCCTGCGTCACGCTGTGGCACGCCAACCTGATCGACACCGCCCATGGCGCCGGCGCCGGCGAAACCACCGTGCCCTCCAGCGGCACCGGCCACCTCGTCGGGAGCGGCATCGGCGACATGACGCCGGAGGTCGGCATCACCGGCACTCCGGTGATCGATCCCGCCACCAGCACCCTGTACGTTGTGAGCAAGTCCGTGCTGCCGGGAACTTCCAGCACTTTCTACCAGCGCTTGCACGCCATCGACCTGGCGACCGGCAATGAAAAGGGCGCTGGCTCGCCGGCCCTCATCGCCGCCACGTATCCGGGGACCGGCGATGGCAGCTCAACCACGACGTTCAGCTCACGCAGGGAATTCCAGCGCCCGGGACTGGCCCTCGTCAATGGCGAGATCTATCTCATGTTTGCCTCACATGAGGACGACGGACCCTACTACGGGTGGGTGCTCGGCTATACCTTCAACGGCACCAACTTCAGCCTGGCGAACACCCTGAACGTGGCCCCCAACGGCACCACCGGCAAGGAGGGG
>Ga0153956_1002637_pt1 | contig 12797 bp, 15 predicted proteins | sample TSFL040MetaG_FD_104704 | JGI IMG/M metagenome (GOLD analysis project Ga0153956, IMG submission 104704) | Attine ant fungus gardens microbial communities from Florida, USA - TSFL040 MetaG | ecosystem: Host-associated > Fungi > Mycelium > Unclassified | place: USA: Florida, Wekiwa Springs... | reverse complement strand
TCCGACGAGGAGGTCACCAAACAGGCCGAGCGCGCCGCCGACGAGATCGTCGAGGACGCCCGCAACCGCGAGCGCGAAATCCGCCTCGGCGCCGAGGACTACGCCGACGAGATCCTCAACACCCTCGAAGTCAACCTGCAGAAGTTCCTGGCGGCCGTCCAGCGCGGCCGCGACCGTCTGGCCGGGCGCGAGGAAGAACCCGCGCCCGAGCTCGATCAGGCTCCTTAGGGACGGGGTTGAGAGGGGGGCGGCAAAGGCGGCCCTTCCCTCACAACAGCGGGACGTTCGTCCAGGGCCGCCTTTGCCGCCCGTCGCGGGGCGCTTTCGGCTGCTCTCTTCTGCCGCTCAAGGAAGCTGGGTGGCTCGGGGCGTTTGCTGCGGACGCCCTCGCAAGCCCCGTCCCTACTCGAGCTTGAGGTCCTTCAGCGCCGACCAGCGGGCGTCGATCGGCTTCTCGTGGTCGTGGTCGGCCGGGTCGGCGTCGTTCAGGGGCTCGCCGCAGGTGGGGCAGAGGCCGAGGCAGTCGGGGCGGCAGAGGATCTGGGTGGGGAGGGCGAGCATCACGGCGTCGTGGGCCCAGCGGCCGATGGCGAGCTCGTCGTCGGCGACGTAGGGGCTGCGGAGGTCGGCGTCGGCGGTGTCGGTCTGGTCGACCTCGCGCGCCTCGACGTCGAGGTCGATCGCGGCGGGCTCCAGGCAGCGCATGCACGGGCCCTCGATGTGGACCGGGAAGGTCAGCTTGAAGGCCAAGCCGCTGGAGTGGCGGGAGGCCTCGAGGCGGACGGTCGGCGCGGGTGGGTCGGCGAGGTAGGTCTGGCCGGCCAGCTCGAAGGGGGCCAGGGCGACCGGCAGCTCGAGGCGCTTGCCGTCCCCGGGCGAGAGGTTGAGGCGCGATATGTCGAGGACGGTCTCGGGTGCGGTCGGCATACTCCGAGGTTAGGGAATGGCGGAATTCACCTGGAAACCAGACGGCTACCTCGACCTGATCCACGGGGAGGTCCCGCGCTACGAGGAGCTGCAGGAGCAGGCGATCGCGGCGATCCCGTTCGCCCCCGAGCGGGTGCTGGAGCTCGGCATGGGCACCGGGGAGACGACCCGGCGGCTGATCGAGGCCTATCCCGACAGCTGGGTGATCGGCCTCGACTCGTCCCCGGACATGGTCTACCGCGCCCGCGAGATGTACGACGACGTGCAGCTGGCGCGGATCGAGGACCCGCTGCCGGACGGTCCCTGGGACCTGGTGATCGGGGTCCTGTCGATCCACCACCTGCGGGCGCCGCAGAAGCTGGAGCTCTTCCGCCGCGTGCGCGAGCAGTCGCGGGCGCTGGTGCTCGGCGACCTGGTGCGGGCCGACGTGCAGGTCACCGACATCACCCCGGACTACGACTTCCCCGAGACCGCCGCCGACCTCGCCGCCTGGTGCGGCGGGGAGGTCGCCTGGGCGGCCGACGATCTGGCCGTGGTGCGGGCGGTGTACTGAGCGGACACCTGGTGTCCGGGCGCGTCCGGACACCCCGCCCGGTGACCCTGTAGGATTCCGCGACCTATGGCCGTCCCGAAGAAGAGAACTTCCAGCGCCCGTCGCGACAAGCGGCGCGCCCAGCACAAGGCAGCGGTGCCCAGCCTGCGGCGTTGCCCGCGCTGCCACGAGCCCGCGCTCCCGCACCGTGTCTGCAAGAACTGCGGCACCTACGCCGGCCGCGAGGTCGTCGCCCACAAAGTCACCGACCCGACGGTGACCACCGCCGAGAACTAGCGGGCGTGGCGCAAAGCCGCCCGGTGACGATCGCCCTCGACGGTTACGGGGCGGAGCAGGGGTTCGACGTGCTCGCCGAGGGTGCCCGCCGCGCCGCGGCCGACGGCATCGGGGTGCGCGTGTTCGGGCCGGAGCGCTCGCTCGGCCTGCAAGGCGTCGAGGGGATCGAGGTGATCCCGACCACCGAATGGATCGGCAACGACGACGACGCCGTGCAGTCGGTGCGCGAGCGCAAAGAGGCCTCGGTGGTGCGCGCCGCCCGCGACGTCGCCGAGGGCAACGCCGCGGCGATGGTCAGCCTCGGCTCGACCGGGGCGACGATGGCCGCGGCGACCTTCGGCCTGCGCCGGCTCAAGGGCGTGCAACGGCCCGCGCTCGCCGTCCGCCTGCCCTCGCCGGTCAAACCGGTCCTCTTCCTCGACGTCGGCGCCAACGTCGAGGTCCGTCCCCAGCACCTGGTCCAGTTCGCCTTCCTCGGGGCGGCGTTCGCGGCGGCGGCGCTCGAGGTCCGCGAGCCGGCGGTCGGCCTGCTCACGGTCGGCGAGGAGGCGGGCAAGGGGCGCCCCGAGATCGTCGAGGCGCACCGGATCCTCGCCGCCGCGCCGGGCATCGACTTCGCCGGGAACATCGAGGGCGGCGACCTGCCGGAAGCCAAGGTCGACGTCGTCGTCACCGACGGCTTCACCGGCAACGTCGCGCTGAAGGTGATGGAGGGCGCGGCGCGGGCGCTGGCGGGGGCGATCTCCGACCTCGCGCACAAGAACGCCCTGGCGGCGGCGGGCGGGCTGCTGCTGAAACCGGCGCTGGGCGGGCTGCGCCGGGAGTTCGATCCCGACACGACCGGCGGCGCGATCCTGCTCGGGCTGCGCGCGGTGACGATCGTCGGGCACGGCTCCTCCGGTCCCGACGGGGTCGCCAACGCGGTCCGCCTCGCCGCCCGCTCGGTCAAGGTCGACGCGGTCGGGCGCACCGCGGCGCTGCTGCGCGAGGGCCACGCCGGGCGCGCCGCGCTGGCCGACGAGGCCGGCGACGCCGCTTGAGCGATAATCAGCCGATGGAGCGCGACGAAGTCATGGCCCTGGTCCGCGAGCACCTCGCCGAGGAGCTCGAAGTCGACCCCGGTCGGATCGAGGATGGCACCCGCTTCCGCGAGGATCTGGAGGCCGACTCGCTCGACCTCTATGAGCTCGTGATGGAGCTGGAAGACCGCTACGGGATCAAGGTCACCGAGGAGGAGGCGACCCGGATCTCGACCGTCGGCGACGCCGTCGGCTTCGTGCTCGAGCGGGCGCCCGCCTGAGATGTCCGGCGGGTCGGTGGACGCCGCCCCCGGGTACGACGCCGACGACCCCGCCGGGCGTGATGCCGTCGCCGCGCTCGCGGCGCTGATCGGGGACCTGCCGGAGGAGCTGCGCCGCCAGGCGCTGACGCACTCCTCCTGGACCGAGCGCCGCGTCGACTCCTTCGAGCGGCTCGCCTTCCTCGGCGACAGCGTGCTCGGGCTCTCGGTGGCGGGGTCGCTGTACGGGCGCTTTCCGGACATCGCCGCGGGCGGGCTGACGAAGGTCCACAACCAGGCGGTGTCGGGGGTGTCGTGCGCGGCCGTGGGACGCCTGCTGGGCGTGCCGGAGATGCTGCGCGCCAGCGAGCCCGCCGACGTCACCGCGGCGATTCCGGCGGAGGTGCTCCTGGATGGCGAGCGGCCGCTGCCGGAGGCGACCGAGGCGCTGATCGGCGCCTGCCACGTCGCCTTCGGCTTCGAGCGCACGGCGGCGGCGGTGGCGGCCGCGTTCGCGCCGCGGATCGACCTCGCCTCGGAGACCAGGATCGACTTCAAGAGCGCCCTGCAGGAGCTCCTGGCCCGGCGCGGCGCCCGCGTCAGCTACGAGGTGACGGCCGCCACCGGCCCCCCGCACCGCCGCACCTTCGCCGTGGCCGCGATCGTCGACGCCGAGCAGGTGGGCGAGGGCGAGGGCCGCAGCAAGAAGGCCGCCGAGCAGGTCGCCGCCGAGCAGGCCTTCCGCGCGCTGGGCGGCTAGCGCGTCGAGCCATCAGCCCGGCGCCGCCCTCCCGACGTCGATGGGCCGAAAACCGGACACATGGTCCGGTTTTCGGCCCATCGACGTCGGTCGTGTGACGGAAGGCCGGCCCCCGCCCGGGGCCCCTGCGGTGGGGCAAGCCCGTCGTGGGACGCGTCTCCCCACCCCGGCCCGAGCGGTCCCCCGCAAGAGGCCCGCGCCCATGCACGTCCCCCGCCCTCACTCCCCGCGGGATCTATCGTGTGCCACCACCCCGCGCGACGCCGCAAATTGGGCCTTCCTGGCGTTGCGGACGCGTCCGATAGGGGCGCGATTCTGGAAGTTCAGCTAGGACCGATGGCATGTATCTGAGATCGATCACGATGAAGGGGTTCAAGTCGTTCCCCGAGCGGGTGAGCCTTGAGTTCTCGCCCGGCGTCAGCGTGATCGTCGGGCCGAACGGCTCCGGCAAGAGCAACATCACCGATGCGGTGCTGTGGGCGCTGGGCGAGCAGAGTCCGGGGGCGATCCGCGGTGCCTCGATGCAGGACGTGATCTCGGCGGGCGGCAAGAACACCGGCGCCCGGCGCGAGGCGCAGGTCGAGGTCGTGATCGACAACTCCGACGGGCGGGCGGCGACCGAGTTCTCCGAGATCGCGGTGGAGCGGCGGCTCGACCGTAACGGCGACGGCGGCTACCGGCTGAACGGGGCGCGGGCGCGGCTCGCCGACGTGATCGAGGTCCTCTCCGACACCAACCTCGGGCGCGAGATGCACTCGGTGATCAGCCAGGGACGGGTGGAGACGATCATCCACTCGAAGCCACGCGAGCGGCGCATGCTGATCGAGGAGGCGGCCGGCCTCGGCAAGCACCGCAAACGCCGGCGCCGGGCCGAACTGAAGCTGAAGGGCACGCGCGACAACCTCGACCGGGCGCTCGACGTCGAGCGCGAGGCGCGGGCCCGGCTGCGGCCGTTGAAACGCCAGGCGCAGGCGGCCGAGATCGGCGCCCGGATCGACCGCGAGGAAGCCGAATTGAAGGGCCGGATCGTCTCCGAGGAACTGCGCTTCGGCGCCGACCGGGCGGCCGCGGCGGCGAAAGCGGCGGCCGCCGCGCGGGAGACGCGCGGGAAGCTGGAGGCGCAGCTGGCCGAGGTGAGCAAACGGCGCGCCGCCGCCGAGGAGCGCTTCGCCGAGCGCGACCGGGCGCGGACCCAGGCCTGGGGCGTGCTGACCAAGCTGCGGGCCGAGTCGGAGCGGGTAGCGGTGCGGGTCGCGGGGCTCTCGCGCTCGGAGGGCGAGGTCGAGGCGCGGCTGGAGCGGCTGCGGGCGGAGCTCGGGCCGTTGACCCTGGACGTCAGCGGCGGCGACGCGCCGAGCCGGCGGGCGACGCAGCTGGAAGAGGAGCTGGGCGAGGTGGACGCCGGGCTGAAGACGGCCCTGGAGGGTCTCGCCACGGCGCGCTCCGACGACGCTTCCGAGACCGCGCGTGAGCACGCCCTCGGCAACGTGCGGGCTGGGAGCGAGCGGGCGATCCGGCACGCGCGCCGCGCCGAGGGCCTGCTCGGCGAGCGCCACCGGGAGAAGATGCGGGCGCGCCTGGCGGGCGGCGAGGAGCTGCTCGAGGACGTGCGCACGGCGCTGGAGGCCGTAGAGGCGGCGGGGGTCGCGATCCGCGCCCGGGTCGAACGGACTGAGTCGGCCGTGGTCGGCAACGACGGTGACGGCGACGAGATCGCCGACGAGCTGCGCGCCTGCTCGAAGCTCGAGTTCGAGTTGCAGGGCCAGATGCGGTCGGTGTCGGAAGAGCTGACCCAGGCCGAGGTCGAGGCGGCGCACCTCGGCGATCGCCGTGCCGAGGCGGAACGGGAGATGGCGGCGATCGTCGCGAAGCTCGGCGAGGAGGTGTCGCCCGCGGAGACCGCGATGACCGACGAGGAGCGCGCCGAGATCGACCGCCGGCTCGAGCGGCTCGACCGCCGCCGCGCCCAGATCGGGCCGGTCAACCCGCTGGCCGAGCGCGAATACGAAGAGGCGAGCGAGCACGTCGAGCAGCTGCAGGCGCAGCGCGAGGACACCGAGCGGGCGATGCGCGAGCTGGAGTCGCTGATCCGCGAAATCGACGAGGAGATCGAGCGCGCCTTCGAGGAGACCTTCGAGGCGACCGCGACCAACTTCGAGGAGATGGTCGAACACCTCTTCCCGGGTGGGCGCGGTCGGCTGCGCCGGGTCAGCCTGCGGGCGGTCCGCGAGGAAGAGGGGGCGCCCGCGGCCGAGGGCGAGGAGGGCGGCGAGGCGAGCGAACCGGAGCCCGAGGAGGAGGAGCGCGAGGAACGCGACGAGTTCGGGGTCGAGATCGAGGTCAACCCGGCGGGCAAGTCGACGCGGAAGCTGTCGCTGATGTCGGGCGGCGAGAAGTCGCTGGTGGCGCTCGCCTTCGTCTTCGCCGTCTTTCTCGCCCGCCCGTGCCCCTTCTACATCCTGGACGAGGTCGAGGCCGCCCTCGACGACGCCAACATCGACCGCTTCCTCCAGCTGATCCGCCGCTTCTCCGACCGCGCCCAGTTCGTCATCGTCACCCACCAGAAACGCACCATGGACGCCGCCGACGTGCTCTACGGCGTGACCATGGGCGGCGACGGCGTCACCAAAGTCGTCAGCCGCAAGCTCCCCCGCGAAGCCGGCGAAGACGAGCTCGCCGACGCGAGCGACGAGGGTGGCCCGGAGACCCTGAGCGCGGTCGCCTAGCCAGATCGCGGTGCGCCCGGGGGAAGGGCGGAGAAGGGACTCGGCCCTCTCGCCACGGACTGTCACCGTCACCGATCGTGGTCGTCCTTTCCAACCCCTCCGGGAGCGTTAACAAGCCCTTCGCGGACGCCTCCGTCGCCGCGCGGCTAGTCTCTCTCGGAGGAGGGGAAAGATGGCTCAGCGCCACATGGACCGGCTGTCGTCGTTCGACACGTCGTTCCTCGCCAACGAGAAGGACAACGCCCACATGGCGATCGGCGCCGTGCTGGTCTTCGACGGCTCGCCGCCGACGCAGGCGGAGTTCCTCGCCCAGATCCGCTCGCGACTGCACCAGTTGCCGCGGCTGCGCCAGCGGCTGTTGACGCCGCCGCTCGGCCTGGGGACGCCGTTCTGGGTCGACGCCGAGACCTTCGACGTGCGCCGCCACGTCGCCCGCGCGACGCTCCCGGCGCCCGGATCCGACGCCGAGATGCGGGCGCTGGCGGGCGAGCTGCTGGCCCCGCCGCTCGATCGCGGCAAGCCGCTCTGGGAGCTGACCCTGGTCGACGGCTTCGCCGCCGAGCGCTTCGCGATCGTCTACAAGACGCACCACGCGATGGCCGACGGGATCTCCGCGGTCGACATCGGGATGCTGCTCTTCGACGTCGCCCCCGACGCGCCGCCGCCCGCGCCGGAGCAGCCGTGGACCCCGCACCGCTCGCCCTCCGGCGCCGGCCTCGCCGCCCGCGCCGCGACCGGGGTCCTCGCCACGCTCCGTCGCCTCGCCCGCTGGCTCACCCGCGCCGCCCAGGATCCCGGCGACGCCTCGCGCCGCGCCGGCGACGGCCTCGCCGGGCTCTGGGAGGTCACCTTCAACCTGCTGCGCGCCGCGCCCCGCGTGCCGATCAACCCGCCCGGCGTCGGTCCCCGCCGCGAGTTCGCCTGGGCCACCTTCGACCTGGCCGAGTTCAAGCGGATCAAGAACGCGCTCGGCGGCACCGTCAACGACGTCTCGCTCGCCGTCGCCACCGGCGCCCTGCGCGCCTGGTTCGCCGAATGGGACCCGCCCGACGCTTGTTCGCGCATGGAGGACAAGCGTCGGGGAGGGCTGGAGCTGAAGGCGCTGGTGCCGGTCTCGATCCGCACCGTCGACGAGCACGGCGAGCTCGGCAACAAGCTGACCGCGATGCGGGGGCCGCTGCCGGTCGGGATCGCCGACCCGGCCGAGCGCCTCGCCATGATCAGCGCCGCGATGGACGGCCTCAAGGCCTCCAAGCAGCCGCTCGGCGCCGAAGCGATCTGGGGCCTCAACGACTGGTTCCGCGATTTCGCCCCGCCGATCCTGCTCGGCCCGACCGCGGCGATCAACTTCTCGACCCGCCTCTTCAACCTGCTGGTCACCAACTTCCCCGGCCCGCAGATCCCCTTCTACGCGCTCGGCCGCGAGCTCGTCGCGATCCACCCGGTCGGCTTCCTCGCCCGCCGGCACGGCCTCGCGATCGCGATCCTCTCCTACAACGGCCGCGTCAGCTTCGGCCTGCTCGCCGACCCGGATTCGGCTCCGGGAGCCGAGCGGCTGGCCGCGCACCTCGAGACGGCGGTCGCCGAGCTGGGCGAGGCCGCCGACCGAGCCGCCCCGCCGCTAGCCTCCCCGGTCGATGGCGACCAGCTGGCAGGAGATGATCGACCTCGGTTCGCGCGAGCCCGCGAACGTCGCGCCGCCGGCGGAGGCTGAGCCGGAGCGCCGCCGCGGCGTCTTCCGCCGCCTGCGCGAGTCGCTCTCGAAATCGCGCCAGGCCTTGCAGGAGGAGATCACCGCCTAGGTCTTCGAGAAGATCGACGACGAAACCTGGGAACTGCTGGAGGAGGCGCTGATCCTCGCCGACGTCGGCGCGCCGACGACCGCCGCGGTGGTCGAGCGGCTCGAGCACGAGGTCGACTCCGGCGCGGTCCCGGCGGAGGGCGAGGCGATCCGCGACCGGCTGATCGAGATCCTCGCCGAGGTCGCCTCGACCGCCCGCGCCAAGATCGACCTCTCGGCCCAGCCCGCGGTGCTGATGATGGTCGGCGTCAACGGCACCGGCAAGACGACGACGATCGGCAAGATCGCCTGGCACCTCTCGAAGGAATTCGGCCTCTCGGTGGTGATGGGGGCGGGGGACACCTACCGCGCCGCCGCCGCCGAGCAGCTTGCCGAGTGGGCCGACCGCGCCGGCGCCGAGCTGGTCCGCGGCCAGGCGGGCGCCGACCCCGGCTCGGTCGCCTACGACGCGGTCTCCGCCGCGGTCGCCCGCAACGCCGACGTGGTGATCGTCGACACCGCCGGCCGTCTCCACACCCAGGACAACCTGATGGAGGAGCTGGCCAAGGTCCGCCGCGTGATCGGCAAGCTGATCCCCGAGGCGCCGCACGAGACGCTGATCTCGATCGACGCGACCACCGGCCAGAACGGGCTGCGCCAGGCGAAGGTGTTCTCCGAGGCGGTCGAGGTCGACGGCGTCGTCATCACCAAGCTCGACGGCACCGCCAAGGGCGGCATCGCGCTGGCGATCTCCGCCGAACTCGGCATCCCGGTGAAGCTGATCGGGGTGGGGGAGAAGCTTGAGGACCTGCGCCCGTTCGACCCCGCCGAGTACGCCGCCGCCTTGCTCGCCGACTAATCCTCGACGCTTGTTACCGCTGGGGTAACAAGCGTCGAACGCGTAAGCTGACCTGATGTTCGACCAGCTTTCCGACCGACTCCAGTCGACGCTCTCCGACGTCCGCTCGCGCGGCAAGCTGAGCGAGTCCGACATCGACTCGGCGATGCGCGACATCCGCCTCGCGCTGCTGGAGGCCGACGTCAACTTCAAAGTCGTCAAAGCGTTCACGAAGACGCTGAAGGAACGCTGCCTCGGGGCCGAGGTGATGGACAGCCTCGACCCCGGCCAGCAGGTGGTCAAGATCGTCAAAGAGGAGCTGGCCGACCTGATGGGCGGGACCGGCGCCGAGCTGGCGATGGCGAGCTCCGGGCCGACCGTGATCCTGATGGCGGGCCTGCAGGGCAGCGGCAAGACGACCGCCTGCGCGAAGCTCGCCCAGTACTTCAAGCAGCAGCGCAAAGACGTGGCGCTCGCCGCCTGTGACATCTACCGCCCGGCCGCGGTCGACCAGCTGGTGACGATGGGCCGGCGCGCCGGCGCCCACGTCTACGAGAAAGGCACCGACGCCGACCCGGTCGACATCGCCACCTGGGCGCTCGACCGCGCCCGCGAGGAGCGCCGCGACATCCTCGTCATCGACACCGCCGGGCGCCTCCACATCGACGGGGACCTGATGAAGGAGCTGTCGCGGATCCGCGACAAGACCAAGCCGCACGACGTGCTGCTGGTGGTCGACGCGATGACCGGTCAGGACGCGGTCGGGGTCGCCGAATCCTTCGCCGAGGCGGCCGAGTTCGACGGCGTCGTGATGACCAAGCTCGACGGCGACGCCCGCGGCGGCGCCGCGCTCTCGGTCAAAGCGGTCACCGGCAAGCCGATCATGTTCGCCTCGACCGGCGAGAAAATCGAGGACTTCGACCGGTTCCACCCGGACCGCATGGCGCAGCGGATCCTCGGCATGGGCGATGTCCTCAGCCTGATCGAGAAGGCCGAAAGCCAGGTCGACGAGAAGTCCGCCGAAGAGCTTGAGGAAAAACTCAAAAAGGACCAGTTCACGCTGGAGGACTTCCTCACGCAGATGAAACAGGTCCGCAAAATGGGGCCGCTCAGCGGGATCATCGGGATGCTGCCGGGGATGGGCGCGATGAAAGAGCTGAAGAACGCCAACATCGACGAGCGCCAGCTCGACCGCACCGAGGCGATCATCCTCTCGATGACCCCGGCCGAGCGCGCCGATCCGCACCTGATCAAAGGCCGGCGGCGCAAACGGATCGCCGACGGCTCGGGCACGCGGGTGCAGGAGGTGCGCGCCCTGGTCAAGCAGTTCGACCAGATGCGGGTGATGATGCGCTCGATGGCGAACGGCAAGATGCCGGACCCGCAGAAGCTGATGCGGATGAGCGGTCAGATGCCGAAGCAGAAGGTCCGGCGGCGGTAGTCCGGCGCCAGTCAAGCGCAAGACTTGCGCTTCCGCTACAGTTCTCCGCCGCATGGCAGTGAGAATTCGACTTAGACGAGTGGGTTCCAAGAAGAACCCCGTGTGGCGGATCGTCGTCGCCGACAAACGCTCCCCGCGCGACGGGCGCACGATCGAGACGATCGGCCAGTACAACCCGCAGACCGAGCCCTCGACGATCGTCGTCGACGAGGAGCGCGCGCGCCACTGGCTCGAGCACGGCGCCCAGCCGTCGGAGACCGTGGCCGGTCTCCTTCGCACCAAGGGCATCGCCGCCCACGGCAGCTAGCAGCGGCCCCGGCGATGACCGAGCTGCTCGAATTCCTCGTCAAGTCCCTCGTCGAGGATCCCGACGCTGTCGAGATCGAGGAGCTCGAAGAGGACGGTGACCTGGTCTACGAGATCAGCGTCGCCGACGGCGATCTCGGCCGCGTGATCGGCAAAGGCGGCCGCGTCGCCAACGCGATCCGGACGATCGCCAAGGCCGCGGCGGTGCGGATCGACCGCCGGGTCATCGTCGACATTCTGGACTGAGCGGCCGCCCGTGCGGCTGGACATCTTCTCCCTCTTCCCGGAGGCGTTCGACTGGCTGCAGACGCAGCGCCCGGTGCAGAACGCGCTGCGCGAAGGCAACGAGCTGCGCCTCTTCAACTACCGCGACTCGACCCCGCTGAGCGGGCGCCAGGTCGACGACGCGCCCTACGGTGGCGGCGCCGGGATGGTGCTGCGGGTCGACGTGATCGACGCGGCGCTGCAGGATGCCTACGGCGACGGGCCGCGCCCGCGGATCGTGCTGCTGACGCCGACCGGGCGGCTCCTGGACGACGAGCTCGCCGACGAGCTGGTCGGCGAACGGCACGTGGCGCTGCTGTGCGGGCGCTACGAGGGCTTCGACGAGCGGATCCACGAGCACTTCGCCGACGACGAGGTCTCGATCGGGCGTTACGTCCTGGCCGGGGGGGAGCTGCCGGCGATGGTCGTCGCCGACGTGATGATGCGGAAGCTGCCCGGTGCGCTGGGCAACGCCAGTTCCGCTGCCGAGGACTCTTACAGCCAGGTGCTCGAGGGCATGCCGGAGTACCCGCACTACACCCGCCCGCCGGTCCACCGCGGCTGGAAGGTGCCCGAGGTGCTGCTCTCCGGCGACCACGAGAAGATCCGCGCATGGCGGCTGGAGCGGTCGCGCGAACGTGCGGCGGCGTTTGTCGAGCAGGAGCGCAGGGCAGACTGACGGCGACCAAAGTCAGGTTCGGCCGCCCAAACGTCAACCCAAAGTCCGCCTTCCGCTCGGAATAGCTAACATTCCGCGACCGCGCGGATCCCACCCGGGGGTCTGGGCGGTTTTTCTTCGCACGCATCCGAAAGCAGAACTTCTCAATGAGCTCAGTCATCGACAGCATCGAGCGCGACCAGCTCAGGAAGGGCCTCCCTTCCTTCGAGCCCGGCGATCGCGTCCGCGTCCACTTCCAGGTCATCGAGGGTTCGCGCAAACGGACCCAGGTCTTCGAGGGCGTGGTGCTGCGCCGGCAGGGCTCCGGCGCGCGCGAGACCTTCACCGTCCGCAAGCAGTCCTTCGGCGTCGGCGTCGAGCGGACGTTCCCGCTGCACTCGCCGAAGATCGAGAAACTCGAGGTCGCGGCGCGCGGTGATGTACGGCGGGCCAAGCTCTACTACCTCCGCGGCCGGATCGGCAAGGCGGCCCGCGTCGCCGAGCGACGCTGGGGCATCGACGAGGACATGGTCTCGAAGCCGACCGCGGCGGCCGACGAGTCCGCCGCCGTCGATGCCGAGGGCGTGAGCCAGGAGGAGGCCGCGCCGGAGGCGGCTCCGACCGAGGCCACCCAGGCCGATGCGGAGACCGCACCGGAGGTCGAGGAGGCCGCCACCGAGGCGCCCGCCGAGGCCGAGGCAACTGGGGATGAGGTTGAGCCGAGCGCCGAGGAGGCGCCGGCGGCCGATGCGGGGGCGGAGCCTGATGCAGCGGCGGACGCGGACACCGAGCCGCCCGCCGCCGGGGAGACCGAGGACAGTTCAGCGTCGGAGGAGCCCAAGGGCGAGGAGCCGGATAAGGCCGGCGACTCCGACGAGGACTCCGCGGGCTGAAACTCTCGCTGCCCAAGCCGAAGAGCAAAGCGGGCGGCCTGATCGAGTTGGTCGTCATCGTCGCGCTCGCCCTCGGGCTGGCGCTGGCGATCCAGG
>Ga0153956_1002636_pt1 | contig 12805 bp, 3 predicted proteins | sample TSFL040MetaG_FD_104704 | JGI IMG/M metagenome (GOLD analysis project Ga0153956, IMG submission 104704) | Attine ant fungus gardens microbial communities from Florida, USA - TSFL040 MetaG | ecosystem: Host-associated > Fungi > Mycelium > Unclassified | place: USA: Florida, Wekiwa Springs... | reverse complement strand
GAGCGGGGCGTTCTGCTCGGCCGACAGCGCGGTCGGCAACATGCCCAGGATCATCGCCAGCGCGGTCATGCACACCGGGCGGAAACGGGTGAAGCCGGCTTCCAGCGCCGCCTTGAACGCATCGCCGTGCACGGCCAGGCGCTCGCGGCAGAAGCTGACCACCAGGATCGAGTTGGCGGTGGCCACGCCCATGCACAGGATCGCGCCGGTCAGCGCCGGCACTGACAGCGGCGTGTGGCTCAGGAACAGCATCCACACCACCCCGGCCAGCCCGGCCGGCAGCGCGGTGATGATCACGAACGGGTCGGTCCACGACTGGAAGTTGATGACGATCAGCAGGTAGATCAGCACGATCGCGCCGATCAGGCCGAAGCCCAGGCCGGTGAAGGCGGTATGCAGCGCGTCGATCTGCCCGTGCAGGCCGACCGTGCTGGCCCTGGGCAGCTGCGCGGCGCTGGCGTCGATCGCCCGCTGGATGTCGCGCGCCACCGCGCCCAGGTCGCGGCCCTGCACGTTGGCGTACAGGTCCAGGGTCGGGGCGATGTTGTAGTGGCTGACCACCGCCGGGGTGGCGGTGCGGTGGATGTCGGCGAGGCCGGCCAGCACCTGCGAGCGGCCATCGCTGCCGGTCACCGGCAAGGCCTGCAACGCGGCCATGCTGTCCATCCGGTACTGCGGGGTGGAAGCGGCCACCGCGTAGGTGATGTTGTTCTTCGGGTTGAGCCAGAACACCGAGGCCACCTGGCTGGTGCTGGCCAGCGAGGCCACCATCGAGTTGGTCACGTCGCGCTCGGTGATGCCCAGCCCGGAAGCGCGCAGCCGGTCCACGTCCACCTTCAGCGTCGGGTAGCCGGTGCTCTGCTGCAGGCGCAGGTCGGCGATGCCCGGCACCTGCCGCAGCCTGCGCAGCAGCTCGGCGGCATAGGCGCGGTTGCCGGCGTCATCGTTGCCGGAAATGCGCACGTCCAGCGGCGCCGGCGTGCCGAAGTTGAGGATCTGGCTGCTGACGTCGGCGGGCAGGAAGGCGAAGGTGGTGCCGGGGAAATTGGCCGGTAGCACTTCGCGCAGCTGCTTGATGTACTCGGCGGTGTCGCCGTGGCCGGGCTTGAGCGTGACCTGGATGTCGCCGTCCTGCGGGCCGATGGTGCCGGTGGCGCTGTAGGCCATGTTGACCCCGGATGCGGGCAGGCCGAGGTTGTCGATCACCGCGTCGATTTCATCCGGCGGCAGGGTGGCGCGGATGCGTTGCTCGATGTGGTCGACCAGCGCGGCGGTTTCCTCGATGCGCGTGCCCAGCGGCAGGCGCACGTGCAGGGCGATGGCGTCCGACTCGGTGGTGGGGAAGAAATCCTCGCCCAGCGTCGGCAGCAGCAGCAGCGACAGCAGCGTGCCGCCGAGGAAGGTGGCGACGAACGCGCGGCGTTGCTCCAGCGCCGATTGCAGCAGGCCGTAGTAGCCGTCGCGCACGCGCGAGAAACCGGCCTCGAAGCGGTGTTGCACGCCCAGCGCCGCGTTTTGCCAGCGCGGACGCGGATGCGGCGGGTGCTGGTCGCCTTCGTGGTGGTTGATGAAAGCGTCTTCCGGGTGCTGGCCGCGGCCATGCTCGGGCTGGTGCGGCTTGAGCAGGTACATCGCCAGGGTCGGCACCAGGGTGCGCGAGAGCAGGAACGAGCTGCCCATGGCGAAGATCACCGCCAGCGCCATCGGCCGGAACAGGTAGCCGGCGATGCCGCCGAGCAGGAACATCGGCACGAACACGATGCAGATGCACAGCAGCGAGATGAACGCCGGGCCGACGATCTGCCTGGCACCGTCGAGGATCGCCTTCTTCACCGGCTTGCCCTGTTCCAGGTGCCAGTTGACGTTCTCGATGGTCACCGTGGCGTCATCCACCAGGATGCCGACCGCCAGCGCCAGGCCGCCCAGGGTCATCACGTTCAGGGTCTGCCCGCACAGCGCCAGCAGGGCGATGGCGGCCATCACCGCCAGCGGGATCGACACCGCGATGATCAGGGTCGAGCGCCAGCTGCCGAGGAACAGCAGGATCATCGCACTGGTCAGCAGCGCGGCGATGATGCCCTCGCGCGCCACCGAGGAAATCGAGTTGCGCACGAAGCCGGAGGCATCGCCGAGGGTGGCGATCTTGAGCGAATCCGGCAGCGACAGCTGGATCCTCGGCAGCATCGCGCGTACCTGCGATACCAATGTCAGGGTCGAGGCATCGCCGTTCTTCAGCGCCGACATCAGTACCGAGCGGTGCCCGTCCACGCGCACCACGTTGGTCTGCGGCTGGAAGCCACGGCGCACGTGCGCGACCTGGCCGATGGTGACGGTGGCGCCATCGACGGTCTTGATCGGCAGGTCGTTGAAGGCCTGGAAGTCGGTCGGGCTGTTGTTGAGCAGCACGGTGAATTCGTTCTGGCCGAGCTTGGCGGTGCCGACCGGGGTGATCTGGTTCTGCGCGGCCAGTGCGTTGGCCACGTCCTGCGCCGACAGGCCCTTGGCGGCCAGCGCCTGCGGGTCCAGGTCCAGGGTGATCTGCGCCTGCTTGCCGCCGGCCGGGGCCGGCAACGCCAGCCCGGCGATCGAGGTCAGTGCCGGGCGCACCGTGTTCATCGCCAGGTCGCGGATCTCCGATTCGCCTTCCTTCTGGCTGGAGAACGCCATCTGCAGGATCGGCACGGTGGACGCGCTGTAGTTGAGGATCAGCGGCGGGTTCATGCCGGTCGGCATCTGCTTGAGCACGGTCTGCGAGATCGCGGTGACCTGCGCATTGGCCATGCGGATGTCGACGTTGGGCTGGAAGTAGATCTTGACCACGCCCATGCCGGGCAGCGACTGCGACTCGACATGCTCCACGTCGTTGACCGTGGTGGAGATGACGCGCTCGTAGGGGGTGATGACGCGCCCGGCCATGTCCGCCGGCGACAGGCCGGTGTATTGCCACACCACCGCCACCACCGGGATGTCGATGTCGGGCAGCACGTCGGTGGGGGTGCGCAGCATCGCCAGCGGGCCGACGATGCAGATGAAAAGTGCCAGCACGATGAAGGTGTACGGCTGCTTCAGCGCGGTCTTGACCAACCCGAGCATGCGAGGGGTTCTCCGGCGGCAGGGCCGCGAAGGGGGGAGGGCGGGAATTGTCCGGCACAACACCGCCGCCGGAGCGCCCGCAGCATGAAGATATTTTTAGATGTGGCCCGGCCGGCGTAGCGCGGGTGCCGGGTTGGCCTGGCATCCGCATGCCGGCAACGCCTTCACCCGTGGGAGAAGGTGCACGAAGGGGGATGAAGGCGAACCAGGTGGGGCAGCGAGATCCATGGACTCCTTTCGCCCCCCGTCCCACTCCCGCTCCATGTCCACGCCTGCGTCAGTGGCGCAGGCGCTTTGCCGCGCGCGCCCATGATGCGCAGGCGGTGTGATCTTCGCCGCAATGGAAGAGGGACCGGGCCCGCACACCGTCAGCCGTACTTGTCCGGCACCGGCTTCCGCGGGAAGCCTCCATGCGGGACACGCCTGGCACCTACAGCAGCGGCAGGCTGGAGCGGCACAGCAGGCTCAGCTGCGCGCCGCCCAGCGGGCTGCGGCCCACGGTCAGTTCATAGCCGTGCAGCGCGGCGATGGCCGCCACGATCGACAGGCCCAGGCCGTGGCCTTCGCGGGTGCCGTCGCGCGCGCTGCGGTAGAAGCGCTGCAGCACCGCCTCGCGTTCGCCTTCGGCGATGCCGGGGCCGGAATCGTGCACGCTGATGCGGGTGGCGCCGTCCTCGACGGTGGCGGCCAGCACCACCTGCCCGCCGCACGGGGTGAACTTGAGCGCGTTGCCGAGCAGGTTGGCCAGTGCCTCGAACAGCAGCGCGCGGTCGCCGTGCAGCGCCGGCAGCCGCGGCGCCAGTTCCAGCCGCAGCTCCTGTTCCTGTTCCTCGGCCAGCGGCATGTGGAAGGCATGCAGTTCCTGCAGCAGCGCGCCGGCGGCCAGCACCACGAAGCTGGAACGGCGCTGGTGGTCTTCCAGCTCGGAGATCCGCAGCAGCGCGCGGAAGCGCACCAGCAGGCTGTCGGTCTCGTCCAGCGCCTCGTCCAGCGGCAGCGCCTGCGCGCTGCCGTCGCCGGCCTGCTGGCGCATCCGGTACAGGTGCGCGCGCAGGCGCGTCAGCGGCGTGCGCAGGTCGTGCGCGATCGCATCGCTGGAACTCTTGACCTCGCGCATCAGCCGCTCGATGCGGTCGAGCATGGCGTTGACGATGCTGGCCAGCATGTCCAGCTCGTCGCGGCGGCTGGACAGCGGCAGGCGCCGGGTCAGCTCGCCGCCGGCGATGCGTTCCACGTCGTCCTGGATCGCGCGGATGCGCCGCAGCGGCCGCCGCCGCAGCAGGTGCCAGCCGAGCAGGCCCGGCACGATGGTCAGCGACACGCCCCAGGCCAGCGCGTCGAGGATGATGCCGCTCACCGCCATCAGCGAGCCGTTCTTGCGCACCAGCACCAGCAGCTGGCCGTCGACGGTGTGCATGGCCAGCGCCGAGCAGCTGCCGGAGGGGCGCTGCGGCAGCTCGGGGAATGCGTTGCGCCGCGAATGCACCTCGCCGTCGTGCGGCAGCCACCGCGGGATCGTGCGCAGCTGGCCGCGCAGCGGCGTGCCGTCGGCGGCGAACAGGCCGTAGGCGTCGATGCCGTGCACGTCGTAGCGCTGGTTGTCGGCCAGCGCCTGGGTCAGCGCGTCGCCGCTGAACTGCTCGAACAGGTGCGCGCGCTGGCGCAGGCTCTGGTCGGCCAGCGTCTGCAGGTAGCTGTTGACGCGCCAGTACATGCTGCCCATCAGCAGCGCGCACCACAGCACGAACCACAGCGAATACCAGCCCAGCAGCCGGCTGCTGGACGAGCGCCAGCCTTCAGACAGGGGCGGAGAGGACATAGCCGGTACCGCGCACGGTGCGGATCAGGGGCGGCATGCCGGGCAGGTCGAGCTTCTTGCGCAGGCGGCCGATGTGCACGTCGATCAGGTTGGTGCCGGGGTCGAAGTGATAGCCCCACACCTCCTCGAAGATCATCATCCGGGTCAGCCCCTGGCCGGCGTTGCGCATCAGGAATTCCAGCAGCTTGAACTCGGTCGGCAACAGGCTCAGCACGTGGCCGCCGCGGCGCGCGCTGCGTTCGATCAGGTCCAGCTCCAGGTCGGCCACGCACAGCGCGGTGTCCTGCGCCGGCGGCTGCTGGCTGCGGCGCAGCAGCACCTCGATGCGCGCGGCCATCTCGTCGGAGGCGAACGGCTTGGTCAGGTAGTCGTCGCCGCCGGCGCGCAGGCCGCGCACGCGCTCGTCCACGTCCGACAGTGCGCTGATCATCAGCACCGGCGTCTGCACGCCCTGCCGGCGCAGCCGGGTCACCAGCGCCAGCCCGTCCAGGCCGGGCAGCATGCGGTCCAGGGTGATGGCGTCGTAGCCGCCGTGCAGGGCGCGTTCCAGGCCCTCGTCGCCGCGCGCCACCCAGTCCACCTCCAGCCCGTGGCTGCCCAGCTCGGCCATGATTTCCTGGGCGGTGACGGTGTCGTCCTCGATGGTCAGAATGCGCGGCACCGGGCCTCCCGTCGTGGCAGTGATCGGCGCATTGTCGCGGTTGCGGGCAGGGCTGCAAATGAAGAATGTTTCATTGCCGCGCGGCGTGGGCGGCCCTGTCCGGCGCCGCGGCATCCGGGGATGGCCCGGGAAGCGTGGCCGAGCCTGGCGGCCGCGGTGGAACCGCCCGGCCGGGTGCCCGGCCCGGAATGCAGATACGATTCATGCCGACTGCGTCACACTAGCCGGCGGTGCTCCACCGGCATCGAGAGTGCCGCCATTGCGGGCGGCGAGTGGTTCTTGGGGAACGGCATTGGTGATGACACAGGGAAACGGGCCGGCCGCGGCGGAGCGCCGTCTGCACGGCGTGCGGATATGGGTGGTGGAAGACGACCCGGAGTGGCGCGGCATGGTGGTGGATGAACTCCACTGGCATGGCGCCGTGGTGCGCGGCATCGACAGCGCCGAGGCGCTGTACCGCGAACTGGCGGTGGACCGCTGCGACATCCTGGTACTGGATGTCGGCCTGCCCGGCGAGGACGGGTTGAGCGCCACCGGCCACCTGCGGCGCATGGACGGCATGGGCATCGTGCTGGTCAGCGGCCGCAGCGGCTCTGCGGACATGACCCAGGGACTGGCGCTGGGGGCCGACGTCTACCTGCCCAAGCCGCTGGAGCTGCCGGTATTGGTGGCGGCCCTGCACAGCCTGCACCGGCGCCTGGCCCTGCCGGCCCCGGCAGCGGCTCCGGCTCCGGCTCCGGCCGTCGCTCCCGAACCGGGCGGCTGGAAGCTGGGCGCCGACGGCTGGGACCTGCACGCGCCGGGTGGCCGGGTGTTGAATCTGACCGCCGCCGAGCGCGGCTTCCTGGGTGAATTGTTCGCCATGCCCGGCGGGGCGGTCGGGCGCGACCGGCTGATCGCCGCGGTCACCGACCAGCCCTGGGACTTCGACCCGCACCGGATCGAGGTGCTGGTGCACCGGCTGCGCGCCCGGGTGCGCGCCGCCACCGGCCACGACCTGCCCGTGCGGGCGGTGCGTGGCAGCGGATATCGGTTGACGACCTAGGTCACATTTCCGGGTTCCGGCATGCAACGGCCTGCGGGGATGTTTCCGCCGCCGGATGTTGCGTGTCTTCAATATAAATCCTTGAAAATCAATTGCATGGCCTGCCGGTCACGCCTGGGTCGCGTCCCTGGGCGAGAGCGAATGTGAGCGTCTGAAACCCTGCGAAATTGTCCGCCCGCGAGGGTGTTGCAAGAATCCGCGCCGTCACACGCATCTGATGATGCTGAATCGGGCCCGTATCGGGGCGGGCCTCCGTTGATCGATGACCAGAACGAACGGGCTGCCGCTGATCCGGCGGTCCGTGCGCGCCGCAGTGCAGGGGTTTGCCAGTGAACAACGATTTCGGGCCGGGCGGGAATCCGCCAGAACGCGACGACAACCGCAGGGTGGTACCGGTGCTGCGATGCATCCGGCCATCGCGGATGTGGCGGGGCATGCAGGTTCTCCTGGTGCTGGCCGGGTTTGCTGGCGGCCTCGCGCCGGCCGCGCAGGCCGCAGTCACCGCGACCCAGATCACCACCGCACCGGACATCGGCATCGGCCAGGACGTCGACGTCACTGTCGACTGGACGCGTATTGGCGCTGGCGGCGACAGCATCACCGTGGTCATCCCCGCGCAGCTGCAGGTCAATCCGCCGGCACCGCCCGCCGGTTGCACCTATGGCGCCCCCAACCTGGTATGCACCACGTCGACCGCCAGCACCGGCACGATCACGTTCCAGGTGCGCGGCATGACCACCGGCGGCTTCAACCTGACGGCCACCGGCACCAGCGGTTCGGCCGCGGCGGTCTCGGGCAACGTGCGCGAGGCCGGCGACCTGACCGTGGCCAAGGCCATGACCAGCCCGGCCAGCGGCAATCCGCTGACCGGCGCCGACAGCGTGTTCCAGTTGACCCCGAACATCGCCGCCGGCGGCCGCGACGTGCCGGTGGGCGGCAGTATCGTCATCACCGACAACCTGCCCGAAGCGGCCAGTACCGGTTTCGAGATAACCAACATCAGCTTCAGCGGCCTGACGCCGGCCTGCAACGCCACCGCCCAGGCCAACAGCAGCCGTGTGCTGACCTGCACCTACAGCGCCGCGGCCACGCCGATCACCCTGGCCAGCCTCAATGCCAGCCGGATCACCATCACCGGCCGGACCAAGAGCGTGGGCAGTTTCACCAACAAGGCCGCGATCAGCTCGGGCAACACGTATTACATCGATCTGAACAGCGGCAACAACACCGCCGACGTGGCCTATGTCACCGACCCGGCCAGCGACCTGGCCGCGGGCATCGCCACCACGATCAGCAACAGCGGGGCCTCGCCTTCGGCGGGCCTTGGCAGCCAGACCATCACCCTGCGGGTGGACAACAACGGGCCGGCCACCGCCAGCAGCGGTGTCCTGGTGGAATCGGTGGTACCCAGCGGCTTCACGCTGGGCACGTTGCCGGCCGGGTGCACCTCCGCGGCCGGCAGCCTGACGGTCGGCGGGGTCACCTACAGCGGCACCAAGGTGAGTTGCGCAACAACCGCGGCCCTGGCCAGCGGCGGCAACCGGCAGTTTGTCATACCGGTCACGCTGGACAACGTGCGCCGGAGCGGCGAGCGCCTGCCGGTGGTGGTGACGCCGGCGCCAGGCGACCAGGATGGCGTGCCGGCGAACAACAGCACCACCCGCCAGTACTGGATGGCGCCGTCGGCGGCCGACCTGGGCCTGACCAAGAGCAAGCCCGCCAAGGTGGAATCGGGCAAGGCGACCAGCACCACGCTGACCGTCACCAACCGCGGCCCCGAAACCGTCACCTGGGACAGCACCCATCCGCTGCGCGTGGTGGACTGGCTGGATCCGCGCGAGATCGCCGGCAACACCATCGGGTCGGTGAGCAACGGATGGAGCTGCACCGTCACGCCCAACGCCCCGCGTCCGGATGGGCAGTACTCGACCCAGACCACGCGCGTGTCCTGCGAACTGACCACGTCGGGCTCGATGACGGTGGGCCAGAACCGTGCCTTCAGTTTCAGCCACACCCTGGCCGATGCCGCCACCCTCGGCACCGACCCGGTGACGCTGACCAATATCGCCTGTACCGGCAGCGAGGTATTGCGCCTGCTGGGCTACGACGCGGCCCAGGGCCCGCAACCGGCCGACCCGGACGATGCCGGTGTGACCGGAGGCGCCGGCGAGAACGGGCTCGACGGGCAGGATTGCCAGGCGGCCAGCGGCATCGGCACGCCGGTGGCGCCGGGGCTGGTCAAGGTTGGCATCCGCAAGGAGTCCTCGGTTGATGGCGTCAACTGGTTCGACGACGTCACCGCCGCGCCGACGCTGGCCGCCGACGACGACAATCTGCAGTGGCGGATGACCATCACCACGGCCTCGACCGCGCAGAACCCCGGCCAGAAGGCCATCCCGCACCTGCAGGTGAAGGACGTCTACAACGGCCTGATGCGGGCCACCGCCGCGGCGCCGAACTACCTGACGCCCAACATCACCCTCAGTTACGACACCTCGCTGGCCAGCGGCGTGACCCACAACTGCCCGGCCTCCATTTCCGGCAATCCGGCCGACTACGGGTATGGTGGCAACCCGGCCACCAACAACGCCGCCAGCACCTACGAACAGGTGTGCAGTTTCAACAATGTGCCGCCGGGTGCCACGATCGTGGTGACGGCCACGCTGAACCGGCCGCTGGGCGTCACCAGCGCCAACGGCTGGCTGGACAACACGGCCACGCTGGATTCCCCCGACGCCTTCCTGCAGGACCTGTCCGGCGGCAACGTGCTCAGCGACAGCGCCCGCGTGGTGGTGACCCGCCGCGCCGACGTGGCGATGACCAGCAAGACCGTGACCACCAGCATTCCCGCCAGCGGCGGGCAGAACGCCATGGCCTCGGTGGGCGAGACCGTGCTGTTCACCCTCACCGCGCGCAACCAGGGCCAGGACGACATCGCCGCCGGCAATTTCCGCATCACCGACAGCCTGCCCACCGGCGCGGCCACGGTGAGCCAGGCGGCCTTCGAGGTGCTGGGCGTGGAAGCCGCCGACCCGTCGAAGATGAACTGCGCGGGCAGCAGCCTGGCCTCCGGCAGCATCAGCTGCGTCAACAGCGGAACCATTGCCCGCCACGAGGTGCAGACCATCACCGTGCGCGCGCGGGTCAAGAAGCCGCCGACCTTCAGCGGCACCCTCGGGCAGAAGCTGTACGAAAACGTGACCAACACCGCGCGGGTGTACCTGGACAACATGTGCGAGTACCGCGCCGAGACGAACAACGGCCGTGGCGGCGGTGCCAACGATTCCACCACCTGCAATGACGGCACCTACGGCGACGGCAAGGCGGGCGCGCGCGGCAACAACGAAAAGAGCGCGGTGTTCGACGTGACCGTGCCCTCGTTCGACCTGCAGCAGGGCAAGGTGCCGGTGTTCCCCAGCGGGCAGAGCGAATTCCGCGCCGGCGACGACCTGCGCTACCGCTTCAACATACGCAATGCCGGTCCCTCGATCGCCGAGGGCATCGTGATGACCGACATGCTGACCGTGCCGGCCGGCTTCACCCTGGCCCTGCAGAGCACCACCCCGGAACACATGAACACCGGTGCCGCCGGTGCCGGCTACACGCTGGTGAACAAGGTCATCACCTGCAGCCAGGCGGCGCCGAGCGCCGACGCGGTATGCACCTTCGACACGCTGGATGTGAGCGAGGAAGTCAATTTCGAGCTCGTGTTCCGCCCGGTCGGCGTCGCCGACAGCACGGTGATCTTCGGCAACGCGGTCCATGTCTGCGCGGACGAAACCAACAGCTACGAGAAATCGGGCAAGTGCAGCAGCGACCCGGGCGAGGCCGGCAACAACCTGGCCGCGGTCAACAACGTGCTGTTCCCGAGCATCGACCTGGAGGTGGTGAGCAAGACCGCCGACCTGGCGCTGGCCGACATCGGCCAGCCGGTGCCGTGGAAGATCGTGCTGGGCAACAACGGCATTTCCACCGCCACCCAGATGCGCGTGGTGGATACCCTGCCGGCCGGCTTCGAATGGGTGACCGGCACCGCCCCGACCGTGGGCGACGCCACCGGCGGCGCCACGCTGAGCGCGGCCGGGGGCAGCCTGGCCGTGCAGGCCGGCGTGCCGGCGGCCGATGCCGCCAACGTGTGCTATGTCTCCAACGGCGTCGGCAACGTCACCGGCGCGGCCCAGCGGCAGCAGGTGACCTGCCATGTCAACGGCAGCTTCCCGGCCCACAGCGGTTTCACCGTGACCCTGCATGCGCGGGCGAAGAGCGGCGTGTACGCCGGCCCCTACCTGAGCGATGTCAGCAACGAGGCCAGCGTGCTGCCGGGCAAGGACGCGGCGAACGAAGACCTGGCCAAGGACAGCAACCCGGACAACAACGACGGCAGCGGCCCGGTGCAGGTGCGCAATGCCACACTCGGCGGCCGCGTGTTCCTGGACCGCGACAACAACGGCGACCAGGACGGCACCGGCGCCGCACAGGATGCCGGCCTGGGCAACGTCAGCCTGACCCTGACCGGCACCGACCTGTACGGCAACCCGGTCAGCCTGACAACCACCAGCAATGCGCAGGGCGACTACAGCTTCGGCAACCTGGCCCCGTCCAATGCCGATGGCTACACCATCACCCAGAACCAGGCCACGGTGCCGTCGGCCTACAACAACGGCATGCCGCAGCCGAACACCGGCCGTCCCAACCGCAACGGCACCAGCACCGGGGTGACGCCCGCGGCGGGCGGCTACAACCCGCACAACACGGCAACCAGCAGCGTCATCAACGGCATCGTGCTGGCCAGCGGCGGCCAGGGCGTGCAGTTCGACTTCCCCGAGACCGACCTGCTTTCGCTGTCCGGCTACGTGTTCGCCGACAACGATCCGGACGACACCTATGTCACCGGCGGCAGCGATACGCCGATTGCCGGGGCGACGCTGGAACTGCTGGTCCTGCAGGGCGGCGTCTACGTGCCGGTCACCGGCCCCAACGCCACCGCCACCACGGGCAGCGACGGCTTCTACGAGTTCAGCGGGCTGGTCGGCGGGCAGACCTATGCCGTGCGCCAGCTGCTGCCCAGCGGCTACCTCAACAAGCCCAGTGCGGTGAAGCCGGGCAGGATCGGCGCCGCGCAGTGCTCCAGCATGGTCTGCATTGCCGAGACCGGCGCGGCCGGCGATGCCGCCGACACCGACCGCATCAAGGGCATCGAGCTGACCGCCAACGGCACGCTGTTCAACTTCGGCGAGATGGCGCGCAACAGCAGCATCAGCGGCAAGGTATGGAACGACCGCAACAATGACGGCGTGGTCGACCCGGGCGAGAGCGGCCTGGCCGGCGTCAAGGTGACCCTCAGCGGCACCGATGCCGGCGGCAACACGCTGGCGCCGGTCACCGTGACCACGGATGCGAACGGCGACTACAGCTTCGGCAACCTGCCGCCGGGCACCTACACCGTGACCGAGCCGGAGCAGCCGGCCGGCACCAGCAACGGCAAGACGGTGCCGGGCAGCACCGGCGGCACCGGCACGCCGCCCTCCGACGCGGTGTCGGTGATCAGCACCATCCCGCTGGCCGCCAACGAGCATTCCAGCAAGAACAACTTCGGCGAAATCCCGCAGGGCACGATTTCCGGCCGCGTCTACAACGACGGGAACGACAACGGCGTGGTGAACAACGGCGAGAACGGCATCGCCAACGTCGTGGTGGAACTGGAAGGCACCGACGACCTGGGCCAGCCGGTGAGCAGGAGCGCCACCACCGATGCCAACGGCCGCTATGCCTTCGAGGGCCTGCGCCCGGGCACCTACACGGTGCGCGAACCGACGCAGCCGCCGGGCACACTCAGCGGCATCACCACGCCGGGCACCATCAACGGCGTGCCGGTGGGCACCGCCACGGACAAGGCGACGACGCCATCGGTGATCAGCCAGATCGTGCTGCCGCTGGGCGGCGCGTCCATCGACAACAACTTCGGCGAGATCGGCGACTCGGCGGACATGCAGGTGAGCAAGTCGGCCACCACCAGCAAGTTCACCGTCAACAACGTGGCCACCTACACCATCCGCGTGCGCAACGGCGGCCAGCAGCCGTCGGCTGGCGAATACGTGGTGCACGACCGCCTGCCGGCGGGCCTGAGCCTGGCCGAAACGCCGGCCGGCAGCGGCTGGACCTGTACCGGTGCGGCGGGCGATACGCG
>Ga0153956_1002635_pt1 | contig 12809 bp, 16 predicted proteins | sample TSFL040MetaG_FD_104704 | JGI IMG/M metagenome (GOLD analysis project Ga0153956, IMG submission 104704) | Attine ant fungus gardens microbial communities from Florida, USA - TSFL040 MetaG | ecosystem: Host-associated > Fungi > Mycelium > Unclassified | place: USA: Florida, Wekiwa Springs... | reverse complement strand
GAGCAGGATGTGCTCGCGGGTCTGCGGCATCGGGCCGTCGGTCGCCGACACGACCAGGATCGCGCCGTCCATCTGCGCGGCGCCGGTGATCATGTTCTTCACATAGTCGGCGTGGCCCGGGCAGTCGACGTGCGCATAGTGGCGGTTGTCGGTCTCATACTCGACGTGCGCGGTCGAGATGGTGATGCCGCGCTCGCGCTCTTCCGGCGCCTTGTCGATGTTGGCGAAGTCGACCGCCGCGTTGCCCGCGACGTTGTCGGCCAGAACCTTGGTGATCGCTGCCGTCAGCGACGTCTTGCCATGGTCGACGTGACCGATGGTGCCGATGTTCATGTGCGGCTTGTTCCGCTCAAACTTTGCCTTCGCCATTTTTTCCTACCTTTACGGGAAATTCGTTTCGTGGGTCCGCCGGGACCACCGCGAAGGCGGCCCCATAGCGAGAGTTTTTAACTAATACCAGCCCTTCCCTCTCGTCACCCCGGACTTGATCCGGGGTCCCGCTTTGTCAGGGCCGACGCGGGAGTAAATCCCGCGCCGTCGGACCTCGGCTGCGCCAAGGCCGTCCGGCCTTTCGGCGTCCCGGAGCCAAGTCACCTCAGCTCCGTGCGCCTCAGGCCATCTTCGCCTTCACCTCGTCGGCCACGTTCTGCGGCACTTCGTCATAGTGCGAGAACTGCATCGAGTAGCTCGCCCGACCCTGGGTGAACGACCGCAGCGAGTTCACATAGCCGAACATGTTGGCCAGCGGGACCATCGCCTCGACCGTCTGCGCGTTGCCGCGGCTGTCGGTGCCCTGAATCTGGCCGCGACGGCTGTTCATGTCGCCGATGACGTCGCCCAGATAATCTTCCGGGGTGACGACCTCGACCTTCATGATCGGCTCCAGCAGCGTGATGCCGGCCTTCTGCGCGCCTTCGCGCATCGCGCCGCGAGCACAGATTTCGAACGCCAGCGCCGACGAGTCGACGTCGTGATACTTGCCGTCGACCAGGTGCACTTCGAAGTCGATGATCGGGAAGCCGATCAGCGAACCGGTCTCGGCGGTCTCGCGGAAACCCTTTTCCACCGACGGGATATATTCGCGCGGAATGTTGCCGCCCTTGATCTCGTCGAAGAACTGGAAGCCCGAACCGCGCTCGCCCGGCTTGAGCTGCACCTTCACTTCGCCGAACTGGCCCGAACCGCCCGACTGCTTCTTGTGCGTGTAGGTCAGCTCGACCGGCTTCTTGAGGTATTCGCGATACGCCACCTGCGGCGCGCCGACGTTCGCCTCGACCTTGAACTCGCGCTTCATGCGATCGACGAGGATTTCGAGGTGAAGCTCGCCCATCCCCTTGATGATCGTCTGGCCCGATTCGTGATCGGTCGACACGCGGAACGAGGGGTCCTCGGCGGCCAGGCGGTTGAGCGCGATGCCCATCTTTTCCTGGTCGGCCTTGGTCTTCGGCTCCACCGACAGCTCGATCACCGGCTCGGGGAATTCCATCCGCTCCAGGATGATCGGGTGGGCCGGATCGCACAACGTATCGCCGGTCGTGGTCTCCTTGAGGCCCGCGATCGCGACGATGTCGCCGGCGCGCGCTTCCTCGATGTCCTCACGCGAGTTCGCGTGCATCAGGAGCATACGGCCGATCTTTTCCTTCTTGTCCTTCACCGAGTTCAGGTAGCCGCCCTTGACGAGGACGCCCGAATAGATGCGCGCGAAGGTGAGCGAGCCGACGAACGGATCGTTCATGATCTTGAACGCCAGCGCCGAGAACGGGGCGTCGTCCGAAGACGGGCGCTCGTCCGGCGTTTCGCCGTCGAGCTTCACGCCGTTGATCGCGGGAACGTCGAGCGGGCTGGGCAGGTAATCGACCACCGCGTCGAGCAGGGGCTGCACGCCCTTGTTCTTGAATGCGGAACCGCACACCACCGGCACGAACGCCATGGCGAGCGTACCCTTGCGGATCAGCCGCTTCAGCGTCGCGGCGTCGGGCTCATTGCCCTCCAGATACTGCTCCATGACATCGTCGTCCTGTTCGACGACCATCTCGATCAGCTCGCTGCGATACTTGGCGGCCTTTTCGGCCATGTCCTCGGGAATGTCCTGATATTCGAACTTCGCGCCCAGGCTTTCTTCAAGCCAGATGATCGCGCGGTTGTTGACCAGGTCGACCAGCCCCTTGAAGCCGCCTTCCATGCCGATCGGCAGATACAGCACGGCCGGCTTCGCGCCCAGGCGATCGATGATCGACTGCACGCAGAAATAGAAATCCGCACCGGTGCGGTCGAGCTTGTTGACGAAGCACATCCGCGGCACCTTGTACTTGTCCGCCTGGCGCCACACCGTCTCCGACTGCGGCTCGACGCCCGCAACGCCGTCGAAGCAGGCGACCGCGCCGTCGAGCACGCGCAGCGAACGCTCGACCTCGATCGTGAAGTCGACGTGGCCCGGCGTGTCGATGATGTTGATCAGATGCTCTTCGCCCTGACCGTCCTCGGCCTTCCACTTGCAGGTGGTCGCCGCCGACGTGATCGTGATCCCGCGCTCCTGCTCCTGCTCCATCCAGTCCATCGTCGCGGTGCCTTCATGCACTTCGCCGATCTTGTAGGACTTGCCGGTGTAATACAGGATGCGCTCGGTCGTCGTCGTCTTGCCGGCGTCGATGTGCGCCATGATGCCGATATTGCGATAACGTTCGAGCGGATGGCTGCGGGCCATGACGTGGTCCTTAGTTAGATTGCGATGGTTCGAGCGCCGAAGCGCTCAAGGAAAAAAGAGTTTGGCGATGGCTGCGCCGGCGCCAAGCAGCGCGGCCGTGGCAAGCATCGCCTGGAAGATCGTAATCCAAGGGAGAATTTTGGTCTCGGCCTGGGTTTTGATCATATCGGCTACAATACGACGCGTTTCCGCCGAAAACTTTTCGCTTTCCTCGACGGCGAGGCGCAAGCGCGCCAATCGCTCGTCGAGATAAGCTTTATCGTCTTCCCACTGGGTCGCCATCGCTGTGCCTTTCGCGGCCTATATAATCGCTTACCAGCGATAATGCGAGAAGGCGCGGTTGGCTTCGGCCATGCGGTGCGTGTCTTCGCGCTTCTTGACCGCGTTGCCGCGATTGTTCGACGCATCGAGCAATTCGCCCGACAGACGCGCCGACATGGTGTTCTCGCTGCGCGCGCGCGCCGCCGAGATCAGCCAGCGGATCGCGAGCGCCTGAGCGCGCTCGGGACGCACCTCGACCGGCACCTGGTAGGTCGCACCGCCGACGCGGCGGCTGCGGACCTCGATGCCCGGCTTGATGTTGTTGAGCGCGTCATGGAACACGCCCAGCGGGTCCTTCTTGGCGCGAGTCTCGACGGTTTCCATCGCCGAATAGACGATGCCTTCCGCGACCGACTTCTTGCCGTCCAGCATGACGCTGTTCATGAACTTGGAAAGGACGATATCACCGAACTTGGGGTCCGGCAGGATTTCCCGCTTCTCGGGACGACGACGACGAGCCATTTGCTCTTTTTTCCTTCTCTTCCGCCACATCCCCGCGAAAGCAGGGATCCAGGGTCAAAACTACAAAAGCCGGTGGGGCATTCGGATCCCCGATAAAATCGCCTGGAGCGATTTTTCGAGGATGATCATGCCCCCGGCATGATCACTTCGGACGCTTCGCGCCGTACTTCGAACGGCTCTGCTTGCGGTCCTTCACACCCTGCGTGTCGAGCACGCCGCGCAGCACGTGATAGCGCACACCGGGAAGGTCGCGCACACGGCCGCCACGGATCAGGACCACCGAGTGCTCCTGAAGGTTGTGGCCCTCGCCGGGGATGTAGCTGATGACTTCGCGCTGGTTGGTCAGGCGGACCTTGGCCACCTTGCGCAGCGCCGAGTTCGGCTTCTTCGGGGTCGTCGTATAGACACGGGTGCAGACGCCGCGCTTCTGCGGGTTCTGCTCCATCGCAGGGACCTTCGACTTGGCCTTCTGCGGGTCGCGGCCCTTGCGGACCAGCTGGTTGATCGTCGGCATGAAGCCCTTCACCTTTTGCGTTGACCAGGAAACCTGGCGGTTACTTTGCCGGGAGCCTTTGGAAAAAACGAAAAGGGTCGTTGGGCGCCTCTCGGCACGTCCCATGACCCACGTCTTCCGGCAGCGTTCAGCTCTACCCGTCAGGCGAAAGTGCCTGTCGAGCGGGCGCGCCTATAGAATAGGAGTCGGAAACGGTCAACGGGGTGCGGACTTTACGCGTCGCTAACCGGCGACGCCTTATCGGGATGCGGTGCCCCCGCCCCCCTTCCCTGTCGGACCGACCGGTTTCGCCGCCGCGCGCCAGGCGGCGCGCCGGGCGTGGCTGATCCTCGCGGCGGTGGCGCTGACGTCGGGATGGCGCATCGTTGAGATCATCCCGGGCTTCTTCACGGTCGGCGCCGCGCCGCCGCTGTCCGACGGCGCCCCCAATATATGGTCGATCGTGCAGGCATTGCCGTGGATCGGCGACCTGCCGCTGGCGGGGCTCGCGCTGGCGACGGCGGCCGGGGCGGCGGCGTGGCTGGCGGCTTGTTTCTCCGTCCATCCGCCGCGCGGCGACAGGCTGTTGCCGGCCATCGTGCTCGTCGCGCTGGTCCTGCCCGGACTGCTGCCGCACATGCAGCCGCGCGACTTCCTGCCCGCCGTCGCGCTGAGCGGAATGCTGGCAGTCCGGCAGCGGAAGCCGGCGATCGCGATGCTCGTCATGGCCGGCTGGTCGTCGGCGATGGCCGGTGTTCCGATCCTCGGCGCGGTGCCGATCATCGTCGCCATTTTGTCGATGGCGCGCCGGTTCCTCGTCTCGCCAGCCAATGACAACGGTCTGCCGCTAAATCCGCATCGCGCCTATCCGGCCTGACCCCGGTCGCTGATAGCATCGCCCGCGAATCGGGGCATTGCAAAAAGGGGTATCCATGTTCGGCAAGCGCGACGACGCACGGGCGTCTTCGACCCATCAGCCCGTCCCGGCCAGGCGCGCGGCGCCGGCCGGATTTTCCGTGCTGGGCCCCGATGTGGTGATCACGGGCAACCTGCGTTCGACCGCCGACCTGCATATCGAAGGGCGGATCGACGGCGACCTCGATTGCGGCAACCTGGTGCTCGGCGGCGAGGCGTCGATCCAGGGCCAGGTTCGCGCCGACAGCGCGCGCATCGCCGGCGCGATCGAGGGATCGGTCGCGATCCGCCAGCTCGTCGTCGAATCCGGCGCCCGGATTTCCGGCGATGTCGACTATGAATCGATCACGATCGAGAATGGCGCGCAGATCGACGGCCGCTTGCGCCACACCAGCAATCTGAAGGCGGCGGCCCCCGCCGAACTCAAGGTGGTGCCGGCCGCGAGCGAAGCGGCGGCCTGACGATCGCCCCGACGATCACGATGCCGGGCTGGACGCTGCCGATGGACGGGGGATGCCGCTGCGGCAAGGTGCGCTTCCGCATCGACGCGCCGCCGTTACTGACCATGGCCTGCCATTGCCGCGGCTGCCAGCGCATGACCGCCAGCGCCTTTTCGCTGTCCGTCGCGATCCCCAACCTCGGCTTCGCCCTGACGTTGGGCGATACCGAGCCCGGCGGCCTGCATGCGCCGGGGCAAGGACATCGGCATTGCGGGTGGTGCAAGAGCTGGCTGTTCACCGAACTCGATCCGGCGTTCGGCTTCGTCAACGTCCGCGCGACGATGCTCGACGATCCGTCATGGTTCGCGCCGTTCGTCGAAACCTGTACCGGCGAGGCCCTGCCCTGGGCGACCACCGGCGCGCCGCACGCTTATGAGAAGTTCCCGCCGATGGAGGATTACCGGAAGCTGATCGACGCGTTCGCGGCGCGTTAGAGGCTTCCCCACCCCGTTCGTCCCCGGACTTGATCCGGGGTTGTCGAAGCACTGCCCTTTCTTCTGAAGAAGCATAGCCCTTCGACAAGCTCAGGGCGAACGGATCAGATTCAGCGTTTCTCGCGCTAGGACGGATCGACATTCAGATTTGAGCAGGTCGGTCGCAGTCTTATTCTCCGTCACCCCGGCCTTGTGCCGGGGTCCACTATGCCTCAGCGCCTGGGCCTTTGAGTCTCTTGTCCCACGCCTGCCTCCCGGTGGCCCCCGGCACAAGGCCGGGGTGACGGGGGATGTCTGATTGTCGATCCGGCCTAAACGCCCTTGCGCCCGAAACCGCCACCGGTCGATGCCGGCGTCGGCGCAACCGGTTCATCAACCTCGCCGGCCGCTTTCCGCGCCATGTAGCGCGCCAGCGCGGCGTCGGCGTCGAACGGCTCGCCTTCATCGATCTCGACCTTGGCGGCCGGCGTCCTGGCCGTCCTGCCCGTGGCCGCGCGCATGACCTTGAGGACGAACATGAGGGCAAACAATATGCCGAACGCGCCCAGCCCGATCACGGTCGGGCCAAGCTCCTTCATGATCCCGTCCGTCGCACCGCTCGGCAGCGGGAGCGACGATCGCATCCGCCCCGGAACTCCGACGAAATAATAGACCAATCCGCCGCAATAGAGGATCGGCAGCAGCGCGAAGAAAAAGCCCAAGGCAGTTTTGGTCGACTTCATGACCGGCCTCCCAGTGTCGGCCACAGGATGACCGGAAATGGGCAACAAAAGCCTAACAGGCGCGATGAGCCCTTAGCGACAGGGCTTCAGCACGACCTTTTCGCGCGGCACGCCGGCGACGGTATATATCCGCTCGGCCGGGAATTTCACGCGCAGCCCGGTCTTGGGCAAATCGAAGTCGTAGACCCCGCCCTTCAACGCCGCCATCCGCCCGCCGCATACCGGCTTGCCCAGCGCCAGGAAGCCGACCGCCAGCCCCTCGCCCATGCTCCCCGTCCAGCGGCCCGCGCGGACGCTGACCGGGCCGGAATGATATTTGCCGGGACGCGGCAGGACATATTCGACCCATTGCCGCTTTATCCCCGTCTCGCGCTCTTCGGACGGCAGCCGGTGCAGCTGATACGGCATCGGCCGCGTCACGAACCAGCCCATCACCGCGCGCGCGATCGCGGTCGTCCCGCCGGAAGGCGTGTCGGTCAGGTCGATCACGACGGGAGCCCTGGCCGGCACGGTCGCCATGGCCACGTCGAACGCCTTGATCGTGTCGAGGTCGCCGATCGAATTGTTGAAGCGGATCGTCGTCACGCCGTTCGCGCTCGTGACCGTCAGCGCGGGACGGTCGGGCTGATCCTTGTAGAGATTGTCCATCGTCAGCGTGCGCTCGCCGGCGGCACTCGCGAAGGTCATCACGCGCGGCCGGTCGCGCCGCCCCGCCGCGATCACGCGCGCGGCGAAGGGCGCTCGCTCGCCGACCGGCTGCAACCCCAGCCGCGCCCAGAACGCCACGACCGCGGCGTCGATCGGCTGGCCGTCCGCCTTCACCAATCGTTCGCCGGCCCGCACCCCGGCCTTTGCCGCGATGCTGCCGTCCTTGACCGCATCCACGACATAGGCGTTGCCTCGTTGCACGATCCAGATATCGGCATAGCTCGGCACGATCGCCCAATCATCCTTGAACGAGCTGTCCGTCAGCGCGTGATGATCCGCCAGCGCCGCGATCATGTCCTCGGCATAATGGAGCAGCGAGTCGCGGTCGCGCACCGCATCGCGCTCGGCGTCGAGCTGTGGCGAGGACGGCACGACACCGCCCGGCAGATCGTCCATATAAGCGTAATTATCGCGGACCAGCCCTTCGAGCGATTTGGCGTCGGAGGCATAATCGTCGGCGCTGGACGTCGCCGCCGGCCCAGCGCCGATCAGCAGCAGGACCGGCGCGAGCGCCGGATATTTCATCAAGTCCCCTCCCCGGACGAATGCCGCTAGATATGCAGCGCCCGCCCATATGCCGCGAGCACGCTTTCGTGCATCGCTTCGCTGATCGTGGGGTGCGGGAACACCGTTTCCATCAGTTCGGCCTCGGTCGTCTCCAGCGTCTTGCCGACGACATAGCCCTGGATCATCTCGGTCACTTCCGCGCCGATCATGTGCGCGCCGAGCAGTTCGCCGGTCCTGGCGTCGAACACGGTCTTCACGAACCCCTCGGGCTCGCCCAGCGCGATCGCCTTGCCATTGCCGATGAACGGGAAGGTGCCGACCTTGAGTTCGTAGCCCGCTTCCTTCGCCTTGGCCTCGGTCAGGCCGACGCTGGCGATCTGCGGGTGGCAATAGGTGCAGCCGGGGATGTTGCGCGGGTCCATCGCGTGCGGATGCCTGCCCGCGATCGCCTCGGCCGCGATCACGCCTTCGTGGCTCGCCTTGTGCGCCAGCCAGGGCGGCGCGGTGATGTCGCCGATCGCGTACAGCCCGTCGACATTGGTCCGGCAATCGGGGCCGGTCTTGACGAACCCGCGATCGGTCTCGACCCCCAGCGCCTCCAGCCCGATATTCTCGGTATTGGGGACGATGCCGATCGCGACGATGACATGGCTGAACTCGGTCGTGGTCGCCTTGCCGTCCTTGTCCTTGATCGTCGCCTTGACGCCGTTCGCGCCGACATCGAGCTTGTCGACGCCGGCCTTGGTCATGATCGTCATGCCCTGCTTCTTCAGCGCCTTTTCGAGAAAGGCGGAGACATCGGCGTCCTCGACCGGGACCAGCCGATCGAGCATCTCGACCACCGTCACCTCCGCGCCCATGTCCTTGTAGAAACTGGCGAACTCGATCCCGATCGCGCCCGATCCGATCACCAGCAGCTTCGACGGCATCTCGCTCGGCGTCATCGCGTGGCGATAGGTCCACACGCGCTTGCCGTCGGCGGGCGTGCCCGGCAGGTCGCGGGCGCGCGCGCCGGTCGCGACGATGATGTTCTTCGCGGTCAGGACTTCCTTGCCCTTGTCGCTCGTGACTTCGAGCTTGCCGCCGCCGAGCAGCTTGCCGGTGCCCATGTGGACCGCGATCTTGTTCTTCTTCATCAGGTGCGTGACGCCCTGATTGAGCTGCTTGGCGACGCCGCGCGAGCGTTTCACCACCGCGTCGAGATCGGCGGTGATCTTTTCCGCCGCGAGCCCGTAATCCCTGGCGTGCTGCATGAAGTGATAGATTTCCGCCGAGCGCAGCAGCGCCTTGGTCGGGATGCACCCCCAGTTGAGGCAGATCCCGCCGAGCAATTCGCGCTCGACGATCGCGGTCTTGAGGCCCAACTGCGCCGCACGGATCGCCGCGACATAGCCGCCGGGCCCGGAGCCGAGGACGATGAGGTCGTAAGTGTCAGCCAAGGGAATGTTCCTTCTTGAGCCCCTCCCCCCTTGCGGGGGAGGGGTTGGGGAGAGGGGACAGCGGCGGGGCGGGCTCGATGCCCGCACCGCCGCTTTGAAGCACGTCGAGAATGGATACGACTACGCCGTCCGGTCGCGCCAGGACGTCGTTGTTGAAGAAGCGCAGGACGCGAAAGCCCTGCGCGCGCAGATACGCATCGCGCTGGTCGTCGTACGCGCTATCGATATGCTGCGATCCATCGGCCTCGACAATCAAGCGCGCCTCGAAACACACGAAATCGACGATGTAGCGATCGATCGGTTGCTGGCGTTTCCATTTCCACCCGGCCAGCCGCTTATTGCGCAGGAGCCGCCACAACGCGCGTTCCGCCTCGGTCGGGTTCCTTCGCATCTCGCGCGCTCTAGCGAGCGCGCGCCCTCTCCCTCCCACCGCTACGCGGCGGGCCCCTCCCTCTCCCGTAAAGGGAGAGGGGTTCATGATGCCATCCCCACGAACACGAAATTGCCCTCGGCGACCTTCGCGACCGCTTCGCCATGCCGGTCGCGTTTCCACGCTTCGGTCGCGATCGTCATCGAGGTGTTGCCCTCGCGCGCGACCTCGGCCCAGACCGACAGTTCGTCGCCGATCGCGGCGGGGGCGGTGAACTTGAAGCCGTCGGCGGCGACCACCGGCGCGCGCTTGCCGGTCAGGCGCGACGCCAGGCTGCCGCCCGCCAGCGCCATCTGGCCGAACAGCCAGCCGACGAACGCGCTGCCATAGGGGTTGGCGTCCGCCGCCATCACCGTCACGCGGATGTCGGGCATGCGCTCGGGAGGATTGGCGGGCGGCGTGTCGCTCATTCGACCGCCACCGCGCGCGGCTTGCGGTCCTGGTCGATCGCCACGAAGGTGAATCGCGCTTCGGTCACGCGGCGGACATCGTCGCGGTGGCGGTCGCGCGCCCAGGTCTGGACGCCGATCGTCATCGAGGTGCGCCCGACCTTGACCAGCTCGGCATAGACCGAAACCTCATCACCGACATGGACAGGCGCATGAAAGTGCATCCCGTCCATCGCCACCGTCACCGCGCGCCCGTGCGAATGCCGCGCCGCGACCAGGCCCGCCGCCATGTCCATCAGGCTCATCAGCCAGCCGCCGAAAATGTCGCCATAGGCATTGGCGTCGGCCGGCATCGCGGTGACGCGGATCGACGGCTCGCGGTCGGGGGGCGTGTCAGTCATCGGCGCGCTGCCTCGCCCGCAACGTATCGATCCGCCACGAATCCCAGAACGGCTTGAACCCCAGCAATGCGACGATCGCGATCGATACCCAGCCGACCGGCCAGATCGTGGCGGCGCCTTGCGGATAGCTCCACGCCGCGCCCCAGGCGATCAGATAGGTCACGCCGGCGCTCGCGAGCATGTAGCAGAATTCGGCGATCGTCCGCCACGACATGGCCTAGGCCAGCATGCCCAGCGGGTTCTCGATCAGCGCCTTGAACGCCTGCATCAGTTCGGCGCCGTCGGCCCCGTCGATCGCGCGGTGATCGAAGCTGCCGGTCGCCGACATGACGGTCGCGACGCCCAGCGCGTCGTCGACGACATAGGGCCGCTTCTCGCCCGCGCCGATCGCCATGATCATGCCCTGGGGCGGGTTGATGACCGCTTCGAACTGCTTGATCCCGAACATGCCCATGTTCGACAGCGACGCGGTGCCGCCCTGATATTCCTCCGGCTTGAGCTTGTTGTCGCGGGCGCGGGTGGCGAGGTCCTTCATCTCGGTCGAGATCGCCGCGACACCCTTGGTGTTCGCGCCGGCGATGATCGGCGTAATCAGACCCGACGGCGTCGACACCGCGACCGAGATGTCGGCGCGGCTGAAGCTGATGAGCTGATCGGGCGTGAACATGACGTTGCACTTCGGCACCTGGATCAGGCTGGCCGCCAGCGCCTTGATGATGAGGTCGTTGACCGACAGCTTCACGCCGCGGCTTTCGAGGCTCTTGTTGAGGTCGCCGCGCAGCTTGAGCAAGGCGTCGAGCCGGATGTCCACCGTCAGGTAGATGTGCGGCACCTGCTGCTTCGATTCGGTCAGGCGGCGCGCGATCGTCTTGCGGACGTTCGACAGCTTGGTCGCCTCGTGCGGAATGTCGGGGATCGCCGCGGGCCTGGCCGGCGCGGCGGGGGCCGTCGGGGCTTGCGCGACCGATGCCGTACCGGCCTGGACGGGCGCGGCGCCGGGCCTGGCGCCCTCGACGTCCGCCTTGACGATCCGGCCGTTCGGACCGGAGCCGGTCAGCGCCGCAATCTCGACGCCCTTCTCGGCGGCGAGCCGGCGCGCGAGCGGGGATGCCTTGACGCGTGCTTCTCCTCTCTCATCGGGAGAGGAGGTAGACGCCGCGCCAGCGGCGGCGACAGGTGAGGGCTGGGTGGATGCCGCTTGTGCGTCGCCCCTGCCCTCACCTCGCGGCGCTGACGCGCCTTGCCCCTCTCCCGACGGGAGAGGGGATTTCGGCGCTTCCTGCTTCGGCGCCGGCGCGGCCTTCACCGCCGAGGCGTCCTCGCCCTCGCCCGCCAGGATCGCGATCACCGCGCCGACCTTCACATTGTCGGTGCCCTCGGGCACGACGATCTCGGCGATCACGCCTTCGTCGACCGCTTCGAACTCCATCGTCGCCTTGTCGGTCTCGATCTCCGCCATCAGGTCGCCGGACTTGACCGTGTCGCCCGCCTTGACCAGCCATTTGGCCAAAGTCCCCTCCTCCATCGTCGGCGACAAGGCTGGCATCTTGATCTCGATGGGCATTCACGAGTCCTTTGTGGATCGTCCTGGAAAGGCGGACACTCGCGAACCGCTTTCGCGCCGCCTACGGTTCGGGTCAAGACCGACGCTTGCGTAACGACCGGTTCCGCGCCACGTTCTTGTACGGAAGATCGGCACCGGCCCGCTCCCCCACCCGACCGCCCAATCAGTTTATTCTATGGGCGGTCGGGTGGGGGAGCGGGCCGGCGCCGCAGCCGCGTCAGCGGCCAAAGGAGAAGGCTCGATGCGCATCTACCTGGTCGTGATCGACGACACGCCGGAAGCCGAGGTGGCGCTGCGCTTCGCGGCGCGGCGCGCGGTCAAGACCGGCGGCGGGGTCGAGATTCTCGCGCTGCTGCCGCCACGGGAATTCATCGCGTTCGGCGGGGTGCAGGCGACGATCGAGGAAGAAGCGCGACTCCACGCCGAGGCGCTGGTCGCGGGCGCGGCGGGGACTTTGTTCGAGGAATCGGGCCTGAAACCCGCCATCACGGTCCGCGAGGGTGGCGGCCCGAAGATCATCCTGGAGATGATCGAGAACAATCCCGACATCGCCGCGCTGGTGCTTGGCGCGGCGGCGAGCGGCGCGCCGGGCCCGCTGGTCGCGCATTTCGCCGGCGCCGACGCGGGCAAGCTCAGCGTGCCGATCATGATCGTGCCGGGCAGCCTGGACCGCGACGGGATCGACCGGCTGAGCTGACGCCCTAGGTTGTAGTGAGGATTTAACGATTAAGGATTCCCATGGTGGATGTGCTGTGATTCATCTCTGATTTTGGGAGATCGGTGATGGATCGCGCGCGCGACGGTTTGACGGAGGAGCAAT
>Ga0153956_1002633_pt1 | contig 12814 bp, 10 predicted proteins | sample TSFL040MetaG_FD_104704 | JGI IMG/M metagenome (GOLD analysis project Ga0153956, IMG submission 104704) | Attine ant fungus gardens microbial communities from Florida, USA - TSFL040 MetaG | ecosystem: Host-associated > Fungi > Mycelium > Unclassified | place: USA: Florida, Wekiwa Springs... | reverse complement strand
CATTATTTTAACAGGCTCGATCATCTTAATCAGTTGATCGCTAAAAGATCGACGGGTTCACCGCCAGAGTTGGCGAAGAAAATGAATATCAGCGAACGAACGACGTTTGAATACCTGGAAATTTTAAAATCTCTGGGTGCCGACATCAAGTATTCGCGAACGCGGCGATCATACTATTATACCGAAGACGGGACTTTTAATTTTCAGTTCCAGAAACACATCTCCGGATAGAACTGTAAACCAAAATCTGCCCAACTTAGAATTAATTCTAAATGCGCGTTCATGCATTTAGCCGGATATCTTTTTTTTAAATTTTATGGAAACAAATAGCCAGCAAATCATTCTTGAAAAGAAATCAAGAATAACATTACCTGTCGTAATTAAATCAACACCATTTATTATTACGGTATTAACCATCTCTGTGCTGCTAGTTTACTACTCGGTATTCTCGCACCAGTTTCAGTTAAAGTGGGACGACCAATGGGTGATCACCAATTTCTACACCGAAAACGGTTTAACACCCGCCAACCTGTCAGCCATATTTACCCATTTTTTCCATGGCCAATACTCACCTATAAACCAACTGTCGTTCACACTCATTTATGCTGCAGCCGGTTATGTTTATAACCCCGTGTGGTTTCATACCTACAGCATTATCATGCACATATTAAATGTGGTGCTGGTATTTATTTTTATAAAAAACCTGTTAACAAAAAGTACCGGTTTTGAGCCCAACTCCATACTCACCATATCTTTTTGTACTGCGTTTATCATGTCTATCCATCCGTTTTTGGTTGAGCCCGTGGCGTGGATGGCGGCTTCTAAAATATTACTATACAGCTTTTTCTATCTGCTGGCAATGAATGTCTATTTAAACTACTTAACAAGCCGTAATGTTTGGTACCTGGTTTTAATTTTTGTGCTGTTTATGCTATCCTTTGGTAGTAAAGAACAGGCGGTTACTTTACCTGCGTGCTTATTACTGATAGATTATCAGCTAAAAAGAAACTTAAAAAGCAGAGCTGTCTGGCTTGAAAAAATACCGTTTTTTTTAGGGACGCTGCTTTTTGCCTATGTTACTTTACTATCGCAAAAATCAAACGGGTTGGGCTTATTAGCTCCTGAAAGACATTATCCGCTATACCAAAATATAATATTTGGCAGCTATTCGCTTGTAGAGTACTTTACCAAATGCCTGATACCTATTAAATTAAGTTTCATGTATAATTTCCCTAATCCGGTTGGGTATCCTGTACCTCCGCGATTCTGGATCTATCCGTTTATTTTATTGATTGTAATTTTTACGCTGCGCGACTACTGGAAAAACCGCTGGATATTATTCAGCATTCTGTTTTTCGTCATTCATTTATCTACGGTATTGCACATCATTCCTATTTCGCGCATGGCTATAGTGGCCGACAGGTATGCTTATATCGCATCAATAGGTATCTTCTTTTTAGTAGCCTATTATTTTGACCGCGCCGTCAGGTCAATCAAATACAAAAACGTTTCTATACTGCTGTTCACCGTTTACATAGGCTATCTGGGCCTTTATACCTCTGTGCACGCCAAAGTTTGGCATGACGACGAGACACTGAAAAAAGAGCTATATGATTCTGTAAAACAACGCGAAGCGCTTGAAAAACTTGAAAAAAAATGACACAACCTGATATCATCAATATAAGTGCGTGTACCCGGCATGATGTATTTGCCGTGGTTTTTAAACTGCAGCACTGGTAACCCCCCAAAGGGGGATGGCACAAACAACAACAACGAGATACAAATACGAAAATCCATAATATACATTCTATCAAACTCTTTAAAATTTAAGATTATGAACAAATTAGCTAAAAGAATAGGCATCGCCGCTTTGGTGGTAGCCTTGCTATGTAACTTACAGTACTCTTTATTTTTCAGTGTAAAAGACAACCCCAGTGCGGCGAAAGCCGCATGGACCGACATGTATGGTACCGTATACTGCGGTCAGGCTTATGACACCGGCTGGTTCCCTGGCGAATGGTTTTACCTGGATACAAGCACCGGCAGCGGAAATGAATCGTATGATTTCTACCACGTTGGGCACATCTGGTATTTCATCCGCAACAATACCGCCACATCAGAATGCGGACCTAACGAAACGGCTACCGATCCTTATTGGAACTACCATGGATATTATGTAACCGCTCCTGATCATCCTACCATGCCGTATTAATTAATGGCCAGGTTAATTCGCTATCAAAACAATTGGTAGCGAATTAATTTACGTTTCGCTTTACATACCATAACCTATCACTTTTATGAAATATAAAGCCTGACAAAAAAACAATTAACTATAATAATTTCTACCAAACTTTAAATTTAAAATCATGAACAAATTAACTAAAAGACTAGGCATCGCCGCATTGGTAGTGGCCTTACTTTGTAATTTACAATACTCACTATTTTTTAGTGTAAAAGACAATCCAAGTGGGGCTAAAGCTGCATGGACCGACATGTATGGCACCGTGTACTGCGGCACCTCTCCCGATACCGGCTGGTACCCTGGCGAGTGGTTTTACCTGGATACAACACCTGGTGGCCCAAATGAACACTGGGATTTTTATGGCAATGTATGCGATTATTTTGGTGTGGCGCACCACATTTGGTATTTCGTAAGAAATAATACCGCCACTTCGGAGTGCGGCCCTAATGAAACAGCTAGCGAATCTTATTGGAACTATAATGGAAATTACGTTACCGCTCCCGATCATCCTAGTTGGCCTTATTAATTAATTTACTAATTAATTCGCCATTAAATTTGATGGCGAATTATCTTTTCAATATTTGCTTTTAAAACCATAACCTATAGCTTTTATGAGATACACCATTATTATGATAGCCCTTTTTTGTGCAGCTTGCAGCAACAAGCCAAAAACAGCCTCAAACGAAGAGGTTAACCCCCATGCCGAAAAAATAAAGTTAAACCTGTTTGATACCTCAAAAAAATATATCGAGGATATTGCCGACACCACCAGCGAAGTAACCTTAACTTTTTCGCACTACTTTACTTTTAGCGAGATGTCTAACTTTTTTATTACCGATGACGCCATTATACTGGCCGACCGCATGCAGGGCATTGTTTTTATTTTTAACAGAAAGGGCGAACTCATTAAAACTGTCAATTCGGCTGTTGACAAAAAGAAGATGAGCGACGGCCGGTTTACTTACATAAGCGATGCGTTTTATGATGAAAACGAAAAGCTGATTGAGATATTGGACAGAACTGCCGACCGCGTTTTCAGATTCACAGCTAAGGGCGAGGTTAAAGACACTTTAAAGCTGGGAGATGCCAGAGCCTGGGGTTATGATTTTGTGAAAGCAAAAGACCTGTATGTAACCAAATTAATGAGTAATAATGAAGACCGGAAAGCATTGGGCATTTACAAAAAGGACGATAAGGTTTTAAGGTTTAATGCTGAAGCACTGCCTGCAATACCAGCTATGGAAAAACTTAATATCGTTCAACTCCACCAGTTGGATGTTTATAAAGACGTAGCCTATTTTTTCCCGATGCTGTCTGATAAAATTTACCAGATAAGCAGCACGGGTGCAAAGCCAGCCTATGTGCTTGATTATCCTGAAAAATACCACTTAACCGACGAGGTTAGAAACGCAACCCCGATAAGAGACCCTTATCTGTTTTTCAGAAACCTGGTACGCGCAAAGGTGATATACAGCAATAATTCGTTATTTATAAATGACAATTGGGTTTCTTTCAGGTTTAATTTCCAATCAAAAGAGTCACCACGTAACGTATTTTATAATAAAGAAAGCAAAAAGGTGCTGCAGTTTTCAGACTTGCAATCAAAAACCGGCCTCAGGCTAATGCCAAAAGCTACGGTAATAGGAAAATATAAAGATTACTTTGTAATGCTTAATGATGCGCCAGTGCGCAAGTCGAAAGATCCTAAAGTACCCGGCGTTGGTAATTATAAACTATTGTTTTTTAAACTAAAAAACATTTAAGAGAGTATCCAATTGGAATTAAGCAAATAGTTACAGTACAATTTGCATTTCCTTAAAAAAGCGCATAAATTGTAAATTCTTTAAACTTAGCCTAATTTATCATGAAAAAAACAAGTACATTTTCAATATTGATATTATGTGTAATATTGCTGGCATCCTGCAAAAAAAGCGACACAAAAGCAGATGTTCCACCTCCGGCTAAAAAGTTAAAATATTTAACACGAGCAACTCAGGTAGTAGGTACAACTACCATTTTTACAGACTACATTTATGACGCTAAAAAAAGGCTGATTTCCGAAAAAACTGCTGATTCGCAAACCAATTACACCTACAGCGATGATAAACTTTTTTTCATGGAAGTGACAATTCCATCTAGCAATTACAAAAAGACTACCGAATTCAATTATAACATTGATGGCACCCTAGCAACAACCGATGACAAGGTATATAAAAGCAACGTCCTGGGTACTGAATCTGTTTATACCTATGTTGTAGTAAATGGACGTATAACAGAACGGCATTTTGGAAATCAAATCACCAAATACAGCTACGACGCCAGAGGAAATGTTATAAGCTCCGATGGATCAAAGACATACGACGATAAACCCAACATACGCACCAATGGCTTTCCCAACCCAAGCGGCCTTTTGGTAACACCAAATAATCTAACAAAGAGCGGCCCTGCTATTTACACTTATACTTACGGCGCCGATGGATACCCTATTGGTTCTATTGAATCTGGCGAAAATGTCCAGACAACAAAGTTTGCCTACACTTATACAGAAATGTAAAACATATTTATTATAGGCATACGGGCCCTGATTAGTATATTAACCAGGGCCCGTATGTTTAAAAACTTTGTAGCTTTAACCAATACCCTAAACCTGTTAGTTATGAAAACAACCGTATACCTGAGTTTATTTATTGCATTTGTACTACTGGTATCCTGCAAAAAAAGCGATAAAAAAGCCGATATGTCCCCTCCGGTAAAAAAGTTAAAATATATAACGCATTCAACTATGGTACAAGGTAATACTACTACCTTTAGCGATTGTACTTATGATGATAAAAAAAGGTTGAGTACAGTGAAAGCTGGAGATAACACCACTACTTATAATTATAATGGCAATTTTCTTTTTTCTATTGAAACAACCAACCCTACCGGTTATAGAAAAACCACCGAACATTATTATAACGATGACGGCACACTAGCATCTACCCGGGACAGGATTTACAGAAATAACGTTTTGAGCAGCGACAATACTTTCACTTATATTATTGCAAACGGCCGTATAACAGAGCGGCATTATGAAATATTTATTGATAAATTTACTTACGATAATAGGGGTAATCCAATAAGCATTTATTCGGGCCAGGGAGGCTTCACCACTGAGTCTACTTATGATGATAAACCCAATGTAAATATCAATGGTGCTCCAAATCCAAATGGACTTTATTTTTCGCCTAATAACCTGATAAGCGATGGAACTATTACTCACACCTACACTTATGATGCTGATGGATATCCCATCGGCTCGGTATTAGTAACGCCGGCAGGAACAACAAAATATGCTTACACTTATACAGAACTTTAACCATAAGCTACTTATAGCATATAACCCTGATTATTAACCAATCAGGGTTATATTTTTTACATTTTTTTTGTAGCTTTAACCAATACCCTAAACCTGTTAGTTATGAAAACAACCGTATACCTGAGTTTATTTATTGCATTTGCACTACTGGTATCCTGCAAAAAAAGCGATAAAAAAGCCGATGTTCCCACCCCGGTAAAAAAGTTAAAATATTTAACTAGGATAACCCAAGTACAGAATAACACTACCACCATTACAGACTATACTTATGATAATAAAAAAAGAATTAGTGTTGTAAAGGATAGTAATGGACAAACCACTTATACCTATAGCGGTAATAACTTATTTTCTGTCGAAGTTATAATTCCATCCATAGGTTATAGAGAAACTACCGAATATACCTATAACACCCGTGATACCGTATTGTCGGCTGACGTTAAGCAATATACAAATGGCACGTTGACAACCAAACTTGTTTACACTTATTTTTTTACAAACGGCCGGCTAACGGAGGTTCATCATGATATTTATGTTGACAAATATATCTATGATGACAGAGGGAACCTCATTTCTGCCGACGGTTCTGTAACGTATGACGATAAGCCAAACATATATACTAACGGCTCTCCTACCATAGGGGGTTTTCCTGTTTCACCAAATAATGTTACCAGGCGAGGACCTGCTATTTACACCTATACTTATGACGACGATGGATATCCTATCAGTGCTATTGAAACCGGCCAGAATATTCAGACAACAAAATATGCTTACACTTATACAGAAATGTAAAACCATATTTTACCAAAACACAAAAGTCTTGATCATTAATTAATCAGAGTTCTTTTTTTCACAAAATTTTTTGTAGCTTTAAATTAACCATATCCTTAAGCCTAATGAAAAACGCTGCCAAACTAAGTTTATTAATAATTTTTGCGCTATTAAACTCATGCTCAAAAAGTAATGATGATAAAAAAACACCTGACCCCAACCCCGTAGTTAAACATAAATATTTAACGCAGGAGGGTAGTACCAACTATACTTACGACAGTAATAAAAGGCTGATCTCTGCCAGCAGCGGCTCTGCGGTAACAACTTACGCTTATTATGATGATGGCACCTTGTATTTAGTTACCCAAACAAGCGGCACCAGTAAAACTACCTGGGAAACAACTTATAACTCAGATAAAAAGCTAAGCTCAATTAAGATAATATCTTACAAAAACGATTTGGTACAAAGCAACAACACCGCCACTTTTACCTATAACGACAAGGGCCAGCTCACCCAGGTAAAACGCGACGGAGATGGCGGCCTGGGCATTACCCGCTTTACATATAACGATAAAAATGTACTTACCCAAACCAATGCAAACGATGGCTCGACAGTGACCGACTATACTTATGATGACAAAAAAAGCCGCTACACTAACATGAACGCAACTGTTAAAAATTATGTAACCGGCGGTTTTGATTATATAGTACCTAATAATGTAATAAAAGCAAGTGCCTATAGTGGAGTTACATTGCAAACTACCGTTTATGACTACACTTATACTTATGACAGTGATGGCTACCCAACATCGCGTACCATGACGTTTAAGGTCGGCTCGCAAACCATAACCAATACATCGGCTTACACTTATACAGAGCTTTGATAGCCGGGCGCTTAAGGGCCGCTCTGCACAATTGCGGCAGTTAGCGTATTAAAACCCTAAGTGCCGGTTTTATTTCTTTTACTTAAAAAGCCAGCGCAGCCAATAGCATCTCACAACGTTTTTTCGGGCCGTTGTAACTTACCCGATAGTTATCAGTAAAAAAAACATTGTACAACAGATAAAACATTGCTATAATTTTTAACTATTGTTTGCGTTTTTGCATCTTAGCAGAACTAATATTTCCCAGTTTTTAAGATGAATTTTAAAAATACTGTTTTTCTGGCCGCATCGGCATTGCTTTTCATTACGGGCAGCGCTATTGCCCAGGTAAAAAAGAAAGCTGCCACTCCCGCCAAAAAAACCACCGCCGGTACTGCTGCAAAAACAACAGCAAAAGCCGGCAACCCAAACGTATTGCCGGTTGACGCAAATGTGCTTACCGGTAAATTACCAAACGGCTTAACTTATTATATCAGGGCTAACAGCCTGCCCAAAGGCCGCGCACAATTAATGCTGGTAAATAAAGCCGGCTCAGTAATTGAAACCGACGCGCAGCGGGGCATAGCTTTGCTGGTACAACACATGGCCTTTCAAGGCACCCGCGATTTCTCAAAAAACGCCCTGGATAGCTATTTAAGCAGATTAGGCGGCCGCTATGGCGCCGACACCAGCGCCTTTACCTCGTACGATGAAACAACCTACCAGTTAAACGTACCAACTGATACAGCCAAGATTTTTGCCGATGGCTTTAACCTGTTAGCCAACTGGGCCGCACGTATTACGTTCGATCCATCGGCTTTAGCTGCGCAAAAAGCCATGTTGGCAGCTAAAGCGGCAGCAGGCGGCAAAAACGTGCAGGACAAAATGCAACAAATAAACTTGCCCGTTTTATTGAACAATTCGCGCTATGGTTCGCGGTCGCCTATGGGGACCGAGGCTACCCTTAAAAATATTGATTTAGCTGCTATAAAAAGTTTTTATACAGACTGGTATCGCCCCGATTTACAGGCAGTGATAGCTGTTGGCGATTTCGACCCGAAAAAGGTTGAGGAGATGATAAAATTCAATTTCGCCTCGTTAAGAAACCCGGCAGCCGAAAAACCTTTGCCTCCGTTTTCTGTACCTGCCATACCCGGCACCCGGGTAAAATTAACTACCGATGCAGGATTTCCTTACACGTTTATACAGGTTGTAACCAAACGCCCTGAAACGGTTATAAAAACACCTGCCGACGAAATGCAGAACATGCAGCTGGTTTTGTTTAACCAGATGATTGGTAACCGCATAACTGATTTAACTAAAATACCATCGCCCCCAATAAAATACGGGCAGGCTACTTATGCCGATTTTATAGGCAAACAGGATGCGTTAAGTGTCATCGCGTTAGCGCAATCAACAGCCCAACTGGAAACCGGCTTCAAAGCTATTATGGCCGAAACCGAACGTGCGCGCAAATTCGGGTTTACCTTAACCGAACTTGAACGCGCCAAGCAAATCATTTTGCAACAGGTATCAGCATCATACTCTGCTAAAAGCAGCTCGCAGTCGGCAAATTTTGCCAACGAGTATGAAAGTGCCTTTATCCACAAGCAAGCCGTACCGGGTATTGATTATGAGTATGATTTTTACGTGAGTAACATTGGCAAAGTATCACTTGCTGATATCAATGCCCTGGCCGCTAAAATAATTACCGACCAAAACCGTGTTGTAATTATTGAAGCCAATGAAGCCGACAAGGATAAGCTGCCAAATGAGCAAACGGTATTAAAATGGGCTGCCGAAGCGGGTAGCGGCCTTACTGCTTATGTTGACGATAGCGCAGTGCCATTTATGGCTGCCCTGCCAACACCGGGCAAGGTTAATGATATTAAGGTTGACAGCGCCTTGTCTGTCATCAATCTTAAACTGTCCAACGGCGCCAGGGTAATTTTAAAGCCAACCACCTTTGTACAAAACCAGGTCATGATCTCGGCCTTCGCCATGGGTGGTACATCGCTGGCTGCAGATGCAGATTTTGTTTCGGCTAATATAGCCGGGCAAATTATTGGCAGCAGCGGTATAGCTTCATTTAACCAAACTCAGGTTAATAAAATGATTGGCGATAAGGGCTTTAGCATTACGCCTTATATCAGTGATATTTCGCAAGGCGTTTCTGGCATTGCGCGGGCCGATAATTTTGGGCCGGCTATGCAATTGCTGCACCTGTATTTTACCAGCCCGCGTAAAGATGCCGAGGTTTGGAAAAATTATATCGAACAGGCAAAATCAGCGCTGGTAAGAAATGCAGATGATCCGGCCGTGGCCTACCAGGACACCGTACAGACAGTTTTAGGTGGCTATAGCCCGCGAAGCACACCTGCAACGGCCCAAAAGTTAGATGCTGCAAGCCTGGACAAAGCTTTCGATTTTTACAAGGCCCGCTTTGCCGACGCCAGCAATTTTACCTTCACCATAACCGGCGACTTTACGGTGAAAGACATCATCCCTTTTGTAGCTACTTACCTGGCCAGTTTGCCGTCAAGCAATAGCCATGAAACCTATAAAAATTTGAATATTCATCCGCCGGCAGGCCAGCTCACCAAAACGGTGACCAAGGGCGCAGGCGATAAAGCAACCGTACAGCTGGTGTTTAACGGTGCTTATGAGTATAATGATGCCAACAACCTGCAAATGGATGCGCTGGAAGAAATCCTGAACATCCATCTGGTTGATTCGTTAAAAGACGGTAATGGTATTTCGTCATCAAGCGTGCGTGCCAGCTATGTTAAAATTCCGGAGGGCCGCTATAGGATGACGGTATCATTTTTAGCCGATGCGGGCAATACCGACAAAGCCTCAGCCTACATGCTTGACGAGATCAATAAGCTGAAACAAGCTGGCCCAACGGCTAATGATGTACAACTATTTGTTACCCGCCAGGCACACAATATACAGGCGCAATATAAACAGAATGCGTTTTGGCAGGCTGCGTTAACCTCGGCAGCGCAAAACCAGGAAGATCCGGATAAATTACTGTCACGCATACCGTCTTTGGAGCAAGTTAGTGTGCAGAGCGTTAAAGATGCCGCTAACAAGTATTTAGCCTCCGGTAATTTGATCAAGTTGATCTTGCTACCTGAAAAGAAATAATTCTGTCTGCCGGAAAAATATTGGAAGTCCCGCCCCTTGTAAGCGGGACTTTTTTATTTCCCTCACAAAAGAATTAGTATTTTGTTAGGTAATTGATATGAGCCCCGGGCAACAAGTAATTCAGGATTGGTATAAGCAAAAAAACTGGCAACAGTTTCCGTTTCAGCGCGAAATGGAGGCTACCTACCTGGCCGGCTACTCGGGCTTGCTGAACGCCCCCACCGGCAGCGGCAAAACTTTTGCGCTTTTTTTGCCCTTTCTGGCCGATTTTATTAACCGGCATCCTGATTACAAGACCCGGCAAAATAATGGTCTGCAAATGCTCTGGATAACGCCTTTGCGCGCACTCACCAACGACATCCGCAAAGCCATGCAGGAGGTTTGCGACGACCTGGAAATTCCCTGGCGCATAGCCACCCGCACCGGCGACACGCCGGCCGCCGAAAAAGCATCACTCAAGAAAAAACTACCAGAGGTACTGCTTACCACCCCCGAAAGCCTGCACCTGATGCTGGCACAAAAGGAGTACCCCCAAATATTTCAAAGCTTGCAGGTTTTGGTGGTTGATGAATGGCATGAGCTATTGGGCACCAAGCGCGGCGTGCAGGTTGAGCTGGGGGTGAGTAAGCTTAAACACCTCTCTCACCCCCTCCCCTTGGGGGCGGGGGTGAGAGAGGTGTTACGCATATGGGGTATCAGCGCTACCATAGGTAACCTGGAACAAGCTGCTGAAGTTCTGTTAGGCAATGATTTCCCGGCGTCGAAAATTAAGATGGTGAGGGCCAATGTGGATAAGAAGCTGGATATTCAGTCCATCATCCCTGAAAATATTGAGAATTACTCATGGGCGGGGCATATCGGCCTAAAACTGTTGCCGCAGGTAATGAAGATCGTCGCGAAAAGTAAGACGACGCTGATATTTACCAATACACGCTCGCAGTCAGAGATTTGGTATCATGCTATTCTGGATAATTACCCGGAATATGCCGGCGTAATGGCCATGCATCACGGCTCGCTGGATAATGAATTACGCAACTGGGTGGAACAAGCCTTGCATGCCGAGGCTTTGAAGGTAGTGGTGTGCACCTCAAGTTTAGATTTGGGGGTGGATTTTCGCCCGGTGGATACCGTTGTGCAGGTGGGCAGCCCTAAAGGGGTCGCGCGGTTTATGCAGCGCGCCGGGCGTAGCGGACACCACCCCGGCGCCGTATCAAAAGCTTATTTTGTGCCGACACACTCGCTGGAGTTATTAGAAGGCGCTGCACTGAAAGAGGCCATTAAGCGCGGGATATTTGAAAGCCGCGACCCCATGCTGATGACCATGGACGTGCTTATTCAATACATGGTTACGCTGGCCGTGTCAGACGGATTTACAGCTGACGAGCTTTTCAACGAAGTGAAAACCACCTACGCCTTTGCCGACATGACCCGGGGAGAGTTTAACCAACTACTCGACTTTATCACCAACGGCGGCAAAACCCTGGCGCAATATGATGAGTTTTTGAAGGTAGAGATTGAGAATGGCGTTTACAAAGTTTTCAGTCGCCGCGTAGCCATGCGGCACCGCCTAAGCATTGGCACCATTACCAGCGATATGAATATCCGCGTACGGTGGTTAAGCGGCGGCAGTTTGGGTACGGTCGAGGAGTCGTTCATCTCCAAACTAAAACCTGGTAACACGTTTTGGTTTGCCGGCCGCAGCCTGGAGTTTGTGCGCATTAAAGATATGACGGCCTACGTCAAAAAATCAAATGCAAATAAGGGCCTGATACCCAGCTGGAATGGCGGGCGCATGCCGTTATCATCGCAGCTGGCAGCGGTATTCAGGGATAAACTGGACGAGGTAGCCCACGGCATTGAAAAAGATATTGAGGTTATTGAACTCAGGCCCTTGTTTAAGCTACAGCAAGAACTATCACACCTGCCGCAAAGCCATGAGTTTCTGATCGAGTCGTTCAAATCGCGCGAGGGGCATCACCTGCTGTTTTATCCTTTTGAAGGCCGATTGGTACACGAGGGCATGGCTTCACTGCTGGCTTACCGTATATCGCGTATCAGGCCGGCCAGTTTTTCTATTGCCATGAATGATTACGGTTTTGAGTTATTAACCGACGATGATGTAGCAATAGAGGAAGTTTTAGAGGATGCCGATTTTTTCACCATAGACAATCTGCTGGACGACATCCAGCACAGCCTGAACGCTAATGAAATGGCACGCCGCCGTTTCAGGGACATTGCGCACATTGGCGGGCTGGTATTTACCGGTTACCCCGGTCAGCAGGTTAAGAATAAGCACCTGCAGGCCTCGTCGTCTTTGTTGTTTGATGTGTTTAGCGAATATGAGCCGGACAACCTGCTGGTAAGACAGGCCTATAACGAGGCTTTGGCTTTCCAATTAGAAGAGTTCAGGCTGCGGGCTGCTCTGCAACGTAT
>Ga0153956_1002632_pt1 | contig 12817 bp, 9 predicted proteins | sample TSFL040MetaG_FD_104704 | JGI IMG/M metagenome (GOLD analysis project Ga0153956, IMG submission 104704) | Attine ant fungus gardens microbial communities from Florida, USA - TSFL040 MetaG | ecosystem: Host-associated > Fungi > Mycelium > Unclassified | place: USA: Florida, Wekiwa Springs... | reverse complement strand
CTTGGCGCCGGTGTCGCCCTTGGCGCCGGTGTCGCCCTTGGCGCCGGTGTCGCCCTTGGCGCCGGTGTCGCCCTTGGCGCCGGCCAGGCCGGTCGCGCCGGCCAGGCCGGTCGCGCCGGTGTCGCCCTTGGGGCGGTCTCGCCGGTCGCGCCCGTCGGGCCGTTCGCGCCGCGCTCGCCCTGGGCGCCCGGCGTGCCCTGCGCGCCCGTGTCGCCCTTCGCGCCCGTGGCGCCCGCGGGCCCGGCCGAACCGGCCGCGCCCGTCGCGCCGGCCGTGCCGCTCGCGCCGCGTGGGCCGGCCGCGCTCCAGGAGATCTTGTGCTGGCCGCGCGCGCAGCGGCGCTTCGCGCTGGCCAGGCTCAGCGTGCCGGAGCGCCCGGTCGCGCAGGCGTAGACCTTCTTCGCGGGCGGCGCCGTGGCGACCCGCGCGGACACGGCGTAAGCCGACCCGCTCAGCAGCAGGAAGAGCGCGGCGAAGGCCAGGACATGACGGCGGAGCAGCGAGAGGAGCTTCGACATCCGCGCAGCCTAATCTGGCGGTCAGCGTGCGCTCAGCCGGGATCGTCCGTATCTCGCCCTATCGTGAGCCCGTGCCGCTGCTCGACGACGCGGACGAGCTCCCGCTCCCGCCGCGGCGCGTGCTGGTCGCCGGCACGTCGGGGTCGGGCAAGACGTCGTTGGCGCTGCGCGTCGCCGCGGTGCTGGGTGTCCCGCACGTCGAGATCGACGCGCTCTACCACGGGCCGGGCTGGACCAGGCGTCCGAGCTTCGTCGAGGACGTCGAGGCGCTGATCGCGCGGCCGGGCTGGGTCACCGAGTGGCAGTACGACGAGGTCCGCGCGCGGCTGGTCGCCGCCGCCGACCTGCTCGTCTGGCTCGACCTCGGCCGGCCGCGGGTCATCTGGCAGGTCGCGCGCCGCACGCTGCGCCGGCGACTGCGCCGCGAGCGGCTGTGGAACGGCAACGTCGAGCCGCCGCTGCGCAGCGTCTTCAGCGATGGCGAGCACGTCGTGCGCTGGGCCTGGAGCAGCCACGGCACGACGGCGGTCCGCGTCGCCGGCGTGCTCGACGAGCGCCCCGAGCTGCCCGTCGTGCGGCTCGCGAGTCACGCCGCGGCACGTCGCTGGCTCGGCGGACCCTTGACCGACGCCGCCCGCCGGCGCTCGTGACGGCGTCGCAGCGATGAGCTGAACCAAAGCGGGCTGGATCCGCGTAGCATGCACCTCGCGTGAGTGATCGGTGGATCACGAATGAGGGGGCTGTGGATATGGCGCGGGGTGTGCTGATCGTCGCGGCGCTGCTGTGCGCGGCGGCCTTGGCGATGACGGCGGGCGCTGGCGAGGCGGCGGCCTGGACGCTCGTCCGCGACGGCACCACGCTCAGCGTCGCCGACGACGTCGGCGTGCCCGACGCGCTGTCGATCGACGACGCGGGTGCCGGGCAGATCGTCCTCAGCGACCCGGCGAGCCCCTTCGCGGGTGCCGTGCCGAGCGACTGCTCGCTCGACGACGACGGGGACGTGCGCTGCGCCGCGGCGAGCGTCACGCTGGTGTCGGCCGCGCTCGGCGCCGGCTCGGACAGCGCCGCCAACTCGACCGCGGTCTCGGCGAGCTTCGACGGCGGCGAGGGCGACGACGTCCTGCTCGGCGGCGGGCAGGCGGACAGCCTGCTCGGCGGCGACGCGAACGACACGCTCGACGGCGGCGACGGGGACGACCGGCTCGACGGCGGCGCGGGCGCCGACGTCCTGAGCGGCGGCGCCGGCGCGGACGCGCTCCTCGGCGGCGGCGACGAGGACCAGCTCGACGGCGGCGCGGGCGCGGACGACCTCGACGGCGGCAGCGAGGACGACGTCCTCGTCGGCGGCGACGGCGCCGACGCGATGCGCGGCGGCGCCGGAGCCGATCAGCTCGACGGCGGCGCGGGCGACGACGTCATCTCCGGCGGCGACGGCGACGACATGATCGACGGCGGCGGCGGCGCGAACGAGCTCGGCGGCGACGCCGGCTCGGACGTCGTCACGTCGTCCGGCCCGGACATGGTGACCGGCGGCGACGGCGACGACGTCCTGACGCTCGCCGGCGCCGGCGCCCTGGCCGACGGCGGCGCGGGCGCCGACGTGCTCCAGGGCGCCGGCGGCCGGCAGCTGCTATGGGGCGGACCGGGCGCGGACCAGCTGCTCGGCGGCGCCGGCGACGACGCCCTCGACGGTGGCGACGGCGACGACCAGCTCGACCCCGGCGAGGGCGTCAACATGGCCGAGGGCGGCGCCGGGAACGACGTGATCACGCTGTCCGGCGCCGCCGGCGACAGCGCGGACGGCGGCGCCGGGAACGACCAGCTGACCGCCGGCGACGCGGGCGCGACCCTGGCGGGCGGCGACGGCGACGACGCGCTCGTCGGCGGCGCGGGCGCCGACGTGCTGCTCGGCCAAGCCGGCGCCGACACGCTCGACGGCGGCGACGGCGCCGATTCGCTCGACGGCGGCGACGGCGACGACAGCCTCGTCGGCGGTGCCGGCGCCGACGTCCTCGGCGGCGGTGGCGGCCGCGACCGCGTGTCCTACGGCGACGTCCAGGACGGCGTCGACGTCACGCTCGACGACGTCGCCGACGACGGCACGACGGGCGAGGGCGACGACGTCCGCGGCGACGTCGAGATCGTCCAGGGCAGCCAGGGCGACGATCGCCTGACGGCGGGCGGCGGCCCGGCGCAGCTCGAGGGCGGCAGCGGCAGCGACGTCCTGACCGGCGGTCCCGGCGACGACCGACTGCTCGGCGGCGCCGACGACGACACGCTCGACGGCGGCCTCGGCGCCGATCTGCTGAGCGGGGAGGACGGCATCGACACCGTGTCGTACGCCGCGCGCGCGACGGCGGTGCGCGTGATGCTCGGCGGCGCGGGGCCGACGTCCGGCGCGGCGGGCGAGCGCGACACGGTCGACGCGAGCGTCGAGAACGTCCAGACCGGTGCCGGGAGCGACACCGTCAGCGGGGCGTCGCGCGTCGCGAACGTGATCGCGACCGGTGCCGGCAACGACCGCATCGAGGCGAGCGAGGCGGACACGTCAGGCGACGAGATCTCCTGCGGTCCCGGCGCCGACCGGCTCACCGCCGACCCGGCGGACCTGGTCGAGGCGGACTGCGAGAAGGTCACCGTGGTCGGCGCGGGCAAGCCGCTGTCGGTCTGGTACGCGGGGCGGCCGCTGGTGCGCGTCGGCAGCGAGGGGATCGTGCCGATCACGATCTCCTGCGGGTCGGGCGCGATCGTCCGCTGCACCGGGACGCTGCGGCTGCGCGACGCCAACGGCGGCAGCTTCGGCAGCGCGAAGTTCCGGCTCGCGCCGGGGACGAGCAAGTCGGTGCGCGTCAGGGTGCCGAGCCGGCGCGTCCGTGCGCTGCGGCGCGGCGGCCGTGCGCGGCGGATGACGGCGCGCATCGCGGCGAAGGACCACGCCGAGCGCCGCGCGAGCGCGAAGCGGCGCCTGCGGATCGCCCCGCGGCGAGCGCGCTAGATGCGCCGGCCTGCGGCCGCGCTGGCCGCTCTCGTCCTGACCTGCCTGGCCTGGCTCGCCGGCGCGGCGGCGCCGGCCGGCGCGGCCGATCGGCCGTACACGGTGACGTTCGACTGGAGCGACCCGTCGGTCGGGTTCTCCGGCTGGGTTGCGGACGAGCGCGTCGGCGACGTGCAGGTGCCCAGGCAGCGCTACGCGTTCAGCGCCGGCGCGAGCGCGTTCGGGCGCGGCCTGACGATCGCGCCCACGGGCGACGGCGGCCGCGGCTATCCCGCCGACGCGTCAGGCCGCTTCGGGTACCGCGCGCCGGGGACGCTGACGACGAGCCGGGCGATCTTCGAACGCGTCACGGCGCGGGTGCGCGAGCGGCAGGGGCTGCGCTTCGGGCTCTTCGACGGGGCCGCGCCGATCGCTCCGCTCGACCTGATCGAGCGCGGCGACGACATCGAGCGCGCGACCGTCACGCGCAGCGACCCCGACCGTGACAGCAAGGCGAGCACGCAATGGATGTTCACGCTGCCCTGCGACGTGGCGGGGCAGCCGGCGTGCGGCCCGGTCGCGCCGAGCGCCGGCGGCGTCACGCACGTCGGCGGCGCGGAGCTCACGCTGGTCGACCACGAGGCGCCGACCGTGGTCGCCGCCGGCCCGGCCTGGGAGCAGCGCGGACGCTGGCTCGCCGAGACGCCGGCGTCAGTCACGCTGGCGGCGAGCGACCCGGGGTCGGGCGTGCGCAGCTACGCGCTGCGCGCGACGGGACCGGGCGGGACGCGCACGATCGTCAGCCGGACCGTCGCCTGCGACCTCGACGGCCGCGACGCGAGCGCCGCCGGCCGCCAGTGCCCGACGGCACCGGCGCCGTCGACGCGCGACCGCGCCGGGATCGGCGCGCTGCCGTCGGGGACGAGCACGTTCACCGCGACGGCGCGCGACCTGTCGGGACAGACGAGCCGCGTACTGCGCTGGACCGTCAAGGTCGACCGCGCCGCGCCGCGGGTCTCGCCGCCGCCGGCGCTCAGCCGCCTCGACGGCCACTTCGTCGCGCTCGATCGCGTTCTCGACGTCTCGATCGCGGCGACCGACGCGCACTCGGGCGTCCTGAGCGTGACGGCCGACGTCACGACCGCGGCGGGGACGACGACGCTCGACGTCTTCGGCGGCTGTCTCGCGACGAGCGCGAAGTGCCCGGCGATCGGGCGCGGGCACCTGCGCATCGACGTCGGCGCGCTGCCCACGGGCACCGCGACCGTCGTCGTCCGGGCACGCGACCTCGCCGGCAACGTGGCGTCGACGCGCGGCGTCCGGCTGCGCGTGGATCGCGTCGCGCCGAAGACGCCGCGGCTCAGCGGCCGGCCGTCGGGCAGCCGCGCGACCAGCGCGACGTGGGCCGCGGGTCCAGGACGCCGGCGGATCGGGCGTCGCGTACTACGAGACGCGGCAGCGGACCGTCGACCCGGTGAGCGGCGCGACGATCGGCTCCGCCGGCAGCTACCGCCGCGTCACCGGCGCGCGCCGGGTCGAGATCCCGCGATCGCCGGTCGGACGCGACGTCGTCGTCGAGGTGCGGGCCGTCGATCGAAGCGGCAACGCCGGCGCGCCGGCGTCCTACCGCGTGCGCTCGCCGCTCGCGGGGACGGCGAACGTGCTCGGCGACGTCGGTCGCCGGATCCGCGACGCGGTCGACTGGTTCAAGAAGCAGTGGCGCGCGCTCGACGCGGCGGTGCGGGCCTATCGACAGCTGCACGGCCAGAGCTGGACGCAGGTGCGCCCGTTCATCGGCGGCTTCCTCTGCGGCGACCACGACGGCGTGCCGTGCAACGACGGCGGCCCGTTCTTCGCGCACGGGGATCACGCGGCGCTCGACTGGCTCACGGGCGAGCTCGTCTCCGGCTTCGTCGCCGTGGGCGACGTCCGCGACCTGATCGTCGCGCTGCGGCACAAGAGCGTCGCCCAGAGCATCGCCAGCGCCATGGCGATCGTCCCCGTCGCGGGTGACGCCGAGAAGGCCTACAAGACGATCCTCGACTTCCTCGCGCGCCATCGGGACGTGCGCCTGCACGGGGAGATCGACGCGCTCACCCGCGCCGCCGGCGAGGACAACCCGGCCAAGCTCGCGACGCTCGACAAGATCACCCACGGCGGCTACGGGAAGCTGCGCAGCGGGGGTCTGGGCGATGGCGAGATCAAGCAGCTCTCGGATGCGCGCAACGACCTCAAGCGGCTCACCGACAACGCCCGCGTCCTGCGCGCGTCGTTGTCGGACAAGCTTCAGGAGAGCGTCGAGCGGGCGATCCGTACGCACTGGGGAACGAAGCTCACCGCTGGGCCTCGGGCCGAAGCGCTCGGTGTCGAGGCCACGCTGACGTACCTCGAGACGAACTATCCTAAGTACGAGGTCCTCGTCAGCGGTCGGCCCGGACAGGGCCTCGGCCGGAATGGGCCTGACATCATCGCCTACAACCGCGAAGAAGATCGGCTGATGGTCATCGAGGCGAAGGGCACGCTGAGCAAGCAGAAGCCGCTGTCGCGGCAACGCCTGCTGTCGCCTGTGGATGGAACGGATTATGTCCAGCCTTCGCTTGATTGGCTTACTGCCGAACGCAGAGATGGGAACGCCTTTGGCTGTTAACCTCGCGAAGCAATCGACCTGCTTCTCGCACCTTCCCGTTGCCGGACTTACGCATCAGGTCGAGAAAGTCGGTCATATGATGCGGTTATCGTGAACGTGCGTCCGGACCTACCAGGCGCCCGCATCTACGGTGCAGGGCTCGATGAGGTGGCGGTAACGGTTCGTTCCCGCGCTTCGAGCCTGGCGATCGTCGACCTTGCGTATCGAAGCATTTCATGAGGATGAGACGGCGCGATTTGAGTCTGAGTGAGATTGCGACAGAGCTCGCGGCCTATGAGGAGGAGCTCGCGGAATTCGGTTTGCCTACCGAGATGGAGTCGGTGGCGCGGGCGCGGCGGTGGCTGGATCTGGACGGTGATGTGGAGTTGTTCGCGCAGGCGGCGTCGTTGCGGGATCACTTCATGAGCACTCGCGGTACGGCAGACGTTGCCGGCTGGGCGGAGGTCGGTGGGTTGTGGCGCTTGGCTGGCGATGTGGAGCGTGCGCGGTTTTTCGTGGAGCGGGCGCTGTCGTATGAACTCGACTGGCAGCCGTATCCGCGGAGTATGGTTGGGGCGTGGTATGTGATGGGTGATTTCTCGCGGGCGGTGGCGCTGGCGGGTGGTGGGCTTTATGGTGTGTGTGCGCGGGCGGCGCTTTCGGGTGATGCGTCGGGGATCGAGGGCGCGCGAGCGGGTCTGGTGCGTGATGTGATGGTCACGCTCGGTGGGCCGCAGTTTGCGCGTGTGGCGAATCCGTTGGCTCGGTGGGATTGGATCGAGGAGTCGTTTCTGTTGGAGGCGCGGTTGACGGGTGCCGCCGTGCCGTCGCGGGTTGAGATGTTGGAGCGCTGTGGGGTGCTGCGTGACGGACAGGCTTCGGCTCCGCCGGAGCGGCCGCCGTTGCAGGTCGGGACGCGGGTCGTGCACGACGGGTGGTGGTTGGAGGTGCGGGATGCGGCGACGGCGATGGCGCGCGTGGAGGACGAGCTCTTCGTCGGCTTCCGTCGTGAGGAGGGGCGGTGGGGTGCGTATGAGACGAGCGACGAGTTGACGTCACCCGAGTGGCTCTTCGATCGCGCCAAGCCGTCGTTTCAGGACGCGGCGGATGAGGTCGCGGATCTGCTCGAGGTGCGTGGCAAGCGCGTGGCGGCGGAGCGGCTGCGGGCGCTGATCAGCCGCTACGACGAGGAGGTCGGAGGGATGGAGGATGCGTAGGGTCGACGATCGCGCCTGGCGTGAGCCGCTGACGAGCAACCAGCGTGTCGAGGCCGTCGCCGTGGAGGTGACGTTGATGCTGCTGGGGCAACGCGAGGGCGTCGAGATCCTCGTCAGCGGCCGTCCTGGGCTCGGCTTCGGCTGGACAGGACCGCGGATCGTCGCCCATGAGGTCGCTGCGGACCGCCTGATCGTCGCCGTGCCACTCGCGACGGTGAGCCGGCGCCAACCGCTGGCCCGCGTCAAGCTGGCCACGATCGTCAACGGGCGCGAGCGCCTTCAGCCATCGCTCGACTGCTTACGGCGCCGAGCCCGTACATGGCGCGGCTGCGGCGCTCGTCGCAGTCGTCCGCGCGGCTCGCCGCGCGACTGCTCGACGAGCTGGCGGATGGCGAGCGGACGTTCGACATCGTCGTCGTCCACGTCCGCTCGGACGAGCCCGGAACGCTGGCCTACGGCGCCGAGCTCGACGTCGCGGCCGAGCAGCTGCGCGCGGCCGGCTCGGTCGGCGAGCTGGAGCTGATCGACCTGCCCTACGCGGGAATCGGGGGCCGATGACGACCAGGACCTTCACGCTGCTCGACCTTCGCGACGAGCTCGAGCTGCGCGAGCGCGACCTTGCCGACCGCCCTGGGGCGACGAGGATCGAGGGCGTCGCCCGCGCGCGCCGTTGGCTCGACCTCGACGGCGACAAGGCCCTGCTCGCCGACGCCGCGGACCGGCGCCGGCGGGCGATCACGGCCAACGACACGGGCGGCGCCGCCGCCTGGGCGCACGTCGGCGGTCTGCTCCACCTCGCGGGCGATGACACTGGCGCGCGGCCGGCGTTGGAGCGGGCGTTCGCCTACGACGGCGTCGAAGCGCTCCCGGCGCTCGACCGGGCCGCGGCGCGCTACCTGCTCGGCGATCTCGAGCAGGCCATGCGGCTCGCGGATGGTCTGCCGCACGGAGCAGTGGCACAGGCCGCGATGACGCAGGACCCGGCGGCGATCGAGCGGCCGCGTGCGGAGCTCGTCTGGGCTGCGGTCGTCGGCGTCGGTCGTCCCGACCTCGACGGTCGCGGGACGCCCTTGAGCGCGTGGGATTGGGTCGAGGCGTCGTTCCTGCTCGAAGCGCGACTGCGCGGCCAGGCCGCGCCGACGCATCGCGAGATGCTCCAGGCCTGCGGCGTCGTGCGCGACGGCCCGCCGCCGAGCCCGGAGCCGCGCGCCGATCTGGTCGCCGGCGCCGCCGTCGTGCTCGACGACTACCTGATGCTGGCGATCGCGGACGAGGAGACGGTCGGGCTGGTGCTCGCTCCCGACCTGCACGTGATCCTGTGTCGCGACGGCGACGGCTGGGGCGCGAAGCAGACCATCAGCCCGCTGTCGTCGGGCGTCTGGCTGCTCGACCCGTTCGAGCCGACGTTCGAGCACGCCGCCGAGCGGGTCGCCGACCTGTCCGCGCTGGCGGGGCGCCACGACGTCGCCGCGAGCGTGAAGACGCTCGTCGAGGCCTACGAGCGCCGCGAGGCGTCGCCGCGCAAGCGGCGCTGGCTGAGGCGCTGAAGCGCGGCGGTCAGAGGCGGCGGCCGGGACGTCGGCCCATGCCTCAGGGAGCGGAGGCGCTGTCAATCCCAGAACGCCAGACAAGGGGTGGGCACGATGCCAACCCTGCTGACGATGACATCGTCGATGTTCTCCGGCCCGTGGAAGATGGCGGCGAGGATGACGATGAGGAGGGCCACGATGATGGCGATGATCGCAATGGTTCGGTCCGACATCCTCGTCTCCGATGATGCGCAACCTATCGGGCGCCGACCCGCGAGCGGTGCCGGTGACCGTCGGTGGGCGGGCGTGCGCTCAGGCGAGGCGGCGTGCCGGGACGCCGGCCCAGGTCTCGCCGGCCGGCACCGCGCGCGTGACGACGGCGCCCATGCCGACGACGGCGCCGTCGCGGCGGTGCGATCGCCGGCGCTCGTCGGCCGCAAGCGACATGGCTCGCTGCCAGGCCGCCACTGATCGGCCCGTTCGATCTGATCAGCCGAGTCATCGAGAAACAGCGGTCACGCGAAGCCATCCCGCTCGTGACAGGGGGGGGGCGAGCCCGCCGCGGGCGTTGGTGCCGATCGATCATGAGGCCGATCGTGGCTGCCGCAGGCCGGTATGGAATCAATGCGGCATTGGCCAGCCGGGACGCCGGCGGACGTGATGTCGTCGGCTGGGATCGCAGCGGTGCGCTGCGTGTCGCGGGTCTGATGGTGCGTGAGCACCATCAGACCCGCCCGAACCTCCCGCGTGACGTCGTGTTCCGGACGGTCGCGATCATCTCGGCAGACTTCCATGACCTGGGAGGCCAAGCCTCATGCCCCGAACCAGGCCGTCGATGATGCGTGTCTATGCCAGGCTTCGGGCGAACATCGACCCAGTGCCAACCTTACCTACGATGGCGTCACTCGTCGCTCCTCCTGTCGGGTAGAAGAGGGCGGCGAGAATGAGGAAGGGGATGGCCACGACGATGGCAATGATTGCGATGGTTCGGTCCGACACTGTGTCTTCTTGTTAGGAGCCGGTATTGATGGTTAGGCCGCTGGCGGCCTCTGCGTCGCGCGCGTCAGTGTAAATGCTGACGCAGCGGTCGCCGTACATCTTGCCATCGAAGATTCCGAGTGCGTGATGATTCTTGTACATGGGGGCGCCGCTTGTGCCGGGTTGCTCCTGGCAGCCGGAGATGAGGATCACGCGCCTCGTGTCTCCGCCGACAAACCCCTGAGTGGTTCGGTTCGTCTCGACCTCGCCGCAGACCGTGTGCTCTCCCGCTGGGAGGACGCGAGCTGACGTCGTGCAGACCCAGCTCCACTGCACCGCGTGTCGGACGTCGCGGATGTTGTAGCTCTCGTCGTGCGCCGTGCTCGGACCGACTGCGGGGTCGTTCGCCGTAACGTACACGGTGTGTCCTGAGCTCATGGGGAACCAGTTGCTGTTGGAATCGATGACGATTCCTCCGACGTCGACCGGTTGAGTGTGGCTTGGACCCGTCGATCCGAGGAAGTAGTTCGTGTGGCTTGAGGACCACGCTTGCCAGTCCGTCGCTTCGTCCGTGCAGTGCCCGGCGGTCATGAGGTAGCGGACGCCGCCAATGCCGTGAGCCAGGAATCCGGCCGTGCACCGAGTGCCGGCGCCGGCAACATCTTCGCCGATCGTGACGCCTCCGCGCATCGGGACGTCGCATTCGAGCCCGACGGTGAGAGGCTCGCCGAAGAGGTTTGTCTCGGACGAGCACGCGTCGGAGACGCCGGGTAGTTTTGACGCATCGACTACGAAAACGCTGGTGTCGACGTAGCTGATCTCGGCCATCGCGTCGGTGATGCTCGTGTCTTCTGTGTGTGTTGCCGTGTTGGCTTCGTCGACGTCGACGTCGACGTCGACGTCGATGGAGTTGGTGGAGAGGTTCTCGCTTGGGACCGCCTTGTTCTCGGAGATGAGCGTGGCAAGAGTGGTGTCGACGTAGTCCAGCGCGGTGTCGAGTTCGTTCAGGCTCGACCTGACCGACACGAACTCGACCTCGTCCTGGAAGTTGTGAGCTTCGAGCACGGCTTCCGCGGCGCTCGTCTGGGAGCTCAGTGAGACCAAGTAGTGTGATTTGATCGCGACCTTGATCTTGCCGTTGTCGCTGTTGTCGACCCACATGCCCGCGTAGTCGCTCGGGTCGATGGCGCCGATCAGATCCTCCTGGAGATCGCTGAGGCGGTCCTGCACGGTGAGGCGACGCGATGCCTCTGCGGTGCTGATCGCGTATTCCGCCGCGTACGCGCCGGTGGCCGTGGTCTGGACCGGTCCGTCAGGGTCTTCGGTGGGTGCGTACTGGATCTCGAGGTAGGGGTCGATGTAGCAGGGGATCCGTTCGCAGCTCTGGCCGTTGTCGCCGCCTTCCTTGAGCAGGACGCCGTCGTTCGGCTGGGCGCCGCTGACCCAGTCGCGAACGAGCGGCGTGATGTCGGCGATCGGCGTCGTCGAGTAATCGCCGTCGCCGCCGCCCGAGCTCGGGTCCAGCGGATTCAGGCCGCTCCAGGCCTGTCCCGTCTCGGGTCCCGTCCAGGAGACCGTGTCGTTCCACGGGACCAGCATCTGGTAGGCGGTCGCGTCGAACGATCCGACGTCGTCGGCGTCCCCGAGCGCCGCGGACTCGACGAAGGATCCCGCAGGTATGGTGACGTCGAAGCGGGAGAGGACGCGGTTGAACGGCACGCAGCTGCCGCCGTCGCAGAACTCACCGGCCACGAGATCGCCGCCGCAGGAGGCATCGTCGCCGTTGACATCATCGTGTGAGATGACGCAGGAGAGGCTGCCGGTCACGGAGATCTGGGGATCGATCGTGATCGGCCAGCTGCGCTTGCTGGCGCCCATCCAGGCTCGGTCCGGCGAGAGCGTCAGCGTCCATGTGCCGCCGACCTGCTGGAGCTTGGATGCGACGGGCCGTCGCGCGCCGCCGGCGTCGACCATCGTCGACGGCGCGACGTAGAACCGGGACTTCCCGGCGGCATCCTTGATCAGGATCGCCCCACTCGGTTGCAGCTGAGGAGAGAAGTCCGTGGGCATGCTCAGCGTGAACGAGTAGTCGGTGACGGCGGAGGCGTCGCTGACGACGAGCGCTTCGCGGACGGTGTCATCGGTCGCGGCGTAGTCGAGGTCGACACCCGGCCAGGCCTCGCGGAACGTCGCCTGCGGCCCGCTCGTCGTCGACGTGCCGCTGGCACCCTGGGGCGAGAAGGCGATCCAGGCATCGCCGTCCGTGATCCGCAGCGGGCCTGTCGCGAGGTTCTGCGGGATGCTGAGCTGGTAGCGGTTGGCTCTGTTGTGCCAGGCGCCGCCGCTGCGACAGAGCGTGTTGTCGATCGGCCGCCAGGCGCCCGCGGCGTCCCGGTGGTTGACCGAGTGCGTGTAGACGTGGGTGGCGTACGAGTCGCCATGTACCCGGAAGGTCTGCCAGGTCTGCGTGCGCATCGACGCGATCTCCTGGCCGGCGACGCCTTTCGCGGCCGGGAGCTTGTTCGACCTGATGCCGGGCGTGGGCGCCATCTGATTTTTGGGTGGCTAGTCATCGATCAGACCTCTTTACTTGTGATACTTAGGAGGTGTCGAGCGGAGTCGATGATGCGCAACCTAAAGAGCATTGTCAAGAGATACTCATGTATGGCGCGATGGAGTGATGATCATGGGTATTTCATGAATAGATGAGGTGATTTGCATTGTGTTGCGAGACCAGCAAGGTCTTCGGGCATGGGGCGCCGACCCGCGAGCGGTGCTGGTGGTGGCGGCGGTGGGAGTGGCGGCGGTGGGCGAGCGTGCGCTCAGCCTGGGTCCACCGATGATCCGTGGATGACTCGGCGTCGTAGGCCGCGTCCAGGGTCGATCGGCTGGCATCCGCAGGGTGAACCCTTCGGGTTCCAGCCGATCGGGCATGGGCGGTGCCTACGGCGGCGAGGGTCCGCGGGGATCGGTGG
>Ga0153956_1002630_pt1 | contig 12837 bp, 16 predicted proteins | sample TSFL040MetaG_FD_104704 | JGI IMG/M metagenome (GOLD analysis project Ga0153956, IMG submission 104704) | Attine ant fungus gardens microbial communities from Florida, USA - TSFL040 MetaG | ecosystem: Host-associated > Fungi > Mycelium > Unclassified | place: USA: Florida, Wekiwa Springs... | reverse complement strand
GCACGTCGAGCTTGCGGGCGATGGTGTTGGCCAGCTGCGTGGTCTGCTGATCGAGGTAGTTGACGTCGTTGCGGGTGATCTCTTCGACGCCGATCTGAAACTTGCCGCCGTAGTCAGAGACCAAAGCAAGCTTGGGATCGGGGTCGACGCCCTCGACGACCTTGTATTCGGCTCGGGCATTGCGCTTTTCGACGTCGCTGGTGAAGAAGTCGGACGCCTGGATCACGCTGTAGAGCATGCCGCCGCCCTCGATTTTGGCGCCGAGCGTGCGGAAGAACTTCGGCAGCAGGATCTGGTCGTCGGCGAGCTTGGCGATCTGCGCGCGGATCAGCGTCGGCTGATTGAGCGCAACGTCTACGGTGAGACGCCGGCCGGACAATTCGGGAATCAGTGCGTTGGCCATGTGCGGCTCCTGTTCAGTAGAGGCTGATTTCGGCATCGGAGCCGGCTGGTGCTCCGGTGATGGCGTAGCCGACGGCGATGCCGCTGGATTTGGTGACGGCCTTGCCGCCTGCACCTACTTCGACCTCGGCGCCGGCGACGATGGTGCCGGCGGCGGCGACCTTGACGACGCGGGAGTTGCCGCGCACCAGCGTCACCAGGCCGCCGATCGCGGCGTCGTTAGCCGCGACACCGCAGATCCGGCCGGCTGCAGTGGCTGGCGCAACGGCTATGTTGCCGCCGCTGGTGCGGTTACCGCTGATCGCCAGGAACGTTCGTGCGGCGACAGCCGCGGTGGCTTCGGCGCTGATGTCGGCGCCGGGGTCATAGATGCTCGGGTTGGCCAGGATGGTGGACATGGGTCAGCCTTTCGTTGCGGCGATCGGGCGGTGCGTACGGTTTCGGCGGGCGGCGGCGACCTTGACCGATCGGGCGCTGTCGAGCCGCGCGACAGCGCGGGTGTTTCGGGGGCCGGCGAGCGCGTCAGAACCGGGCCCAGGTGCCGCTTGTCGGCTCGCAAACCGGAACTGCGAGCGGTCGAATACCAGCGACGCCGCGGCGCGGGTGGTGTTGTCGATGCGGTCGGCCAGCCCGGCGTCCACAGCCTCGGCAGCGGTGTACCAGGTTTCAGCGCGCATCGCATCGCGCCAGGTGTTGACATCGCCGCGGCGCGACCGGTCGGCGTAAACGCGGGCAATGGTGTCGCTGTTCCGGTCCATGCGGCGCGCGGCCTCGGTGAGCTCGGCGGCATTACCGGTCACGCCGATCATCGCGTCGTGAATCATCAGCTCGCTGTAGCGGCCCATCACGCGCTCGTCACCGGCTTGGAAGATGTACGAAGCCGCACTCGCTGCCAGCGCGTCCACGACGGTGACCACGTGGGCCGGGTGCCGCTTGATCGCCTCGTAGATCGCGATGCCTTCACTGACGTAGCCGCCCGGGCTGTTGATCCGGACAACCAGCCGCGCCACGTCCAGCGCCCCGATGTCCTTGATGAACTGGTCGGCGCGCACCGCTCGCCCGATTTCGCCGTAGATGCGGACCTCGGCCGAGCTAGGCATTCTCAGCCCCGTTTCGCCGCCCGCTCCGTTGCGAGGCCTTCCACGGAGCGCGCCGGATATACCCACCGCCCGCCCGCACGGTGGCGCGGCAGGCGTCCGCGGCGCGCGAGGTCGCGGACATTGGCCGGCGTACAGCCGAGGATGCGGGCCGCTTCGCCGCTGTCCACGAGGTCATACGCCGCAGTGTGCGCCGAATCCTGCTGTGCGCCAACTATACTGACGTCTACGCAAGTGTTTTCTTGCGTAGACGCAAGTTTTCCCGCGCTACGGCGGAGCCGGGCGACGAAATCGGCCAACCGCGGCGATGCCCGGCGGTCGGACAACAGCGCGTCGAGCGCATCAAGCAGATACCTGGCGTCGTCGGGCGCCAGCAGCAGCCCGTTGACCTGTGTGATCACGATTCATCGACCACACAGTCGGGGCAGACGTAGTCAAGGTCAAGGTGGCGCGACCGCCGGCCACAGCGCACACAGAACTCCGTCAGCACCCGCCACAGGCGTGACACCTCCTCGCGCAGCCACCACAACGTGCGGTGCCCGAACTCAGCCAGCAGCAGACGGACCTCGTCGCGCCTATCGCCGGAGCCGATGCCTTCGACGCGCATCGCGTGCAGCACCGCCCGCACCTGCCTGCCGTCCCCCTCGGCCACGGCTATCACCAATTGAGCTGTGCGCCAACGTAAATGCACCAGATCATTGACTCCACTCATTGACACGGAACCTCTCCCTTCAGCCTTTGCTGGCTTTGCTGTCGAGTTTGCTGACTAGCGGGCCGTCACGAAAATTTCCCGGTCCGAAAAAAAATCCTGACGCGGGCCCCGGGGGTCAGGCTGGGGGCCCCCGTCGATATTTTCGGGGGGCGGCCGACGCGAGCCTCTGACCTGCGGGTATGCCGCTCGGCGGGCGTTTCGGTGTGGTTTTCGGCGGGTTTCACCAGCCCATCGCCGTCCGTGTGGCGTCTCCGAGGGTTTGCTGGGAGCACTTGTAGGTTTGCTGGCGTTCGGCGTCCATCATCAGTTCGCGGGTTGAACGCGGTCACCGGTCGGCCTCGTCGTCGGTGGTGTCCAGTTCGACGCGGTGGTTCGCTACCCGATCAGCCCAGGCCTTCGTGCGGGCCTCGGCCAGAAGTACGCGCGTGTCGTAGTTGCTGCCCTGGCGTTCGATGTCGTCGAGCATCTGCGGCACGATGAGGCTCGCGATGGTGTCCAATGCTGCGGCGGACAACAGAAACGCCAAGGCCGGGTCACCGCCGACCATCGTGAAGTAGCGGGTCTTGACCGCGTCGACGGCGTCGGGGTCGTCGCCGGCGTCGAGGATGTCGAATGCGAGGCGGGCACCGAACAGTTCCTTCGCGATGATGTTGGGCACGGAAAGCGTTGTCGCGGTGGGTTGGCCGTCGTCGGCGTGGGCTCGAACCGCCGTGACGTTGGGGTGCCACGGCTCTTCGATCATGGCCCAGTCGCGGGCGGTCTCGGCGGCTGCGCGGGCCCGGGCGAGCCGTTCGGGTTGCGTGTCGCGGGCTTGCTTGATCTCGGCGCAGCGCTGGCGCATCTGCTCAGCGACTGTCGTGGCTTTGGCGAGGATATCGTCGGCCTCGGGGCCGAACGGGTCGATGGTGTTGTCAGGCATGGGGGGGTCTCCTATCGGGTTGAGGTGTGTTTGCACCGGGCGGGCCGGTCGGCGTCGGTGCCGTCTGGGTTCAGTCGCCAACCGGTCGGATCGCAGCGGGTGCAGGCATTGATGGCTTGGCGCCGGGCTTCGAACTCTTCGCGGTCTGGCTTCATCGGGTCTCCTATCGGCTTTCGGGGGTGGACATCACGCCCACCCCTGGGATGTCGGTCGAGCCGACGCCCTCTCTCCACGCGCGCGGTCGGCTGGTAACTGGAGAAGTCCCCGATTTGCGCAACCCCGTGGTCAGGTCGCGGCAGGGGGATACGTCCGTCTTGCACGCGAGTGCATGACGGGTTTGGTCTTCCAGACTTAGGTTGTCCAATGTTGCACCCCCGTGGGTGCAAGGTGAGTTGCACGGGAACCGTGCAAGATGAACGGTGTTGATGTTGCACCCCTACCCGTGCATGTTGCAGCTCTGCATGTTGCACGGAATCCGTGCATGACAATTCCGTTGATGTTGCACGGAATCCGTGCATGTTGTCCGTCAGCATTCCGCACCGACTTTCGACTGCAGAACGATCGGTGTTGACCACTGCAGTAGTTCGTGGTCGGCAAACCGGCGACCGCCGGCGCACACGACGTACGAACACCGCCGTTGCACGAGTTGCCCATCGCGCAGATAGCCACGGACGATCAGCCGGTTGTCCTTGACTGCCCGATCAAGCGCCCGCTTCGCACGCTCACGATTGAGGCCCCAGCCGAACTGCTCGGAGAGCTTGACCGCCGAGGTCTCCCACGCTCGCCTCTTCGAACCTGGCGAGCTTGCACACGACAGCAGGAACGCCATGACCACGAATCCATCCGAACCGAGAGCGTCGTCATGCGCTCCTGAACGGATCAGTTCGTCGGACAGCCAGGTCACGCCTTGGCGTATGGGCTCCCCGATTACGTGGATTGGGTTCCGGCGTCCCATGTTTCACCCGGTGCCGCGGGCCGCGCGGGCCGCGTCGATGAGCTCCTGTGCGAGTTCTTCGGAGCGTTCGGGGGTGATGTTGTAGCCGTCCCTGCCCGTGCCGATGGAGAAGTGCACGCGGCCCGGCCAGCTGGCGTTCGCAGCGACGTTGAACTGTGGCATGTCAGGCGCTGGTAGTGCCGAGGTGTAGATCACCTGTTTCACCGCGGCAGCTCCGCCCCTTCACTCGTCACCGGCGTGGCCGCCGGCGCTGTAGAGAGACATCTGGTCGGCATCCGGGTCCGGCGGCTCGGCCGTCCCCTTCTGCACCGCCCACAGGATGCTGAGCTTGCGGCCGTAGCGGTGCTCACCGTCGTGCCGGACAGACTCTGATGCGCCGGTGCACTCAACGCGCACGATGTAGGTGCGTTTCTCGCCGACCGCCGGCGGTTCGTCCAAGGCGTACGGGCTGCCGCCGAAGCTGAGGTAGGCGGGCGGTGTGTCGTTGGCGTCGGGGTCGACGACGCTGTCGAGGTCGTTGCCCGAGGGAAGTCCTCGAGGCTTGTCGGTGATGATGGTCATTGCTAGCTCTCCTGTTCTGGTGCGAGGTAACGCAAGGTCATGGGCAACCGTGGGCCTGCGGGGGACGGTTGCTGCAGTGTTCAGCGACGAATCGGTCGATCTCGGCGGCAGTGACGCGGCGACGTGAACCGATCTGCACCCACCGCAGTTCGCCGGAGTTAAATAAGCGATAGATGGTCGCGCGGCCGATCTGCAGCACGTCCATCGTCTGACTGACGGTCAGCAGCCGCTTTGCCGCGCCGGCGCTCGCTGACGCACCCCCCTGGTCACTCCGTGCCGGCGAATTCGCAGGAACGGGAATTGCACTATCGCGGTCTGCGGCGGGGTGCGCGTCGTCGAGCAGGGCCAGGATTCGGCTGGCGGCGCCGGATAGTCCGCTTCGGACGTCGTACTTCGCTCCGGCCAGGATCTTGGCGAGGTCGATCCGGTCGTCGTCGTTTAGACGCAGGACGGTCATCTTCGGAGCGCTCACGACGCTCCACCCGGGATTAGTCGCAGTTTCAGTTTGGCGGGCGTGGACTCCATACCGGCCAAGTCGATGGCGTTGACGACGATGGACAGCAGGCCCGGTGACCATGTGCTCGGCGGATGCGCCTCCATGCGGCGCACGTACTCGCGACGTAGCCGCCGCAGCTCGCCGGGATCGCCTTCCGTGATCACGCAGCTCCCCGCGGGTCGTCGGTGCGTTCGATGGTGTTGGCGTCGAGGTACGCATGGACGTCGGACCAGCGGTAGATCACCTTGCGGGGGCCAACCTTCACGAACTTCGGGCCGGTGCCCCGGTACCTCATTTGAGCGAGGCCAGCCTCGGTGGTGTGTAGAACTGCAGCGACGTCTTTGGGTAGCGCGGTGTCAGCGCCGGTCGGGCTGTCGGCCATCTGTCATGTCCTCTCAATTATCGGAAAGTTCCGTTACATGAGGACAGCACAGCGCTCGGGGTCTGTCAAGTATCGGAACTTTCCGTTAACGTTGGTGTCGTGGCTGTACCAAGCAAGCCTTTGGCTGAGGTCGTCGGTGCGAACTGCGAACGGTTGCGCACCGCAATCGGCGTCACCCAGGACGACCTCGCGAAATATGCACGAGCTCTCGGATTGCGCTGGAAGGCATCGTCAGTCGGCGACTTTGAAGCTGGACGCTCAGCGCCGAAGTTCTCCACCGTCGTCGCCGTTGCCATCGCACTACAGCTGGCGCTTGCAGATGCCTCCGAGCGATCCGGGAATGATTCAGACCTTCCAGATGCGATCTGGCTTGCTGATCTCGTGACGTTCGACGGGAAGGTATTCCTCACAGACCAGTTTTCGGTATTTGGTCGTTTTCTAGCCGACGCCTGCCGTGGATATCCCATGGAATTGAATGAGCTCGAGGTCGGTCCGACGGTAATGGGCCGTGCGATGGTCGCCGACGCTGTCGCCACCCTCATTAGGCAGTCCGGGCTAACTGAACAGCGACAAGCCAAGCGAATGGGGATTCAACCGTCAGACTTAGCGGCATTGTCGTTGATGTTGTGGCAGAAGACCTTTACGAGGGAGCGTGATCTCCGCGCAGGACCGGACGCCAACGCACAGAAACGCGGACAGATAACACGGGCGATGCGAGTTGAACTTGCCGACAAACTCGCAGAGATGGGTGGCCGTATTCGAGAGTTTGGTGAACTAGCCGAAAACAAGGCGTGGGCCGATGGCGACGATTGAGAAGTACGAAACCACTTCGGGTGCAAAGCGTTACCGCGTCCGATACCGCACGCCAGACCGTCGCCAGACCGACAAGCGCGGCTTCAAGACGAAGCGTGACGCCGAGGCCTGGGCCGATCAATTGGAGGTCGACAAGCGCCGTGGCGTCTACATCGCGCCGGCCGCGGGCCGGATCACCCTGGGGGAGTTCTCCCGCGAGTGGTTGGAGTCGAAACACAAGCTGAAGCCGTCAACCCGTGCCCGGTATCGGATCATCGTCGAGGGGGAGTTGGCCAAGCATGGGCGCATCCCGCTGGGGGACATCACGCGGCGTTGGGTCCGGGAATGGGTTGCCGATCTGAGTGTGGATCTGTCCCCGGCATCCGTGCACAAGACGGTCGGGGTGCTGCGCCAGGTGCTCGCAATGGCGGTCGCCGAGAACCGGCTGGGGATGAACCCGGTCGACGGCGTGGAGCTGCCCACCGTTGTCGCCGCCGAGCAGCGGTTCATCACGTTGGAGCAGTTGCACGCGCTGGCGAGTGCTGCAGGGACGCATCGGCCGCTGGTGTACGTGCTCGGGACGTGCGGGCTGCGGTTCGGTGAGGCCTCAGAGCTTCGCTGGCGCGATATCGACCTGGACGGGCTGCTGATCAAGGTGGCGCGGTCTGTGACGCTCGTAGACGGTCATTTTGAGCTCGGCACCCCGAAGGGCGGCAAGGGCCGCGCGGTGAGCCTGCCGGCATTCGTGGCCGATCTGCTGGTGGCGGGAGAGCCGGACGCGCTGGTGTTTCCGGACAGCGCAGGCAGCTACATGCGGGGAACCAACGTGCGGCGGCGCTGGTGGTCGGATGCAGTCGCGGCGACGCAGCTGTTCCCGCGTACAGAGAAGACCCCCGCTGGGGGCCTGGTGACGGTATACGACTTCAAGCTCCACGAGCTGCGGCACACAGCTGCATCGCTGGCCATTCAGGCGGGAGCGAACATCAAGGCTCTCCAGAACATGCTCGGCCACGAGAGTGCCGGCCTGACACTGGACCGCTACGGGCACCTATATCCGTCCGATGTCGAGGCGGTCGGGGCGGCTCTGAACGACCTGCTCACGCGGGGGGTAACTCGCAAATGTGGGCAAAGTGTGGGCAAAGATGGGAGAAGCGGCCCCGGACGCTAGCGCCGGAACCGCCTCTGAACTGCTGTTTCTATCTGTGGAGCCTAGGAGATTCGAACTCCTGACATCTGCCTTGCAAAGGCAGCGCTCTACCAACTGAGCTAAGGCCCCTGATGGGACTCGTGGGCCTAGGAGGACTCGAACCTCCGACCTCTTCGTTATCAGCGAAGCGCTCTAACCGCCTGAGCTATAGGCCCGTAGTCGTCTGCGACCGAGCGAGATTACCGCACGGGGTGCCCGCTCACCAAAATGCCTTGAACAGCCGGCCGATCAGTCCCGGTCAGCCAGGGTTACCTCGACACCGCCGACCACGTCGGTGCTCAGGTTGTAGATCACCACGCCGAGGGTGGCCATCGCGGTCAGCACCACGACATTCACCAGCCCGATCAGTGCGGCGCCGCCGAAAATCGAACCGGCGGAAACCAGTTCGGCAGCACTGTTGTTGGTCAACAGGTCACCCACGTTGCTGTTCAGCTTGCTCCAGACACCCATCGCGCCCAACGCGACGTACAGCACGGCCACCGCGATCATCCAGACGAAGAACAGCGCCGTCGACAGCAGCAACGACACCTTGAGCGCGCTCCAGGGATCGATCCGCCGGATCTGCATGCTGGCCCGCAACGGGCCGCGCGGCCCCGCCGACACCTGGGGGCGGCGGACCGGTGACCGCCGCTGCGCCGGTTCGGACAGATCCGGCAACTCGCTGGCGTAGGCGTCGTCGGCGGGCTTCACCGGCGGTGCGGCCTTGGCGGCCGGCTTGGCCGGTTGGGCCGGAGGCTTGGCGGGCTGAGCCGGGGGCTTGGCCGCAGCCGGAGCCTGCGGCGGCACACCGGGTGCCGGCGGTGCTGTCGGGGCAGCAGTACCGGACACGAACCGGCGTATCCGCTCGTCAACCCCGGGGGAGTGTGCCCCGGCGTCGCCGGCTCGGGCCGGTGCCGGCGGGCGGGCCTGGCCGCCGCGTTGCCACGGCGGGGCTTCCCCGGTTTCGGTGATCCGGCCGGGACGGCCCGGGGCCCGCTGGCCCGGGTCGGCCGGACCCGTTCCGGCCGACTCCGCCTTGCCCCCGTTGCCCGGGTGCCCCGGCTCGTTCGGTGCGCTCACCCACGACTCCTTACCTGCGTATCCCCACCGCGCCGCGGCCGGGTCTGACGTCGGATTTAGCTACCCGAGTCCTCGTCGACCGCCTCTTCATCGGCGTTCCGCGCAATCGCTATCAGTGTGTCGCCATCGCCCAAGTTCATCAACCGAACGCCCTTGGTCTGTCGTCCGGCCTTACGAACCTGCCGTGCCGCGGTGCGAATCACACCGCCACCGGAGGTGATCGCGTAGAGTTCACTGTCGTCGTCGACGATCAGCGCCCCGACCAGCCGGCCTCGGCGTTTGTCGTACTGGACGGTCAGAATGCCCTTACCACCGCGGCCCTGCGTGGTGTACTCCTCGATCGCGGTCCGCTTGGCGTACCCGCCGGCGGTGGCTACCAGTAGATAAGTGCCCTCGCGAACCACATTGAGCGACAGTAGATAGTCGTCGGCGTTGAACCGCATACCCTGCACACCGGAGGTGGCCCGGCCCATCGGACGCAACGCCTCGTCGGTAGCCGAGAAGCGGATGGACTGTCCAAGCGCCGACACCAGCAACAGGTCGTCCTCGGCGGAACACAACATCGCGCCGACCAACTCGTCGCCGTCACGCAGGTTGATCGCGACGATGCCGCCGGACCGGTTGGAGTCGAAGTCGGTCAACTTGGACTTCTTGACCAGACCGTTGCGGGTGGCCAACACCAGATACGGCGCATCTTCGTAGCTCTTGATCTGAATGACCTGAGCGATGCGCTCTTCGGGCTGGAAGGCCAACAGGTTGGCGACGTGCTGCCCGCGGGCGGTGCGCAGCGCCTCCGGCAGGTCGTAGGCCTTGGCTCGATACACCCGGCCCTGAGTGGTGAAGAACAGAATCCAGTCATGCGTCGAGCACACGAAGAAGTGCGCGACGATGTCGTCCTGCTTGAGGCCCGCGCCCTGGACGCCCTTACCGCCGCGCTTCTGGCTGCGGTACAGATCGGTCTTGGTCCGCTTGGCATAGCCGGTCTCGGTGATGGTGACGACGACGTCCTCGCGGGCAATCAGATCCTCGTCGGCCACGTCGCCGTCGGCGGGGATGATCCGGGTCCGGCGGTCGTCGCCGTACTTCTCGACGAGCTCAGCCAGCTCGTCGTGCACGATCGCACGCTGGCGTTCCGGCTTGTCCAGAATGTCCTTGAGGTCTGCGATCTCCGCCTCGATCTTGGCCAATTCATCGATGATCTTCTGGCGTTCCAGCGCGGCCAGCCGGCGCAGCTGCATGTCCAAAATCGCTTGCGCCTGAATGTCATCGATCTCGAGCAGCTCGATCAGGCCCTGGCGAGCGATGTCGACGGTCTGCGATGCCCGGATCAGCGCGATGACCTCGTCGAGCGCATCGAGCGCTTTGACCAGACCGCGCAGGATGTGGGCGCGCTCTTCGGCTTTACGGAGCCGGTAGCGGGTGCGCCGAACGATGACATCCAGCTGATGGGCCACGTAGTAGCGGATCATCTGATCCAGCCGCAGAGTGCGCGGCACCCCGTCAACGATCGAGAGCATGTTGGCACCGAAGCTGGTCTGCAGCTGGGTGTGCTTGTAGAGGTTGTTCAGCACCACCTTGGCAACCGCGTCGCGCTTGATCTCGACGACGATGCGCAGACCCACCCGGTCGCTGCTCTGGTCTTCAATGTTGGCGATTCCCACCAACTTTCCGTCGCGCACCTGCTCGGCGATCGACGTGATGAAGTTGTCGTGGTTGACCTGGTACGGCAACTCGGTGATGACCAGCAGCGCCCGCCCGCGCGAGTCCTCCTCGATCTCAACGACACCGCGCATCCGGATGGAGCCCCGCCCCGTGCGGTAGGCGTCATTGATGCCCTGCGAGCCGACAATCAGGCCGGAGGTGGGGAAGTCCGGGCCTTTGACCCGCTCCATCATCGCTTCCAGGGTGCTCTCTTCGTCTGCCTCGTGGTTGTCCAGGCACCAGAACACGGCCTCGGCGAGTTCGCGCAGGTTGTGCGGCGGGATGTTCGTCGCCATACCGACCGCGATACCACCGGAACCGTTGGCCAGCAGGTTCGGGAACCTGCTGGGCAGCACGGTCGGCTCTTGCACCCGGCCGTCGTAGTTCGGAACGAAATCGACTGTTTCCTCGTCGATTTCGCGCAGCATCTCCATGGCCAGCGGGGTCAACCGAGCCTCGGTGTAACGCATGGCGGCCGCGGGGTCGTTGCCCGGCGAACCGAAGTTGCCCTGACCGTCGACCAGCGGGTAGCGCAGCGACCACGGCTGGGCCATCCGGACCAGGGTGTCGTAGATCGAGGCGTCACCGTGCGGGTGGTAGTTGCCCATCGTTTCGGCAACCGAGCGTGCGGATTTCGCGTGGCTGCGGTCCGGCCGGAATCCGGAGTCATACATCGCGTAGAGGACGCGGCGGTGCACCGGCTTGAGACCGTCACGCACTTCGGGAAGGGCACGGCCCACGATCACGCTCATCGCGTAGTCGATGTAGCTGCGCTGCATCTCCTGCTGGATGTCGACCGGCTCGATCCGGTCTACCGAGTCGTCGCCGGGCGGCAGCGTCGTGTCTGTCATCTGTTCCTCGTTCAGTCAGCAGTCAGTTAGATGTCGCTAGACGTCGCGAACTATCTCTAAACATCCAGGAAACGAACGTCTTTGGCGTTCCGCGTGATGAAGCTGCGTCGGGCCTCAACGTCCTCGCCCATCAGGATCGAGAACAGCTCGTCCGCGGCGGCGGCGTCGTCAAGGGTGATCTGGCGGAGCACCCGAACGCTCGGGTCCATGGTGGTCTCCCACAGCTCCTTGGCGTCCATCTCGCCCAGACCCTTGTACCGCTGAATACCGTCGTCCATGTTGATCTTCTTGCCCGCGGCCTTGCCGGCTTCGAGCAGTCCGTCGCGCTCCCGGTCGGAGTAGGCGAATTCGGCCTCGGTTCCGCGCTGCCACTTGAGCTTGTACAGCGGCGGCTGGGCCAAGAACACATGCCCGTGCTCCACCAGCGGGCGCATGAAGCGGAACAGCAGGGTGAGCAGCAGGGTGGAGATGTGCTGGCCGTCGACATCGGCGTCGGCCATCAGCACGATCTTGTGATAGCGCAGCTTGGAGATGTCGAACTCGTCGTGAATGCCGGTGCCCAGAGCGGTGATGATCGCCTGGACCTCATTGTTCTTCAGGACGCGGTCGATGCGTGCCTTCTCGACGTTGATGATCTTTCCACGCAGCGGCAAGATCGCCTGGAACATCGAGTCGCGGCCGCTCTTGGCCGAGCCACCGGCCGAATCACCCTCCACCACATACAGTTCGGACTTAGTCGGGTCATTCGAGCGGCAGTCGGCGAGCTTTCCGGGCAGGCCACCTAGATCGGTGGCGCTCTTTCGCCGCACCAATTCTCGGGCCTTACGTGCAGCCATTCGCGCCTGTGCCGACGAGACCGCCTTGTTGATGATGGTCTTGGCTTCGGCGGGGTTGGCCTCGAACCAGTGGCCGAGCTGCTCATTGCAGACCTTCTGCACGAACGACTTGACCTCGGTGTTGCCCAGCTTGGTCTTGGTCTGACCTTCGAACTGCGGCTGCGACACCTTCACCGAGATGACGGCCGCCAGGCCTTCACGGATGTCGTCGCCGGTGAGGTTGGGGTCCTTGTCTTTGAGCAGCTTCTTGTCTTTGGCGTACTTGTTCACGACGCTGGTCAACGCAGACCGGAAGCCCTCTTCGTGGGTTCCGCCCTCGGCGGTGTTGATGGTGTTGGCGAAGGTGTGCACCGACTCCGAATAGCCGCCGTTCCACTGCAATGCGATCTCGACCTCGTGCCCGGTTCCCTTGCCTTCGAAGGCGACGATGGTCGGGTGGATCGGGGTCTTGCTGCGGTTGATGTGCTGGACGAAATCGCGGAGGCCACCGGGGTAGTGAAAGACCCGGTGCTTGACCTTGTGCGGGGCCACCGCTTCGGCGGCCTTGTCCTCGGCGGACTTGGGGGCTTCGGCGGTGTCGCTGACCACTTCGTCGACGACCTCTTCAACCCGAACTCGCTCATCGGTCAGGTCGATAGTCAGGCCCTTGTTGAGGAAGGCCATCTCCTGGAGGCGGCGGGCGACGGTCTCAAAGTCATAGGTGGTGGTCTCGAAGATGTCCGGGTCGGCCCAGAATCGGATCGTGGTGCCGGTCTTCTTGGTCTTCTCACCCTTGCGCAGGGTCCCCGGAACCGACTTGTCGTAGACCTGGAACCACTGGTGGCCGTCCACGGAGATATCGGCTTCCAGCCGGGTCGACAGTGCGTT
>Ga0153956_1002628_pt1 | contig 12842 bp, 12 predicted proteins | sample TSFL040MetaG_FD_104704 | JGI IMG/M metagenome (GOLD analysis project Ga0153956, IMG submission 104704) | Attine ant fungus gardens microbial communities from Florida, USA - TSFL040 MetaG | ecosystem: Host-associated > Fungi > Mycelium > Unclassified | place: USA: Florida, Wekiwa Springs... | reverse complement strand
CAGGTTCGCCGGGCCGTTCTTCTCGAAGTCCTGCTTCCAGATCTCATAGCGATACAGATCCGGGACCGACGTGTCGAACGGCGGCGACGTCGGGTTCGTGATCGCGTTCAGCGACGGAATCACCGAGCCGTAGTTGCCCTTCAGATTCGCCGCCGTCAGCTGCGCCGGATCGCCGCCGGCGTCAACGCCCTTGGCCGCGCAGTAGTACTGCTGCCAGCTGCCACCGGACGGCTTGCCCTCGGTGTACTCGAACTCACCGTAGTTCTTCGCGGTGTTGCCCGCATCCTCGACCGCCGTCCAGAGGAAGCCCGAACGCTGATGGCCGAGGACGTCCTCCTCGGTGTCATAGCTGCGGATGTACTCGCCCGCCGAGGACTCCGTGTACTCCGGGTTGTCGCCCTGCATCAGCCAGTTATGACCCTCGGCCGAGTTCGTGCCGACGTCATAGAAGTTGTCATACAGGCCGAACTGCGTGGCGAGCGCGTGCTGGTTCGGGGTCACCTTCGCGCCGAACTGCGCCAGCGTCGCATCGCCGTTGCCCTGCGCCATGTCGCCATAGACCTGATCGTAGGTGCGATTCTCCTTGACCAGCAGGAAGACATGCTTGATCGGCGACGGATCGCCGACGCGCGTCGGGACCGCGACCGGCGCGGCCTTCTTGGCCGGAGCCTCCGTCACGTCCTTCTTGCCCCAGCCGTTCTGGGCGAAGACCGTGGTCGTGAGCTTGTTGGCGATCTGCTTGTCCGTCGGCAGCGCGAAGCGCACGATCGAGGCGGTCGTGCCGTGCGTGCCGTGACCCGTCGCGGTCGTCGTGCCGGCGCCGCCGCTGAACGAGAGGTTCGGGCCGCGCGCGTCGATGCCGCGCGTGTTGGTGACGTAGATCTGGTCGCCGACGGTCCCGATCGTCTTCGGGTAGTAGTCGGTCGGCACCAGGCCGATGTAGCTGACCGGCTGCTGCGGGTCGCCCGTGTACTGGTAGACGGCGACGGCGTTCGCGCGGCCGAGCGTCACCAGCAGGTGGTTGTCGGCGGTCAGCGCGATGCTGGTCGGCTCATAGCCGACGGTCGCCGACGGCCACGGCTTCGTGTCGATCGTCTGGACGACCTTCTGCTTCTTCGTGTCGATCACCGAGATGGTGTCGTCGTTCGTGTTGGCGACGAAGACCGCGCGGTCCGCCTTCGGCGTGCCCGCGGGGGCCGCCGCCGGCTTCGGCGTCACGTACATCGCCGTCGGATGCAGGCCGACCGGGATCGAGGCGACCGCCGCCGTCGGGTCGGTCGTGTCGATCACGCTGACGGTGCCGCTCGTCGACGTGCCGAGGTAGCCGTTGGCCGGCACCTGCGTGCCGTAGGAGCCCATCGTCGTCTCGCCCGGCCGAGCGGTATGGCCGCCCTCGTTCGTGACGTAGAGGTCCTGGCCGACGAAGGCGAGCTCACGCGGAGCGATGCCGACGTTCCAGGTGTGCTCGATCGCGCCCGTGTTCGGATCGAGCGCGACGACCGTGTTCTGGCCGTTGACCGCCGCGTACAGCGTGGTCTTGTCAGGCGAGTAGGCGACCTGGCCCGTCAGCGCGGCGTGACCGCTGACCGTCGGGATCGAGATCGTCGTCGGCGCGCCGAGCGTGCCGTCCTTGTTGACCGGGAAGCGGGTCAGGCCCGTCTGCTGCGGCAGCCAGAGGACCTTGCCGTTCGCCGAGTAGGTCGGGCCCTCCTGGCCGACGGCGTTGCTGCTCAGCTTCTGGTTGGCCGTCGACGCGGTGCCGGCCGTCCAGATCAGCTTGTAGCTCGTCAGGTCGAAGATCTGCAGCGCGACCGAGCGGTCGGTGCTGGTGGCGGCCAGGAAGTGGCCGTCGGGGCTGATCGTCGAGCCCATGAACTTGCCGACCTGCGTCAGCAGGCGCTCGCCGTACGGCTGGATGATCTGGTCGTCGGAGACCTGGATGCCGTTGGCGTACTCGGTGCCGACCTGGTTGTGGTCGAACACGTCAGTGGCGGCGTAGGTGACGCCCGCGCCGGCAAGCACGACGGCGATGGCGCCGGCGGCGACCGCCCGCCGGCGACCGACGACGACCCCGCGAGTCACGCGGCGACGCGCGACCTGCGTGCTTTCCCCGTCTACGCGATCCGCCTTGTTGGATCGGTTGAACATCGACACCCCCTGCGGTGAGAACGTTGAGGGGCCATCGTGCGCCGGCGGCCCGGCGGGCTCGTAACGGGCTCGTGAAGCGTCACGACGGGTTGACACCTATCCGGGCGCCATCCTGCTATCCCGCGCGTACTCATCTTCTCTTCACGGATCGAGGATTCCCCGACCGGCGGCACCGCGGAGCGCCGTGGCTCAGGGTCGATCGCCCGGCGCGCGCCCGTCGGCGCCGACCAGGCGGTTGAAGCGCCGGTGCACCGACTGCCGCGTGCGGCCGAGGTCCTGACCGATCTGGGCGTACGAAGCGCCCTCGGCGAGCGCCGCCGCCACCAGCTCCAGCTCGAACGCGTCGAGCGCCTCCCGCAGCGCGGGCAGCTTGCGCAGGGCCGCGCGCGGCGTCGGCGCCTCGACGACCTCGGCCGCCAGCTGGGCGAGCGTGTCGACCACGCGCTCGTCGGGCTCACGCGGGCGCGCGATCGGATCGTCGAGTTCGTGCATCAGGTGCTTCACGGTTCCCCCGTTACGCGATGGGGCGCGCCGTGACGCCGACGCGTCCCGATCTTCACACGAGCGCGAACGGTACACCCGACGCGCGACGACGATCGGCCGATGGGGACGAGCGGGCGCCGCAGCCGCGCGAACGGCACGCCGATGGAGCTGGCGGAGCGCTAGGAGAAGAGGGCCTGGCCCCAGTAGCCGCCGGGCCGCACGCCGCCGGGGCAGGCGAACAGGCCGCTGCCGACGTGCTGGATGTACTCGTTGAGCGCGTCGTTGTGCTTGCCGGCGAGCGCGGCCTGGATGCGCGCGAACTGGGTCTGCGGATCGCGCTGGTAGGCGAGGAAGAAGAGGCCCGCGTCGAGCCGGCCGAGCTCGTCCGTGCCGTCGACGAACGAGTAGCCGCGGCGCAGCAGGGCGGCGCCGCCGTTGTGCGAGGGATGCGCGAGCCGGACGTGCGCGGCGGGGTCGATCAGCGGCCGTCCCCGCGCGTCGCTCCGGCCGAGGTCGAGCGCGTCGAGCTCGTGCTCGCCGCCGAGCGGCGCGCCGCTGCCCTTGGCGCGGCCGATCACGCGCTCCTGCTCGGTCAGCGGCGTCGAGTCCCAGGGCTCGATCAGCATCCGGATCCGGCGGCTGACGAGGTAGCTGCCGCCGGTCATCCAGGCCGGCCCGTCGCCGCGCCGGACCCAGACGTGCCTGGCCATCGCCGCCGTGTCCTCGGCCTTGACGTTGGCCGTGCCGTCCTTGAAGCCCATCAGGTTGCGCGGCGTCGCCTGGCTGGTCGAGGTCGAGCTGGTGCGGCCGAAGCCGAGCTGGGAGTAGCGCACGGACGCCGTGCCGCGCGCGAGCCGCGCGAGGTTGCGGATCGCGTGCACGGCGATCTGCGGATCGTCGGCGCAGGCCTGCACGCAGAGGTCGCCGCCGCTGCGTGCCGGGTCCAGCGCGTCGCCGGGGAAGCCGGGCAGCTCGACGAGCCGCGGCGGGCGCCGGGCGGCCAAGCCGAAGCGGTCCTCGCCGGCGAACAGGCTGGTGCCGAAGCCGAGCGTCAGCGTCAGGCGCGCCGCGGGCAGGCCGAGCGCCTCGCCGGTGTCGTCCGGCGGCGACGCCGCCGCCCCGGTCACGGCACCTGTGCCGACGTCCTGGCCGAGCGTCATCCGCGCCGCCGCGCCGGTCCAGGTCCGCAGCAGCTCGACCAGCTCGCCGCGCCGCACGCCCGGCGCGAGGTCGAAGGCCGCGAAGTGCAGCCGGTCCTGCGCCGGCGTCGCGATCCCGGCCTGGTGGGCGCCGAAGAAGTCGACGGTCTGGTCCGCGGCCGTCGTCGCGTCGTCATGCCGTACGGCGCTGACGCCGACGCCGGCCGCGGCGCCGAGCGTCGCGCCGGCGGCGAGGCCGAGCAGCGTGCGGCGGCTGACGCCGCGCGCGGGTCGGGCGCCGGGGTCGGGCGGGTCGCTCATCCGCCGGCCACGACGCCGCCGAGCTTCCCGAGCGGCTCGGAGATCGCGTCGACCTCGACCGCCAGCGCCTTGATCTCGTCGGGCGCGAGCGCGCTGTAGGCGACGAACGGGCTGCCGGGCACGGAGCCCTTCGCGCCCGCCGCGGCGCGGTGCGTGTCCAGCAGCTTGACCAGCGCCGGGAAGCGGCGGTCGAGCGTGCCGACCAGCTGCGCGTCGCGCGTCTGCAGCGCCGGCCGCAGCGCGCGGTAGACGTACTCGGCGCCGTCGACGTTGCCGGCGAAGTCGAGCAGGTCGATGCGCGAGTAGCGCTCCTCCTCGCCGGTGACCTTCGACTTCGCGACCTCGTCGAGCAGCGACTTCGCGCCGTTGCTCATCGTCAGCGGCGTGATCTTGACGTCCGCGACGAGCGTGTTGAGCTTGGCGACGTTGGCGTCGAGCGCCGTCGCCAGCGGCTTCGCGCCGGCCAGCGTGCGCTTGGCGAACAGCAGCCGCTCGAGCGCGTGGAAGCCGACGAACGTGGTGCCGCCGACGGCGTCGTCGGCGCGCATGTCGATCAGCGGGTCGAGGTCGCCGAACGACTCGGCGATCGGCTCGATCCGCTCGTAGTGCAGCCGCGCCGGCGGGTAGGCGCGCCGCGCGCGGGCCAGGTCGCCGGCCGCGATCGCGTCCGTGAAGGCGGTGGTCGTCTCGGCGAGCGCCCGCGTCTCGCTGCGGACGTAGCGACGGTACGAATCGACCGCGTCGCGCAGGTTCTGGTCGAGGCTCTGCGGGGGCGGCGCCGCGCCGCTGACGCGCAGCGGCGAGCGGATGCCGTCGCCGACCATGCCCGGCTTGCAGGCCACCTGGTACTGCCCCGCGGTCAGGTCGACGGTCAGCTCGCGCGTCGTCGCCGGGCCGATGTTCTCGACCTCGCCGACGATCCGGTCGCCCGGCATGTAGACGTAGACCTCCATCACCTGCGAGGCGTGGTTGGCGACCGCGAACGTGTGCCGGCCCGCCGCCAGCTTCGTCGTCGCGACGGCGCAGCTGCTGTCGCCGGCGTCGACGGCGATCGCGCCGTCCTTCGCCGCCGTGGCGCTCGGCTTCGCCGCCGTCGGCGCGCCGCTGCTGCCGCAGCCGGCGAGCAGGGCGGCCGTGACGACCGCGGCCGACGCGGCGAGTGGGCGGGCGAGCGGGTTCACGAGCACTCCTCGAATCGGGTGGCGGCCACGGTCAGGCCCGTGAGCGCAGCGGCGCGTCCGCCGGCGAGGGCGTGGACGGCACGCGCGCGGGCGTGGCTGCGGATGCGGTGCGGCCGGACAGCAGGAACAGCGTCATCACCGGAACCAGGTAGGCGACCCAGGCGATCGCCTGCGCGACCGTCGTCTGCGGCGTGAAGTTCAGGATGCCGCGCAGCAGCGTCCCGTACCACGAGCCGGGCGGGATCTGGGCGCTGACGTCGAACGCGAGCGTGTTCAGGCCGCCGAGCACGCCGCCCTCCTGCAGGTCGTGGACGGCGTAGGCGAGGACGCCGGCGGCGACGACGATCAGCCCCGCTCCCGTCCACGTGAAGAAGCGCGCCAGGTTGAGCTTGACCGAGCGCCGGTACAGCAGCCACGCCAGCACGACCGCCGTCGCGATCCCCAGCGAGAAGCCGGCGACCGGCGCGGTCGTGCTGCCCGCCGCCTGGACCGCCGACCAGAAGAACAGCGCCGTCTCCAGCCCCTCGCGGGCGACGGCGACGAACGCGGTCAGCGCGACGGCGAGCGCGCCCATCCGCAGCGCCGCCGACAGCCGGCCGTCGAGCTCCGCCCGCATCCCGCGCGCGGTGCGCCGCATCCAGAAGACCATCCAGGTCACGAACCCGACGGCGATCAACGACATCGTCCCGCCGAAGATCTCCTGGCTCTTGAAGCCGGACAGCACGCTCGTCGACGTGTACGTCAGCAGCGCGCCGAACGCCGCGCTGACGGCGACCGCGACCGCGACGCCGCCGGCGACGGCCGCCAGCCGGTCGCGGCGCCCGACCTTGACGAGGTAGGCGATCAGGATGCTGACGACCAGCGCCGCTTCCAGGCCCTCGCGCAGGCCGATCAGATAGTTCGAGAACATTGCGTACCGTCGCTCCGGGGGCGATCAGCCCTACGCTGCCGCCGCCGCCGAATGAGGGTAGCCTAACTCGAGACGCCGCGCGCAGGTGTCGCACTTTGATTCTAGGTGATACACTTCGCCGTGCCGATGCCGACCGAGCGCCCGCGCCTGACGGTCACCGAGACCGACGACCTCGCGAAGGCGCTCGACCTCGCGGCGCGGCACTGGCCGGAGACGCCGTCGCGCCGCGAGCTCCTGCTGCGCCTGGTCGAGCAGGGCCGCAGCGCGATCGAGCGCGAGCACGACGAGCTGGCCGAGCGCCGGCGGGCGGCGATCCGGCGCACCAGCGGCGCGCTGACCGGCGTCTACGAGCCCGGCTACCTCGAGCGGCTGCGCGACGACTGGCCCGCGTGATCGTCGTCGACGCCAGCGTGCTGATCGCGCATCTGGACGAGCGCGACGCGCTCCACGAGCGGGCGGTCGAGCAGCTGCTCGCCGCCGCCGACGAGCCGCTCGGCTGCAGCACGCTGACGCTGGCCGAGCTGCTCGTCGGCCCGGCGCGGCGCGGGCGCCTGGACGACGCGCACGCGGCGCTGGCGGCGCTGGAGATCGAGGAGATCCCGCTGGCGGCCGGCGCGGCGGGCGAGCTGGCGACGCTGCGCGCCGAGACCGGGCTCAAGCTGCCCGACTGCTGCGTCCTGCTCGCCGCCCGCGACACGCGAGCGACCGGCGTGCTCAGCTTCGACGAACGGCTCGCCAAGGCGTCGGCCCGACTCCTCGGCCACGCCGAGCCGACGTAGCGCGACGGCGCGAGCCGGATCGCGGCTTCCGCCGCCGCTGCGCGATGGCGGGCGCGGCTGCCATTTGCGGCCACCGTAAAGCCCGCTGAAGGGTCCGTTGCCCTCTATAAACTGATCGCTTCAGCGCTTTATAGACGTCATATGCAGCTCGACGATTACCCATCGACGGCGTTCGGCGAGGCTCGCCGAACGCCGGGTGCTCACAGCTACGTGGCGTACTTCCCTGCTCCGATCCCGCGCGTCCTCGAGCTGCCAGCGCATCTGATCCGACTGCTGGCGGACGCCGAGGCCGCCCTCGGGACGCTCTCAGGCGTCGGGCAGCTGCTGCCCAACCCATACCTGCTGATCCGGCCGTACCTCTTGCGCGAGGCGCTCTCGTCGACCCGGATCGAGGGCACCCAGGCGTCGCTGTTCGAGGTCCTCGAGGTCGGCGCGACCGGCGAGGCGCCGAACGCGGATGTCGAGGAGGTCCTCAACTACATCGAGGCACTCGAGTGGGGGCTCGGACAGCTCGAGCGGCTCCCGCTCGGTGTGCGCCTGCTGCGAGAGATGCACCGCAGGCTACTGGCCGGCGTACGCGGGCGCGAGCGGATGCCCGGCGCGTTTCGCACGAGTCAGAACTGGGTCGGAGCCGGTGGCTCGACCATCGAGACGGCTCGCTTCGTCCCGCCGCCTCCCCAAGAACTGCCGGAGCTGCTGGCTGACTGGGAGCGGTTCGCTCACGAGGAGCTCGACCTTCCGCTGCTGATCCAGAACGCACTCATGCACTACCAGTTCGAGACGCTGCATCCGTTCCTCGACGGCAACGGCCGGCTCGGGCGCCTGCTGATCGTCTTCTGGCTCATCGATCGCGGACGCCTCTCGGCTCCGCTCCTGTATCTGAGCTCGTACCTCGAGCGGTACTACGAGGCGCTGCAGACCATTCGTCAGTCCGGCGACGCCGTACCGTGGCTCGAGCTGTTCCTCGACGCCGTCAAGACGCAGGCGGCCGACGCCGTCACGCGCGCCCAGCGCATCGCCGCGCTGCGCGAGCACTACCGCGCGACCGCTGCCGCCATCGCCTCCAGCAAGGGCATGGCGCTCGTCGACCTCGTATGCGAGCAGCCGATCGTCTCCTCGCGCACCGTGGAGACGCGGCTCGCTGTCACGCGACCGACCGCACTGAAGCTCCTGCGACAGCTCGAGCAGCTCGGCGTGCTCGCGGAGGCCAACCATGGACCGCGAGGTCAGCAGCGGTACGTCGCCCGGGATCTCGTGGCGGCGGTGACCGAGGAGCCGGCAGCTGAGATCGCACCCGCAACCGAGGCTCGGCTCCAACCCGAGCGGGAGCTAGGCCGCTCGCTCGCGCCGGCCGAGCGCTCGCCCGAGCAGCGCGAAGCAGACAGCGCCGGCGACGTCAGGCCGCGCTGAGCGGCGACCTCGGCGTCGAACGCCGCGGCGATCCCCCGCGGGCGGCCTTGGACCGCGCGCATCAGCTCGTCGCGATACGGCTCCACCTCCGAATGGCCGCCGACGATGTGCGCCCAGCGCGCCTCGTCGAGCTCGACCGAGCGTCCGTCCACGCGGCACGCGCGCGATCATGAGTCCGACGACCACCACGACCGACTGGACCCCGCGCATGACCGACCTCTGGACAGCCGTCAAGGATCTGCCGATCGCGATCGAGTCGTCCTCGCTCGAGGCGCTGCGGCCGAGCGGCCCGATCGCCAGCGGCCCGACGCCGACGGAGGAGTTCTCGACGACGCAGCTGCGGCTGCGCGGCCGCGGCGAGGAGGGCGTCGGCGAGCAGGTCGGCATGCCGGACGCCCAGGAGAGCCTGCGCGCGAGCGACTACCCGCTGACCGGCGAGTGGGCGACGCTCGCGGACTTCCTCGCGCACCTGGACACGATCGACATGTGGCCGGAGCCGCCCGAGTACGCGCTGCTGCGCAACTGGCGCCGCTGGACGTTCGAGTCCGCGGCGCTCGACCTCGCGCTGCGCCAGGCCGGCACGAGCCTGCCCGAGGCGCTCGGGCGGCCGGCGCGGCCGCTGACCTTCGTCAACTCGTTCGGGCTCGGCGACCCGCCCGCGGCCGACAAGGTCGCGACCCGCCGCGCGCGGCATCCGACGGTCGGCTTCAAGCTCGACGTCGCGCCGTCGTGGACGCAGGCGATCATGGATCGCGTCGCCGCCGTCGACGGCGTCGCGACGATCGACTTCAAGGGCCAGTACGGCATGGAGGTCGAGGACGAGGCGGCGCTGCTGGCGATGTACGAGCGCACGCTCGCGACCTTCACCGAGGTCGTCTTCGAGGACCCGCACGACCACCCGGCCGTGCTCGCGATGCTGGCGCCGGTCGCCGATCGCGTCTCCTACGACGCGCCGATCACGAGCGTCGAGTCGCTCGCCGCGACCGCGATCGAGCCGCGGATCGTCAACGTCAAGCCCTGCCGCGTCGGGCGCCTGGACGAGCTCAGCCGCCTCTACGCGCACTGCGAGTCCGCGGGCGTCCGGATGTACAACGGCGGCATGGGCGAGCTCGGCGTCGGCCGCGGCCAGGCGCAGCTGCTCGCGTCGCTCTTCCACCCCGACGCGCCGAACGACATCGCGCCATCGGACTACAACCTCGACGACCCGCCCGCCGGGCTGCCGCAGAGCCCGCTCGACCCAGCCCCGGACCGCGGCTTCCGCCGCCGCTGAGCCCGAGAATCTGTAGCGCAGGGGCCTGAGGATCTGTAGCGCACGAGTCCGAGAATCCGTAGCGCAGGTCACCCGCGGACGTTCGCCGGCGAGCGCGAGATCGATCCGTCGTCCAGTGCGGCGACATGGTCGATAAGCCGTCATATCCGCCGGCCAACCGCTTCTTACCATTCAGATATGGCGGCTGACGTCGATGGTTCGCCGTCCCGCCGACCGCAGCGCGAGCCGCCCGCGATTCGACGCGCGCTGCGGCAGACCGGGAGCTCGCTGAGCGCGTGGCGAGCGAGCGCATGACGCGGGCCTTCGAGCACGAGCAAGCGACCGTCGCACGCCGACTCGTCGGGGCACCCGTGTCGAGCCGCGCGCCAATAGCCCAGCTTCCGCGGACACGAAGACCCCGACCCGCTATTCATGGTTAGCAGATAACCTTGAATACATGTCGATCGGGGTCAAGCTTCGATGGCCTGCGAATCCGAGCTCCGGCTTGTCCCGACGCGATCGTCAGGGCTGCGACTACGAGGCCTACGTTCCCGACCTGCTCGTGGGACGGACATTGGCCCTGGATGGTTCGACCGCCGCGGACATCAGCGACGCCGAGGCCTCGATCCGTCGCCTGAATCGGGACGGCGGCGCGCTCGCAGACTCCGAAGCGATGGCTCGCCTGCTCCTCAGAGCCGAGGCCGTCGCTTCATCCCGGATCGAGGGACTCGAAGTCGCTGGTCGTCGGCTCTTGAAGGCCGAGCTGGCTCGCAGCTTCGCGAACAGCCGGCCCGACGTCACCGCCATAGAGGTGCTGAACAACATCGAGGCGATGCGCTGGGCGGTCGAGACGCTCAGCGACGTGCCGGAATTGCGAGTCGACGACGTTCTCGCCGTCCATGAGCGGTTGCTGGCCGGCACCTCGCTCGAGCGCTTTGGCGGCACGCTGCGGGAAGTCCAGAACTGGATCGGCGGCACCAGCTTCAACCCCTGCTCGGCGGCATTCGTCCCGCCGCCGCCGGAGCACGTGCCCGAGCTGATGCAGGACCTCTGCGCCTTCTGCAACCAGGCCGACCTGCCGGCGGTCGCTCAAGCCGCCCTCGCGCACGCCCAGTTCGAGACGATCCATCCGTTCGTCGACGGCAACGGGCGGACCGGGCGCGCGCTCATCCACGTGATCCTGCGCCGAAGGGGACTCGCGCCACGACTCGTCCCGCCCATCTCGCTCGTGCTCGCGACCTGGTCGGCCGACTACGTCGAAGGCCTCACTCGGACTCGTTACCGAGGAGAGCCGGGCGGCCAAGCCGCGATGAACGGAATCAACGCGTGGATCTCACTCTTCGCCGGCGCATGCCAGCGAGCCGTCTCGGACGCCGACGCCTACGAGGAACGCGTTCGCGCCGTGCGAGCCGGCTGGCGCGATCGAGTCGGACGCGTTCGAAAGAACTCGGCCACCGAGCTGCTGCTGCGCGCGCTCCCGGGCGCGCCACTCGTGACCGTGCAAAGCGCCGCGCAACTGATCGGAAGGAGCGTGCAAGCGGTCAACGAGGCGATCCCGCGACTCGTCGAGGCCGGCGTGCTCAAGCAGACGACCGTCGGCCAGCGCAACCGCGCGTTCGAAGCAACCGAGCTGATCGACAGCTTCACCGCCCTCGAGCGTCAGTTGGCCAGCCCGGAGGCAAACACACTCGTCTCTCGCCCCTCCCGACGAGTGCCGTACCGCCCTGCGCCGTACGAGCGCTGATGGGTCATCCCTTCCCTACCGCCCAGCCTCCCGAGCTTCGGCAGCCAGACAAGTCAGGCACTTACGGCGCAACCGCCGCTGCTCGTCCGTCGCCGGAATCAGCACAGGTTCAGGCCATCCGACGTCGCGCAAGTGCGGGCAGTCCTTGCGGTGCAGGAGCTTCGACGGCGACAGCTTGCCCGCTACCTCACGCGGTACGTAGGTGATGGTGTCGGTCATGCCGTCTCCTCGGTAGGTGTGGGCCGGAAGCGGGCCGGCGTGGGCGCGAGCGAAGCGAGCGCTCGGAGCCGGCCCCGGGGCGACGGCGAAGCCGCCGCCCTACTCCGCAGAGAACAATCGATACGCGAACGCAACAGAGATCCGCGCACCGAAGCGACAAAGCGCGCCGTTCCGACGCCGTGACGACCCCTTCGGAGGGCACCGACCGATACAAGGATCAATAACCAGTCATATCAGCCGGCCAACCGCTTGTTACCCTTCAGATATGCCGGCTAATGTCGATGACTCGCCGCCCCGCCGACCACAGCGCGAGCCGCCCGCGATTCGACGCGCACTGCGGCAGACCGGGAGCTCGCTGAGCGCGTGGCGGCGACTGCGCGGCCTGACCCAGGCACAGCTCGCCGATCGCGCGGGCGTCTCCGAGAGCACCGTCTACCGGCTCGAGCACGGTGACGGCGGAGTGACGCTCGAGAACGTCCTGCGGATCCTCCGCAGCCTCGGCCTGCTCGACGTCGTGCCGAACGCGCTCGACCCCTACGAGAACGACGTCGGCAGGCTGAGAGCGGACGAGCAGCTCCCACAACGAGTACGCCCCCGAAAGCTCGACCTCGGCGATGGCTGATCATCAGATCGACGTCACCGTCCAGATCGCCGGCGAGGACATCCTCGCGGGGCGACTGTTCTCGCATCGCCGCCGTGGCACGGAGTCGGCGACGTTTGGCTACGCCAGCGAGTACCTGAGTCTCCCAGGTGCGTACGCCCTAGATCCGATGCTGCCGCTCACCGCCGGACAGCAGCAGACGCCACGCGGCAAGCCCCTGTTCGGCGCCTTCACGGATTGTGCGCCCGACCGCTGGGGCCGACGGCTGCTCGACCGCGCCGAGGAGCACCGCATGGAACGCGAAGGCGGCACCGGCAGGAGTCGCGGCGAGATCGACTACCTGCTCGGCGTTCGCGACGACCTGCGCCAGGGCGCGCTCCGCTTCCGCGCCGGCGACCGCTATCTGGCCGACGAGGAGACCGGCGTGCCGCAGCTGATCGACCTCCCCAGGCTCCTCAACGCCGCCGAGCACCTCGAGCGCGACGACGCGAGCGAGCGTGAACTCGACGAGCTGCTGCGCGGCGGCAGCTCGCTCGGCTGAAAACGATGGCTTGCGCTGGCCCCGGCGCGATGGCCTGAAGTGGCTCCACCTGGCGTCGGTTGTTGTTGGTGTTGATCTTGCCTGATGCGTTGGTCGTGATGCTCCGCGAGCTGCTGT
>Ga0153956_1002627_pt1 | contig 12844 bp, 10 predicted proteins | sample TSFL040MetaG_FD_104704 | JGI IMG/M metagenome (GOLD analysis project Ga0153956, IMG submission 104704) | Attine ant fungus gardens microbial communities from Florida, USA - TSFL040 MetaG | ecosystem: Host-associated > Fungi > Mycelium > Unclassified | place: USA: Florida, Wekiwa Springs... | reverse complement strand
CTACGTGTATGACGCTGAAAACAAAATGATCTCAGCATCAAACTCCAACGGTACTCTCGGCCAATATTTCTACGACGGCGATGGCAAGCGTGTAAAGAAGTATGTTCCCGACACAGGCGAGGTCGGCCGCGTCATCCGCATCGAACTCGAGACTACGCACATTTTTGCCTATGGCGACAGCCGGAATGTTTTCATACTGTGCCATAACTCCAAGTTGCCGCCTGTATAAACTATAAACATGACGATCATCAACAACCTACGAGGCATCGAGGCCCAAAATCTCTTTCATGCCGTCGCCTACGGTAAACACGCCGTCACCGGCCAGTTGGCAAAATCAACAGTCATCAGCTCGCACGTGTACACGCAGCAGATGCTCGGCCGCGGCGAGTGGAACCGCTGTCTAGGCCTATGGTACAAGGGTTTGGAGATCAAGCCGGCTGACTATCAGTTTTATCCAGGCACGCTCTCGACAGGTATGGGCGATGTTGTACAGGGACAGGACTCGGTCTTTGACACCGACGTACCGCACAGCGGCTTTGCATGGATACGTTCGCTGCTGCCCGACGGTGTACCGGACCTTGATGTAACCAATAATCCGCCGAACGAACTGCGCGGCATTTTTGAAACATCTGTCATCGATAACTACGACAGCAGCGGCACTGTTATAGATCATTCCTACTCGACAAATCCGGCCCGGCAGGTCGCAGACCTCATACTCGCCAAGGGCGGTCGTCCGTCATCACGTATCGATTGGGGAGCATGGCAGGAATGGCATGACTATCTCATCGACACGATCAGCTATGACTATCGTCTGCTGCCTGATTTTGACGGGTTCGGGCTGACCGTCAGCCTCTATAACGGCACAAATTTTGACACGTTCGTCAGTCAACGGATAGATCCGTATGTCGAGTTCGTCCTGTCGAGCGGCTCGCCCGGTATCGGCGTCAACACCGATAATTTTAGCTACCGGGCCGAGGGATATATCAAGTCAAATGCGACCGAAACCCGGACATTCTATCTAAAACACGATGACGGTGCACGGCTATGGATAGACGGCACGCTGCTCATAGATCAGTGGACGACGACCGGCTCGCACTCGGCGACATTTGCGATGACGGGCGGCACATTTTACTCGATCAAAATAGAATGGAAGGAGATCACCGGCAACGCGGAACTGCGTCTCGAGTGGGAGGGCACATCACAGACTCGCGAGGTCGTTTCGCACAGGGCACTCTACCCGCTGACCGTGGACCGTCCGCGATATGAAACACACCCGTTCTTTTCACAGCCCACACGGCTCGATGATGCTGTCCGCACAGTCCTCAGCCTATGCAACTCGACGGTGCAGGACGTCAACGGTAAACTGAGATTCTTTTGCTTCGAGCAGTTGGTTGACTCCTCGTTTCATTTCACGAACAGCCGCATCGTCGACGGCTCTGTTAAGATGTTGCCGCGAAATGTGAACACGATGCGTAACACGTGGCAGGCTCATTTTCGCGACGTGGACTCGCAGTATCTGGAGGAGCCTATAGATCCCGTTCTTATCGAACGCCCTGACCTCATCGATCTCGCGACCAGACGCATCGACGGTGAGGCTATCGAGCTGTTCAGCTGCTCGGTCCATCAGGCATATCGCACACTCGACCGCATCGTTAAACGTGCGTGCGATGCCAAATATCAGATGCAGTTTACGGGCACGGCAGACACCTTTCCGGTGCTCGCCGGCGATCGCGTTTCGATGGACATAGAGTTTCGCAGTTGGGAAAATAAGGAGATGCTGATCGTTGAGTCCAATGATTCGTCATCCGAAGAAACTGCTGACGAGCGGACATTTGTCGCCACCGAATGGGTCGAGTGACACACATATATATTTTTATATTATGTCAGAGCTGGAAAAACTCATTTATCGCAAAAACCTCGAGGCCTGGCACGAGGCCGACCAGGTCACAGGCGTTGCAAACGGCGGCAGCGTATCTGTTGTACCAGATCTGTCCGGACGCGGGCGAACGCTCGTCTGCTCGACGAGCAACCCGACATACGCCGCCAATGTCATTAACGGACTGCCCGCGATCGAGTTTGACGGGTCACAAAATGCGCTCGCATACTCCGGGTCATTTGTGATGCGATATGCGGTCATTGTTGCCGCGTATGCCGACGCCACCTTTCCGGCGACAGGCGGAGCTAACGAGTATGCCGGACTGATAGCAGGCATCAACGAGGCGAGTAATGGGCTGCTCGTCGCTAATCCGTCATCAACGAAATGGTTCAATTTTGGCTATTCAGGGTACGGCAGCTATATCTACCGCATCAGAGGTGTCGAGCACGTCGAGAGCGATCTGTCAGCACCGATGAGTAATAACCTGGCGGTGATGGAGATCATCTATCCGTCAGGACTGGGACTCGATGGCATACAGATCGGACATGACCGTACGTTTAGCAACCGCAAATTTAAGGGGCGGTATCTCGGTTCGATGTTCTACTCATCTGTGCCGCTGGATCAGGCGATCACTGACATCATCGAGTACTGGGCGACAAAATATTTGCTCTGGTCCCGCAGCTCTGACGGACTGGACGTGTGGCCGTTTCAACCCGAATGGGCACGTCCACTGCCGACGGCTAAACCTGTACTGACCTCTCGCTCGGTGAGCCAGACGGTTAAATCGCGTAGTAAAGGGCCGTTAAAACAGGCAGTCTCGCTCACGTTCACCGCTCGCTCTCAGGATGAGTACGATGCGGCTCGCGCATTTTGGGATCAACACTATCCCGGTACGCCGATCATCTATCGAGACGAGGCATTCTACCCCGCTCGCGATCGCCGTATGTTCATCACGTCGGACCTCAACGCCCAAAACAACGGTTACAACGATATCGACTACACCCTAAACCTCGAGGAGGTGTAAACGATCGCGGACAACTTCCTATATGTTCAGCGTCAGGATGAACGAGCAGCACGAGAGCAGTTACAGCGAGGCCGGTACTGATTGATGACTCAAAACTAGCAATCAAACACGATAGTCGCTAGAATTTCTTTTTGACTCTGTCAATATTATATTCCGGGCATTATCGTGTTTGCCCGCACTTTCTTATGCTGAGGACGCGGTAACTCAAAGGAATGCATTTCTTGGAGATTATTTCGATCGCAGCTCCATTGTAGAGGGGCTGAAGAATAACGATCTCGTCCGCTCAGCAATCGGACAGCATAGCGATATTGGGAATCCGTTAGAGAGCATCTTTACTAATGGGCATCTTGCCATTGGGCCGGATAAACTCAAATTATTGAACGGTTATTCATTTAATAAGTTTGCGTTTGATGAAGTGAGCGGTGATAAAGTGAGTGTTCTTTTAGAGCTTCTTGACCAAAACAATTCACATCAAACGGAAGTTAATTACCTTAAGATCAAACTGCCATTGCCTGAAAAACTCAGAGATTCATTACAGAAAGCGAGTTCCGGGAAAGAGGGATTTTTATTTGGTTCAAACGGAAAGACCGGCGTCTATACTGAGTTTAAATTTAATTCTGGCCAAATTACACCATGATCAATATAAGATCATCTTCAGTCTCGATCGCCGGCGCGTTCACTGAGCTGATAATTAATGTATGGCTTGCGGGTCTGTACGTCGGATATGATCGCGGATTGAATGATGTAACAGGCTTTTCTATCACGGGTGAGTCCGGAAATGAGTTTATGGCTCGTTGTTACTTGGGCATCTGTCTTTTATTAATCGTTTTTATCGCAGGGGGCTTTAACGGATCGTGGAGGCTCTTGCGAGTGATCCGGTTGGTCGCTCTGGCTCTGATCATTGTCATCTATCAATATGTTTATATGCAAAAGAATTTTTATTTAGCGAATATGCAAAAGATGACAGAGATACTTAAGATTGGGATCCCGTTCGATCTGATAAGTTTTATTTTAATAGTGGCATTAATAATAGGGCAGGTGGTTATAATGCTCGGGCTTTTTAGACTAAAAGATTGAGATCATCAGAATGTCGCTCGCTGACCGGACAAACCACTTCAGATCATAAGGAGGCGAGCAAAGAAATTTCCAATGCTTTCAAAACGCAGGATGTTCAAAATAGGGGTCGAAGCGATTTCTCGTGCATTGTATTTTTTGGATAGGCCGAAGGGGCAGGAGAGGCTCAATGTGACAAAGATCGTTGATGGCGAACTCACGACCAGATACATTGATCTCCCAAAGCAATAAAGATGTTCAAAATGATCACAATTTGTTACGCTTTTTAATATATCTGTGCGTCCAAAGTTGTTTGGGGGATAGTTATGTTCAGCGATAATTTCAGGCGTGGCGAAGGAAAGACAAGGTGGATGGTGGGGTCAAAGGCGGTTTCAAAGGCTGCAGATCTCGGGTGGAAAGCCTTTCAGGCAGTAAATCGTGCGATACCTGAGGGCGAGTCGATACAGCCGGCGTGGGCTGCCGAACCGCTGCTGAAATCTTATGAGCGGACAACTCCGCCGCTCGGTTTTCCGCGTGAGACCGACAGCCTTTGTCCCGCCTGCGTTAGGTCTGTACGCAACGGCGTCATATCAGGCGACATTCCGCTCGAGATACTGATGGACTCGCATCCCGGCGAGATCAAGGCCCAGATATTCGAAGAAAATGGACAGGTCATAATGCGAAAGACCTGTCCGACACACGGCGAGTTTGAGGATGTGCTGGCGACAGACGCCGATTTTTTGAACCGCATTGAGAGCCTCTTTTTCGGCCGCGATTTTCGTTCGGCTGATGACGGACACGTTCATCATCACGGTACCAGCGATATCAAATTCGGACGCGGTGCCGTGCTTACCGTCGATCTCACAAACCGCTGCAATATGATGTGCGATCCGTGCTTTATGGACGCAAATCAGGTCGGTTATGTTCATGAACCGGCATTTGAGGATACAAAGGCGATACTCGACCGCGCCGTTTCTTTTAAACCAAAACGTCAGATCATCATACTTTTTTCGGGCGGCGAACCTACGCTGTCGCCGCATTTTTTAGACGCTGTCGCCTATGCGAAAAAGATCGGTTTTTATCGCATACTTGCCGCGACCAACGGCATCAGATATGCCGAAGATATCGAGTTTTGCAAGGCGGCTAAGGCTGCGGGACAGCACGGCGTCTATTTGCAGTTTGACGGCACTAACGAAGAGGACAATAAACATCGCGGCGTCGGCAACCTCTTTGACGTAAAACTCAAGGCGATCGAAAATCTTGCCTCGGTCGGCATAAAGGTCACGCTCGTTACGACTATCGTCAATTCGTGGAATAACAACGGCATCGGCTCGATCGTCAAATTTGCGGCTGAAAATATCGATAAGGTTCAGACGATCGCATTTCAGCCGGTGAGCTTTACGGGACGTGACGAGGACATTTCTGATCACGACCGCCGAAAACAGCGATATACGCTTGCCGGTATGACGCATGATCTCAAAGATCAGCTTGGCGGCGTACTCGAACCGCTGCGTGACTGGTTTCCGCTGTCGTCATACTCGGCATTTACATCCGTGATGGATATGCTGCAGGGGTCAGACGCTCCTTGGGGATGGTCATCCTGCAACTGTCATCCTAATTGCGGCATCTTTACGCTGATCGTGGTCAATAAAAAGACTAACGAGATGCGCTCGCTCTTTGAGTTTTTCAACTATGAGCGGTTCATGAAAGATGTTGCGACCATAACAGACACCGCTCGCGGCAAAAAACTCACGATGGCGCAGCTCGCGATGGCCATCATGCGCAACTATGACGCATCAAACGCTCCTGAGGGGTTTCCGATCTCGCAGATACTGAATCTGTTCAAACCGTCGTCAGCGACGTCGAACTCTGACCGCAACGACCGTATGCAGGCCGAGCGCAAAGAGGAAGATATCTGGCGTGTACTCTGTGTCGAGGGAATGTGGTTTCAGGACCTGTTCACTTATGATTTTCGACGGACGGAGATGTGCGTTATCCCATACGGTACACAAGAGGGCGAGATCTCTTTTTGTGCTTATAACACCGGTGTAGGCTGGCGCCAGATCATAGAGGAAATGCACAAGACCGCGTCGATAGCCGATTGGTACAAAGACCATGGCCGACACGCCGTCTATGCCAAAGGCCACGCCGTTCCCAATATCGAAAAGGTCCGCAGCCTAAGCCTGCCGGTCATTGCCAAGATCCTCGAACCCGATCTCGACAAACCGACCGCCACACCTTACCTCATCGAAGACGAAGAGTCGATCGGTGTCTGAAGATCATCAGACATCGATATGTCATTCTTAGGTTTAAACCCTATTTTCACCAACATCTGCTCCCACCGCGGATCACTGTGAAGGTTGTCAAAGAATGGCCAAACTTTAATATATGCCAGGCCTCCGGCCTGACTGTCGATCCATTTGTCGATAGCAATAAATGCCCGATCTTTATCACCAAGTTTGGCAAATGCCATCGGCTGACCTGGCCCGCCAAAATTTGAAGCATATTCCAAATATGTGCGCCAATAACCGATCTCTCCTTCGGATTCTAATGCATATCTCATTTTTGGCTCATACTCTTTAGCCAGATCGGTGTTTTCGCCATAATCGACAAGCAGCCAAATGTCTAATGATTCTTTCAACTTGCCGGCTACGCTATATATTATGAATGCATACCAATAAGTACGCCTGAAACTTGGGTCAAGATGTCGAACATCGTCAATACAAGTAATTGCTTCGTTATTTAGGTGTGCGAACATGAATGCATAGCACTTATCACCACGTAGAGCGATCGAGAGCGGATCGAGTTCAATTGCTTTATCATATTCGGCCAGGCTCTCGTCAAATTTGCCCGTTATTGCCAGATATTCCGCCAGCCAATGCCGAGCCTGAGCATTAGCGGGATCTAGCTCGACGGCCTTTCTATATTCCTGTCCGGCTATGTCCCATTGGGGTTTCGGCGCTAGAAAAAGCTCATTCATGCCGAGCGAAGCGTGTGCCTCGCTCAATGTCGGGTCGATCTCGATCGCCTTTCGCAGGTAAGCCGTTATAACTCTGTATCGTTCCTGGCTAGGCAGAGCATATTTGCTGCCGACGCTCATTTGGCCAAGGGCGTTAGCGATTCCCGTGTAAGGCAGTGCAAATGTCGGGTCACGATCTATTGCGGCCTTAAATTCATCGACCGCCTTGTCGTAATAGCTGTCAGCGGTCTTCTCTTCGCGGCGGTCCCAATAATATCTGCCTCTCAAATAGTGCAGATATGCCTCGCGGTCGCGTGTACCGTGGGCGACGATATATGTTCGTTCCTTTTCCGTGAGATCGACGGCGAGATCGTTGGGGATCGATAGGTCTCTGCTGCCGCCGAGGGCAAAATTTCTATAGCCGAACCCGATCACCATCGCCAATAGCATTATCGATACGGCCGCAATAGCCGTTTTATGTCTTAATGCAAAGCTCTTCGATAAGGCTATTTCGGCTCTCGTTTCCGTATCGGCTTCTGCAAATTTATCCGGAGTTGATATTGATCCCGTCGGGTAAAAGCCATTGCCGTTCTTTTCAATTCTATTTACATCGGCGATAAAGCGATACCCTTTTCGCGGTAGATTTTCGATAAATGCGGGCTGTTTCGGGTCGTCGCCAAGAGCCTTGCGGATGGATGCTATCGCGACCGACAGATTGGCCTCCTCGACAAAGGTATCGGCCCAGATCGTCTCAAAAAACTCGCTCTTGGTCACTATCTGCCCTTGTCGCTCAATTAATAATCGCAGCACCTGAATGTTTCTGCGGTTAAGATTTAGCTTTTGATCCGCCCGATACAGACATTCCTCGTCAGTATCAAGCCGAAAATCGCCAAACTGAAATTCGTGGGACATTGAGAATAATATTCCGATATTTATTGGGTTTCGCCGTAATTATAGCCCAATTTGTCATAAGTTTCATAAAGAATTTGGAGAAAATTTGGAGCTTTTTAAGGACTTTGAGAGCCAATAAAGCTATTTTTTTGACAAGAAGATCATTTTGATCTTCTTGTCAAACTAGTGTTCTGTTCAGGGCACGACGGCAGGCTTCTCAGCCTACAGCTTCGGCCAGGCCGGCGACACCCCAACCCCAAGCGCCTATGTGAGGTAACGCGGGAGTAAAAACAAGCGTGATCTCTCCTCCCATTCACGTTTTGTTTTATGAGGGCCGTTCTATGAAGAATAGGGCGGCCTTTTTTTGTGGGGTGGGTGAAGCGGGGAAAGGGCTTTTGCGGGGATAAATCGGCGGGGTGGTTTCACTTTTTGATGTTGAGACAATAAAATTCATTTCAGCAGATGAATAGTCTTGTTTTTTCAAATATGCTTCACCGCCCGGCGCGGACGCTGGTTAGCGTGGTGGGGATCGGTGTGGGAGTTTTGCTGATCATATTGACGGTCGGCATGGCAAACGGCAGTCTTCGTGAGCGTGCAAAACGCGAGGCTGATGTCGGAGCCGAGATAATGGTGCGTGCGTCGGGCAGTTTAGGCTTGAGCGGTTCTGAAGCCCCGCGGCTGCCGGTGACGCTTGTTGACGATATCGGAAAGATCGACGGTGTTGCAAGGGCGGTCGGCGTCATTCAGACCAGCACCCAGGCTGAAGATACCAACACCGGCAGCCGGCTCATCGAGGGTGTCGAACTCGATAAATACGCCGCTGTTTCTGGGCTGACGATCGTAAAGGGCGAGGCTTTCAAACCGGGAACGGATGAGGCCGTATGCGACTCGGCATTTCTCGCACAGCGAAATGGCAATATCGGAGACAAACTTAAGATGTACGATCGTGATTTTACGATCACAGGCACATACGAACCGAGCGTCGGTGCACGCGTAAAGATACCTCTCGACACGATGCAGGCCCAACTCGGCGGCGAGGGCAAAGTGACATCGATCCTCGTTAAGCTAAGGAGCGGCGTGTCGTCGGACGATATTGCACAACTCATACACGATCGGTTTCCGGAAACGCAGGTGCTTTTGACCCGTGATATCGAGGAGCTTTATATGCAGGGCATTCCGGCGCTGAATGTATTTTTGAATGTTGTGATCGGTGTTGCCGGATTTGTCAGCGCACTCATCATCTTGCTGACGATGTACACGACCGTAACCGAGCGTACGCGTCAGATCGGTGTCCTCAAATCGCTGGGAATGTCCAACCTCAACATCGGCTGGACGATCGTGCAGGAGGCTCTGCTGATCGGATTGGGCGGAATGGTCTTTGGCGTGATCGCGACGCTGATCCTTAAGGCGGTACTGACGAAATGGACGACATTGACCGTTCAGATCGATCCGTCGATCATCGCGAGCATCGTTGTTGTCGGTCTCATCAGCAGTGTTATCGGTGCACTCTATCCCGGTATGAGGGCCGCGAAACTTGATGCAGTCGAAGCACTGAGCTATGAATAAGAGCTATTGTTTCTATTTGATCGATACAGCTTTTTAACTACATTGAAACAATAGGAGACATAGAGATCTGCCATACGCTGTGGGGCGGCCTCGCATAGCAACAAGCCGAATAACAGCTCAGATGTCGTTAGATGCCTATTTGTTTTAACAGATCTCTAAGGCCCGCGGTCGGGTCTGAGCCGAGATGTATCCGAAGTGCCCGGCGGCCTCGGTCGATCAGAACCTGAAAGTCGCCTCGAGCCTGAGCTGCCTTTACTATTCCAAAAGTAAATTTTTGTCCCGGTACAGCAATGTCGGCAATGTCGTCAGAGGTTATCTGCAAAAATACGCCGTTGTTGCCGCCGCCCTTGTAGGCCTGTCCGGTCGAATGCAAAAACCGCGGGCCAAAGCCGAGACACGTCGCAACCTTATAGCGATGAAGCACCTTTTCACGCAATTCCTGGAGCAGGCTCTCATGTTCGGCATTCATCTCGATATAGCCGAGCAATGCAAAATAATCGTCCGGCCTTATCTGATCAAGATGTGCCGTCAATAATGAAGCGGCCGATCTGTCAGTCACTTGAGATGTGAGCGTGTCCGCATAGTCCGAACTCGTAAACAGCTTGATCTCACTGTCGTTAAAGAATGGTTCTTCGTCAGGCAGCGAGCCGGTTTCCTCATATTGAGATGTGAGCTTTCGGGCCTCGACCTTGGCAGATTCGACATCAGGCTGGTCAAACGGATTGATCTTCATGATCGAACCGGCGACAGCGATGGCAAATTCCCAGCGGAAAAATTCCTGGCCGATCGCGGTTGTCGAACCTAACTCGATCCTGACGGCAGGATGCCCTGCGGCCGAGACGCGGTCGTATTCGGCATCCATCGCATCGTCGCTGCCGACACTCAGAAATGCAAAGACGCGATCTTTTGAATATTCCGACTGCGACGGTTCGCGATCTACGGGAATGATCGCGACGCCATTCTTTCCGGTTGACTCAGCGGTCAACTGCTCGAGCCATGCCCCGAGATCATAAACTTCAGGTGCCGCAAAGATCGTTAATTTGTCGATCCCGGCGACCTGACAAGTGCCGAGGATGCAGCCGAGTTCGGCACCGGGGTTTTCGGCGGCATTATTTTGACGGCACGAAGCTGTCATTTCACTGGCGAGGGTCAAAAACTCGGCGACATTGATGCCCATCGCGGCCGCGGCTGTCATTCCAAATGCCGAAAGTGCCGAAAATCTGCCGCCTATATCAGGTTTGCCGTAAAAGATATGGCGAAATCCCGCATCCTTTGCGATCGTCTCCATCTTTGAGCCGGGGTCTGTGATCGCGACAAATTGTTTTCCTGCATTTTCCTTTCCGGCCGCAGCCGCGACCCGTTCGAAAAAATATTGCTGAAAACAATTCGGTTCGAGTGTCGTGCCGGATTTGCTTGCGACAATAAATAGAGTCGATGCGAGATCGAGTTTTGACTCGACAGATGCGATCTGTGCGGGCACGGTCGAATCGAGAATGTGAAAGTTCGTTTTACCGAAAGTAAGCGACAGTACCTCCGGACAAAGGCTCGATCCGCCCATGCCCATCAGCAGGATATTTGAAAATTTGCCATTTATGACATCTTCGTAAAACTCGCGATACTCGTCAGCGTTGCCTAATTCGGCATCGGCGATATCGAGCCAACCGAGCCACTGAGATTCGCCGCTGTCGGTCCACACCGATGCGTCGCGGGTCCAGACACGTGCAACTTTACCGTTGTCGGTCCAATCTCTGAGAGCGGACTCGACATCTGCTCGTATATTGGCCGGAAGTGAGTATCGAAAGTTATTAATAGACATTTTACTGCTCCGACAGCCAGTCCGTCAGCAACTGCTGTTGTATATGAAATGCGTGTTCGGGTGACGTGTCCGATGACATCGGAAGTTTAAAGAATGCAGAAAGCTGCGTTTGAATGCCGGATCGTCCGCGACGTTTTGCGAGGTCCAGGCATCTCGCGATCTCGATAGCGAGCGGTGCAGCGAGGATCGAATCCTTACACAGAAAATTAACTTTTATCTGCATCGGCTGGCCCAAAAAACCGCTGATATCGATATTGTCCCAAGCCTCTTTATTATCGCCGCGTGGACGATAATATCGAATATCGACAATATGATCCGCGACATCGTAGCCGAGAATGTCGTCGAGAACACTGCTTTTTGTCTTGATCTTTGACGCGAGCGAATCGGCGTTAGAGAGAGCAAGGCCGTCGCGGTTCCCGAGGATGTTGGTCGAGTACCAGCCGTCAACGTGCAGGGAGCGTGCCTTTAACGCGGGAGCGAGTACGGTCTTAATAAAAGTCTGTCCGGTTTTGCCGTCCTTGCCTGCAACAGGAGTGCCATTGGACTCTGCCAACTCGATCAGCGCCGGAATGTCTGCGGCGACCGACGGTGTGAAATTACCATAGGGGACATTCTCTTTTATTGCGGCATATGCATAGAGCATTGCGGGCGAGATGAGTTCGCTATTATCATCGAGGGCTTTTTCAAAGGATGCTGTCGAGTTAAAGATCTCGCTGCCCTCGGCGGCAAGTTTTTCGGTAGATGCCAGATTAATGACCACGACCGCACCGCACTCTGACCGAAAGCCGGCAATATTCGCGCGCAGTTTGGCGATGGCATCGCGGTGGCCGTGTGCGGATGTGCGATTTTCGCCATTGATGTTTGCAAGAAAGTGCGGGTCGCCGACGGCCGGCCACGGTTTTATCCTTTTTAATGCGTCCTCGACAGCGACAAATTGTTTGTGTGTGAGTACCTCGTGCTCGGCCGCGGCCGCGGCGAGGTGTTCGCCGAACAGGTCCCAGCCGGCGACCACGATGTCCGTATAATCGACGAGGGCGTCAATGCCCGCGAGGGGCAGTCCGACAGTGTCGATCTTTCCGAGTTTGAGCAGTTCGATACCTGCGGCAATGGTCGTTCCGACCGCACCGCCTACTCCTACAACTGCAATACCAAGCTTTCCGCTGCTCATAAAAAAAGAAAGCTCAATTTTACTCCTTTGAAAAAAGGTTAGCCAATTCGCGTTTCAAGAGCTTTCCGGTCGGGCCTTTTGGTATCTCATCAATAAATCTGACACTCTTTGGACATTTGTAGTCGGCAAGATGCTCTTTGCAAAAGGCAATGACATCATCTTCAGTAAGTGACGCATCATTTTTAAGTACAACGAAAGCCGCAACGTCCTCGCCGTACAGGTCGTCGGGCACTCCGATCGCCGCCGCAGATGCGATCGCGGGATGTGAGAATAATAATTCGTCGATCTCACGCGGATAGATGTTCTCACCGCCGCGGATTATCATGTCCGATTTGCGGTCTGCGATGTAATAAAAACCGTCATCGTCGCGATAGCCGATATCGCCGGTGTGAAACCAGCCGCCGTCAAAAGCCTTAGCGGTCGCGGCGGGATCATTAAAATATTCTTTAAAGATATTTGGCCCGCGAAGCACGATCTCACCCAACTGGCCG
>Ga0153956_1002626_pt1 | contig 12850 bp, 11 predicted proteins | sample TSFL040MetaG_FD_104704 | JGI IMG/M metagenome (GOLD analysis project Ga0153956, IMG submission 104704) | Attine ant fungus gardens microbial communities from Florida, USA - TSFL040 MetaG | ecosystem: Host-associated > Fungi > Mycelium > Unclassified | place: USA: Florida, Wekiwa Springs... | reverse complement strand
TCAATCTGGCACGGCACCTGGCCATCCGCGTCGTAAAAACCGTTCATGACATCGCGCCAACCTTCACCCTCTTTCGAGATGTGCAGGTCTTCCATCGTCACCAGTTCGGTGACGGAGAAGCAATCGTGCACCTCCATCATCGAGACTTCGTTGCGCGGATCGCGAATGCCGGCTTCTTCATAAGCCTTCTTCGCGGCGATGCGGGCGGTGTGGAAGTAGGAGCCGTCCCAAGAGTTGTGCTGGCTCTCCAGACCGTTCGAGAGCGATAGCTGCAAGGCCTTCACGGTGATGAGATTCTTTTTTCCCATCGCGCGAGCAATTTCTGGCGTCGTCACGATGGCGCAGGCGGCACCGTCTGATACGCCGCAGCAATCGAACAGACCGAGCGGTTCGGCAATCATTGGCGCGTTCAGGCACATCTCTTCGGTGATGGCCTTCTGCAGATGTGCCTTCGGATTCTTCGTGCCGTTGGCGTGGCTCTTCACCGACACATGGGCGATGGCACGCTTCAGGTCTTCCTTCGAGACACCGTGCTTGTTGCGGTAGGCGCTCGCGAGCTGGGCGAAGTTGCCGGGTGCCGAGCCGTTCGCACTCCACAGCGGATTGAGCGTGCCGTTCTCGCGTTGCGGAAGGCCGCCATAGCCGGTGTCCTTCAGCTTTTCCACGCCCAGCGCCAGAGCGATGTCACAGGCACCGGCGGCAACCGCATAGACCGCCCCGCGGAAGGCTTCCGAACCGGAGGCGCAGAAGTTTTCGACATGCGTCACCGGGATGTTGGGCAGGCGCAGCGCGACCGAGAGCGGCGTACCGCCCTTGCCAACATGCTGATCCTCCATGGCGGTTGAGAACCATGCGGCCTGGACCTGGTTGGTCTCGATGCCGGCGTCTGCCATGGCTTCGAGATAGGCTTCGACCATCAGCTCTTCGGCACCGGATTCCCAGCGCTCGCCGAATTTCGAGCAACCCATGCCCAGGATGGCGACCTTGTCCTTGATGCCCGATGCCATCGATTCCTCCAGTGCCTGACTGGATGTCATCTAAGAACCGGCCCAGCGGGGTGTAAAGCGAACGGAATTCTACAGTCATTATTCGTTTTTAGGTTTTCTACCTACCCCCGCCCCTGCCGGGCGAAAAGAAGAGACAGAGCAAAATATCAGTCCTATATTAAAACTTTATTTCCTAATTGCAAGGCTGGATATGGAGGGAACTTTGCGCAAAATCAACGGAACTTTCGGTTGTGCCTGTCGTTCTATCGCTACAGCCGCGATTGAAGCTCGCGGCGGCATTTTCGCGTTCCGCGAGAGTGGCTGACCAAATCGGATTAACTCAGGAGCATGTGATCCCATGAAGAAATTTGCCATTGCCGCGGCTGCTGCCGCCCTCACCCTCGGCCTCGCGGCCGTTCCCGCCAGCGCCGCCGGCGTGAAGGTGGGCGTTCTGACCTGCCACGTTTCCAGCGGCTGGGGCTTCGTATTCGGTTCGTCCAAAGACCTGCGCTGCGTGTATCGCCCGCATCATGGTCCGGAGCACTATATCGGCACCGTGAACAAGTACGGCGTTGACCTCGGTTACACCGAGAGCTCCATCATCGTGTGGGGCGTGATCGCGCCGACCTCCGATCTGAAGCCGGGTGCGCTCGAAGGTGATTACGCCGGTGCGACGGCCTCTGCTGCGGTCGGCGTTGGCGTCGGCGCCAACGTGCTCGTCGGCGGCTTCGACAAGTCGATCACCCTGCAGCCGATCAGCGTCTCGGGCGAAAAAGGCCTGAACGTGGCGGCTGGCATCGGCGCGATGAACCTGAAGTTCACGCACGACTAATTCTTGTTGCATGTGAAAGCGGAAGGCCCGGTGTCACCACCGGGCCTTTTGTTTATGCAGCGCTCTGCATTCTGGGATGCCGCAGTTCGGCGGCGAGGCCTTCGCCCATTAGATCGACGAAATTGTCGCAATAGAACCGCTCCGCCGCGCGCGGCGCAGTATCCGCGAGACTGTCATTGAAGCGCTTGAGCGGATTGCGCCCGCCTTCCACATGCGGGAAGTCGGACGAGAACAGGCACACTTCCTCGCCAGCGTTGGCGATGATCCAGCCGACATCCTCATGTGGGTATGGCGTGACGCGTAGCTGGCGGCGCACGATCTCCGATGGCCGCGCGGAAAGCTTTTGCAACCGTTCTTCGTTCTTGATGAAGGCCTGCGCGGCACTATCCAGATTGCGCATCCAGCCGGGAAGCCATGACGCGCCCAGTTCAATGGCGCCGAATTTCAGCTTGGGGAAGCGATCGAACACGCCGTCGAAGATTAGCGCAGCCAGCGTGTTCATCACCGAATGCGGAATCGGCATGTAGCTGACGGAGGTGAAGTTTTCTTCGCCGCCATGAAAATCCTTCACGCGCGGCAGGCCATTTTCGAAATAAGACGGATCGAGCTTCTCCTCGCCGCCGACGTGGAAGACGACCGGCAATCCCGCCTCCTGCGCCATCGCCCAAATGGGATCGAAGGCGATGTGGCTCGGCGAATGACCGCGCGGCGGCTTGGACGGAATGAGCAACGCCTTGCAGCCGAGATCGATGGCTTCGCGCGCGGCTTTCGGCGCGCGCTCGAAATCGGACAGCGGCACATAGCCGGTGCCGAGGAAGCGCCTGTCCACCGAACAGAAATCCACCATCATGCGGTTGTGTGCCTGCGCGGTGGCGTAAGCGAGCTCGGGATTGTCGTCGTCGAGACCGAAATTGCCGAGGCACCAGGTGGTGAAGATTAGTTGGCTGGTGAAGCCGAGAAGGTCGAGCGCATGCGGGCGATCCTGTTTGCGGAACGAGCCGAGCGCTTCGTAATTCTTGCGCAGCAGAATGTTCGCGTCGGAGCCGGCGCGGAATTCGGCGTCGTCATGCTGCTTGTTGGCATGCTTCACCAGCTTGCCGTCGCGCGGCCAGGCTTTCAGCTTGGGCAAGTTGTCGTACGCCGCGCGATATTTGGGATCGAGGAACGCATCCAGGCAATCGGTCAATTCCATCAAATGGGAATCCGCATCGTGAACGATGCGATTCTCGACATAGGGCATGGCGACCTCCCGGGCAATATTTTATCGAAGCTTAAGCCGAAAACCGCCCCAGACGGAACGGCGAAAGATCGAGCGATCCCGCGCGATTTTCGATCCTGTCCGCCAGCGCTTCACCAATGGCCGCGGAATGCTTGAAGCCATGGCCGGAACAGCAGGACGCGACGATCACGCGGCCGGATGACGGCAACGTATCGAGGATAAAGCCCGCGTCCGGCGTCACCGTGTAGAGACAAGCCTTCGCCTTCACACAGTTCGCCGTTACGCCCTTCAGATAGGGCGCGACGTAGTTGCGGTGCATGTGTTCAATCTCTTCCATCGACACGGACCGGTCAACGCGTTCCGGCGACGTCGTTGAGGCATATTGTTCGGTCGCCACTTTGAGACCGCCGTCGATTACGGGGAAGCCGTAAATGCCTTGCGATGAATCCGGCAACTCCCATATGAAGACGGGAAAGCGTTTTGGCTCATAGGCCGCGGCATCGCCGTCAACTGCAAACCAACTCAGCACCTGCCGATAAACCTTGAGCAGTCTATCGAAGTCGCTTCCCAGCAGCTTCGGCAACCACGCACCGGCGGCAACGATAAGTTTATCTGCCTGATAGGTCCCGCGATCCGTTTTGACCGTTACGCCGCTCCGATTGGTCTCGAAGCTTAGGACGGCTTCTCCGGTGCGAATTTCCGCTCCATGCTTTTTCGTCAGTAGCAGCTGCGCATTGATGCAAGCTTCCGGGCGGACAAATCCGGCCTCGGCTTCAAAATAGCCGATCTCGTCATCGTGGACGTTGAACTGCGGATAGCGCGCGCGGATTTGCGCTGCGTCCAGCAATTCATGGGCGACGCCATGCGCGCGCGCCGCGTCCACCGTGTTCTGAAAAAAGCCTTCGACATGGATGGATGACTTGCGATTCTTGCTGGAAATGATCAGCTCGCCACATTGGGTGAGAAGATCGGCGCTAGTTTCGCGCTCGATCGCGCGCCATATCTCATGGCTGCGCTTCACCAACGGCGTGTAATGCGCACCCTCGCCGATGGCGAGCCGCGTGATGCGCGTGTCGCCGTGGCTGGAGCCTTGCTCGTGCGGTGGTGCAAAGCGGTCGACGCCCAGTACCCGCACGCCGCGCTTGGCGAGTTGGTAGAGCGCGGCACTGCCCATCGCGCCGAGGCCGATGATGATGACGTCGTGGCGGCTCAATCGAGATCCGGCAGCTTCAGGCCGGAGCGCTCATTGTCCCAGATCATGGACATGATGCGCCAGCGCTTATCTTCGCCGCGATAGAACTGGATAGCGTTTATGCCGCGACGCTCGGGGTTTGCATCGTCCGGAGCATTGCGCGCCTCATAGAGGCTCCAGGCATCGGCGATGTTGCCGAATACACGGATACGTCGAGCGATTTCGACTTCGAAGAAATCGTTCTGGGCGAAGAAATCCCGGGTGTCGGACGAATAGTCATCCAGCCCCATGATCTTGATCCATGACTTGCCATTGGCATCAAGCCCGGTGCGCATCTGGCGCGCCTCAGCGTGGAAGACATCGAGTTGACGGCTCCAGTCGCGCGGGCCTTTGGGGCCGGACACCATTGCATACATGGCGTCGATCACGCGGCCGATAGCGTCTTCATCGTTCATACCGGCACCGCTTTCCAGAAATAGCGGATGAAACCGCGCTTCTCGTCGCGATCCTTCATGCGAAAGACCATTCTCACTTTTGTGCCGCTATCGATCTGGCCTTGATCGACGTCCGTGATGTCCGCCATGAAGCGGCCGCCATCGGCAAAGGTGATCATGCCGTAATGGTTCGGTGGCGACATGGAATAGGTGAGGAAGTCCGCCGACCAGGAGAGAATGGTGCCGGGCTGGTCTGCGAAGCTGTAGGGATCCTGGCTGTCCACCGCTTTGCAGTTCGGATTCACACAGATGCGCGTGCGCGGAAATTGCCCCGTGCCGCAGACGCGGCATTTGCCGCCGACGAGACCGGTGATCATGTCGTTCTTGCGATAAAGAACGGTGAGCGCCGTGCGTTTGTCGACTTCGGCGCGCATCCCCTTTTCGAGCTCGATCAACCCGTTAAAGCCGAGATATTTGTTGTAGTTGGTTTCTTCCTTGCGGCGCGCCAGCGATCCGGACACGCCGCTGCGTTTGATGGACGAAATTTCCGGCGTCACTTCAAACAGACTCGTGTCGCAGCCCTGACCGAATTGTGCGACGAGTATCTTGTCGCCGGGCTTCGCACTCTCCAGCACATGCGCGAGCATCAGCAGCGCGTGCGCGGTGCCCGTGTCGCCGACTGTGGACGATAGATTGTCGCGTACCTTCGTGGGATCGATGCCGGATTGTTTGGCGAGCGTCTGATCCAATTTCGCGAAGGGGCACGGCAGAATGAGATGCGCGATGTCGTCGCCGGACACGCCGGTCTTTTCCAGAAGCGCCTTGATCGCCGCTGGCACGATCTTCGAATAGCCCTCGTCGCGGATCCAGCGCTCTTCCCAGCCGTAATCGTAATCTTCATCGCCGCCGCGGAAGTGATCGACGAAATCCAGCGTCACCGAATGGGAGCCGAGAAATTTCGCGATGACCTTATCCTTGCCCAGCGTGAACGCCGCGGCTGCGTCGCCATACGCCAATTCCTGTGAAGACGCGGCGCGGGCTTTTCGCTTTTCGCCCGCGACAATCAACGGCGCTTTGACGCGGCCAGAGGCGACACCATCCAGTGCCGCCAGAAGTGCCGATGTGCCGGCGCGCTGGGAAGAGGAAATATCCAGCGAGGTGATGCCTTCGCCCAAACTCAATGCACCGGCGACGATGCCGGCGTTCTGGCGATCGGAAAACGGCATGGCGGTGGAGGCGAAATAGAGACCATCTACAAATGCGCGATCCTTGATCGGATCGTGCGCGGGAATGCAGTCACGCGCGGCTTCGACGGCCATGGTGACGGCGTCTTCGTCCCAGTTCGCCATGCTGCGCTCGCCCTTGGCGGCGCCCATCATGTTCGGCGCGAACCAGGCATTGGCCTGCGCTACCGCTTTGCGCTGAAGCCGCAGCCGCGGGATGTATGCGCCATAAGACGTGATGCCGATCATGTTCCTGCCTGCGATGTCCGATCGCCGTCGAGGAAACCAGCTTTGCGAAGGTCAGGCAACGCTCACGATTTGGCGGCGATGCAGCTCAAACCCTTGTTGCGAAGCTGCGTGCAAAAATCCGCAGCGCTGGTGCCGAACGGTGCTTGCGTGCGCAGGCGCCAGAAATGTCCTTTGCCCGGCACATCGGCTTCGACGATGCGCGGCGTCGCACCGTTCAGAAGATCTCCGGCTTGTGCGGCAACCTTGTCCCAGCCCAGCGCGGCATCGCCCTGGTCGCGCCACGCACCGAGCTGAACCAAATCGCCGTTGTTTCTTGCTGCCCCTGCGGAAGGTTCGGGCGGAACAAAGGATGCGACATGCATTGAGGCTTCGTGCGCCGGAGTCTTTTTCTTCTTCACGTCGAGAATGGCGGGCCGCAACACCAGATCGTCCGACGCGCCGTCAACGCTCGCTGTTGCAACCGGCGCTGGTTCGGAACGCTTTGGCTCGCGACGCGCAATCGGAGGCGCTGGATCTGCAGCGCCGGGCTCGCGCAGAGCATAGGTATTTCCGATGGCGCCCAGCGACGCCATGCGTTGGGTAGCCGGCGTGAATTGTCCGTTGGCCGCGAGCGCACGCTGATAGAACGCTTTGGCCATGGCGGGATCGCCTTGCGCTTCCGCGATGCGGCCCAATCCGTAGAGCGGATATTCCGGCTCATCGTCGCCGGCAGCCAGCGCCGCCTGGTAGTCGGTACGCGCCAAGGCAAAGCGGCCCGTGCGCCGATAAGCGTTGCCGCGATTGTTCAGCGCCGTCGCATAACGGGGGACCAGTGCAATCGCATGCGAGTAATCCGCGATGGCTTCTTCCGTGCGACCAAGCTCGTCCAGCACGACACCGCGATCGAACAACGCGCGCGCGAGATCGCCGCGCGGCAAGGCTTTGGAATCGATGGCGACGGTGAAATCCTTCACCGCATCGGCGCGCTTGTGCAGTTGCTCGCGCGCCAGCCCACGGTTCAGATGCACATAGGCGTTGTTCAATGGCACCGGATCGTCAGCGGCCAGCATCTGGGTGGCCATGGCTTCGGCATCCTGCGCCTGCCCTGCGCGCAAGGCGGCCGCAATCGCCGTCAGGGACGGCGCGTCATCGGCCAGCGCCGGCGCCATCAGCACCAACGCGACCACGCTTCCCCGAATGAACGACCCCAGGCGCAAGCCAAGACTCCGGCAATATCAATTAGATACGATGATATTTCCGGTACCACTCCACAAAGCGCGGAATGCCTTCGGCGAGCGGAATCTTGGGGACAAAACCGAAATCCTGTGCCGCTTTGGCAATGTCCGCATAGGTTTCGCGAACATCGCCGGGCGGGCCTTTCGCATCCTCGATTTTGGCGGCCTTGCCGGTCGCCTGTTCGATGAGGCGAATGAGGGTCGAGACCTCTTCGGGATGGCTGTTGCCCAGATTGTAGACTCGATGCGGCGCCTGCCCCGTATCGCTCTTGAACGGCGTCTCCACGATGCGCACCAGCGCCGCGACGATGTCGTCGATATAGGTGAAGTCGCGCCGAAGCTTGCCGCCGCCGAATACGGGAATAGGACGATCCTTCAAGATGGCTTCGGTGAAAAGCCAATAGGCCATATCCGGCCTGCCCCATGGTCCATAGACGGTGAAGAAACGAAGACCGGTCTGCTGCAGACCATAAAGCTCCGCATAAGAGTAAGAGAGCAATTCGCCTGCTCGCTTCGTGGCGCCGTAATACGAGACAGGATGATCGGCGCGCGCTGTTTCCGAATACGGCGCTTGCGTGTCGTTGCCATAGACCGAACTGGACGATGCATAGACGAGTTGTTGCAGCCCCGTCATGCCGCGCGCGAATTCCAACACGTTGTGATGGCCGACGAGGTTTGCGCGTGTGTAGGCCGCCGGATCGGTCAGCGCATAACGCACCCCCGCCTGCGCGGCGAGGTGCAGTACGACATCGTAGCTTTCGCCTCCGGCTGCCTTCACCAGCGCGCCGGGTTCGGCAATGTCACCCTGTGAAAACCGAAAGCTCTTGTTGCCGTCCAATTCTTTTAAACGCGCATGTTTCAGCGCCGGATCGTAATAGGGATTGAGATCGTCGATCGCGGTCACAAAATGATCACGGCCCAACAGCGCCTTCGCTGCGTGGAAACCGATGAAACCAGCGCCGCCGGTAAGGAATATCCGCATGGTTCCAAGGCTTAAGGCCGAAAATCGGCGGCATCAAGTGGACGCGCGAGGCCCGATCATGCAAATAAGGTGGGTCACCCACCTTCATATTTGGCCGCATGACAAAACCTGCTCCGATTCGCAAAGCCGTCCTGCCTGTCGCAGGCATGGGTACCCGTTTTCTTCCCGCCACCAAGGCCGTTCCCAAAGAGATGCTGCCCGTGGTGGACAAGCCGGTCGTGCAGTATGCGGTGGAGGAAGCGCGCGAAGCCGGCATCGAGCAGTTCGTCTTTGTGACGGGCCGCGGCAAGAACATCATCGAAGATCATTTCGATCACGCCTACGAGTTGGAAGCCCTGCTCAAGGAGCGCGAGAAAACCAAGGAGCTGGATTCTCTTCTGGAGAGCCTACCCAAATCCGGCTCCGTCAGTTTCACACGCCAGCAAAAGCCGCTTGGTCTTGGCCACGCCGTATGGTGCGCGCGCCACTTCATCGGCAACGAGCCGTTTGCCGTTTTGCTGCCCGACGATCTTTGCGTTGGAAAGCCCGGCGCTCTTAAACAGATGGTGCAAGCTTACAACGACGTTGGCGGCGGCGCAGTGATTGCGGCGGAGGAACGCCCGCAGTCGGAAATTCACCGCTATGGCGTGATTGCGCCGGGCAAAATCGACGGCAACGTCATCGAAGTGAAGGGAATGGTTGAAAAACCCAAAGCCGAAAAGGCGCCTTCTCTGATGCGCATCGTGGGGCGCTACATTCTTCCCGCCGAAGTGTTTCGCGAACTCGACCGCAAGGAAAAAGGCGCCGGTGGCGAAATTCAGCTCACCGATTCCATGCAGCGTCTGATCGGCAGCCACCGCTTCCACGCCGTGAAGGCCGACTGCGCCTGGTACGATTGCGGGGACAAGGTTGGCTTCCTGCAGGCCAATATCGCATTGGGGCTCTCCCGGCCCGATATCGCACCGGCCCTGCGAAAGGTGCTGGGCGGCGTCAAAGCCTGATCGGTAGAGATTCTCGCGCCCGGCCCGCCTCACGGACTTTAACCAGACCTGGCCTAAAAAGCGGCGGCCCCGTTGCGTGCTTCAAAAGGCTGGTTTAATCACCCTGCCAACATCTGGTCGGGGTAATTTTCATGCGGAATATGATTGTCGGCGCGGTGCTGGCCGTGGCGTTGATCGCCGGGCTCTTTGCGCTGGCGCACTATTACCCGGCCAAAATAGGCATGCAGGACCCGGCCTCAAGCGCCGGAGACATCCAGCCGGGCTTTGTGGGCACCAAGGCCATAGGGCCGTGGCTCCTGATCTGTAAATCCGGTCCAAAAGCGACCAGCGACAAGAGCCTGGGCCGCTGCCAGTTGAGCCTGATCTACCACCGCAAGGAAAACGCCAAGCAGGTGGTTCTGGTCCTGACCTTCCGCGTGCAGGGTCCGCAGCAGCACCTGGTGGCCATCGCCGTGGTGCCGCCGATCGTCAAGCAAGGTGACGAAATGGACATGCAAGCCGGCAAGAAGATGCTGCGGATGCCCATCTCCATCTGCAAGCCGACCGAATGCGCCGCCGCCGTGACGCTGGCGCCAAAGGGCGAGGCTGATCTGCTCTCGGTGCCGTCCGCCGCCCTGTTCTTCCCGGCGGCTGCCAATGGCAAGCGAAGCGGCGTTCCGGTCCCGTTTGTCGGCCTTCCGGCCGCCATCGCAGCATTGCGCCGGGCCGAGCAGTAAAACACTCGATCCCGCTGGAGCCGCTGGTTTGATGTTCTAACCGGCGGCGTTCAGCCGTTGTTCCCAGGCGTATGCAGAACGAACGATCTCATCCAGATCATCGTTCTGCGGTTGCCATCCCAGCACCTCACGGATTTTGCGCGCGTCGGCGACCAGCCATGGCGGATCGCCGGCACGCCGCGGACTTTCCTTTACGGGTAGCGGATGGCCCGTAACCCGCTCCACTGAGGCAATCACCTCGCGGACGGACGCGCCGTGGCCATAGCCGCAATTCATCACCGTGGCCTTCCCGCCGTCGCGCAAATAGTCCAGCGCCAGCGCATGCGCGGCGACCAGATCGCTGACATGAATGTAATCGCGCACCCCCGTGCCATCTGCCGTAGGATAGTCAGTCCCGAAAATATCCAAATGCGGTACACGACCGAGCGCCACTTGCGACGCACGCTTGATGAGATGGGTGGCTTTCGGACTGGATTGACCGGTACGACCTTTCGAGTCCGCGCCTGCGACGTTGAAATAACGCAAGGCGACATAGCGAAAATCGTAAGCCCGCGCGCAATCTTCCAGCATCCACTCCGTCATCAACTTGGAGCGGCCATAGGGGCTAACCGGACCTGTCGGCAATGTCTCAGACAGTGGGTCGGCAGACTCGCCCGCATAGACCGTCGCCGTCGAAGAAAAGATGAAGTTCTTCACGCCACCCTTTACCGCCGCTTCGATCAGGTTACGCGCGACGACCGTATTGTTCGCGTAATAGCTAAGCGGATCGGCGACGGACTCCGGCACCACGATGGACCCGGCGAAATGGATGATGGTGTCGACGCCATGCTGTGCGACGAGTTTCGTCACCAGTGAAACATCCCCCGCATCGCCTTCCACGAATTGCGCGGCTTCAGAGATCAGGCCGCGCTTGCCGGTGGAGAGATTGTCGAGGACAACGACCTGCCTGCCCGCGTCCGTAAGGGCGTAGACCATATGGCTGCCGATATAGCCTGCGCCGCCGGTGACAAGGGTGGACATGGAGGAAAGCTCGCCTTTTTTCCCTTTTCAGCCTAGCCGCAGCAGTCTGTAAAGCCGGTAAACCCTCTGGGCCGTTTTTGGCTTGAAACCCCCAGTGCGGTGGGCGAAAAGCGCCCTCCAAAGGAGAACCTCGCGATGCGCGTGGCGATGATCGGTACAGGGTATGTGGGCCTGGTTTCAGGCGCCTGCCTTTCGGAATTCGGCCATCACGTGGTTTGCGTGGACAAAGACGCGGGCAAAATCGCAGCCCTGAAAGCGGGTAAAATCCCGATCTTCGAGCCCGGCTTGGACGAGGTCGTAGCGGCCAATGTGAAGGCCGGCCGCCTTTCCTTCACAGACACGCTCTCCGACGCCGTGAAGGCCGCTGATGCCGTCTTCATCGCCGTGGGAACACCAAGCCGCCGAGGCGACGGCCATGCGGATCTGAGCTTTGTATTCGCCGCCGCCGAAGAGATCGCCAAGGCGATGGATGGCTACACCGTCGTCGTGACCAAATCGACCGTGCCGGTCGGCACCAGCCGAAAGGTCGAGGACGTGATCCGCAAGGCACGTCCCGATGCGCAATGCGATGTGGTTTCCAATCCGGAATTCCTGCGCGAGGGTTCGGCCATCGAGGATTTTCGCCGCCCAGACCGCGTGGTCGTGGGATGCGACACGGATCGCGCCCGCGAGGTGCTCACGGAGATCTACCGTCCGCTTTATCTCAACGAGACTCCGATCCTGTTCACGTCACGGGAGAGCAGCGAGCTGATTAAATATGCAGCCAATGCGTTCCTCGCCACCAAGATCACGTTCATCAACGAAATGGCGGACATCTGCGAGAAGGTCGGTGCGGACGTACAGGATGTTGCGCGGGGCATGGGGTTGGACGGCCGCATCGGTAACAAATTCCTGCACGCCGGCCCGGGCTTTGGCGGATCGTGCTTCCCGAAAGACACGCTCGCGCTTCTGAAGACATCTCAGGAAGTTGGCGCGAAAACGCGCATCGTAGAAGCCGTGGTCGCCGTTAACGACCGGCGCAAATCGGACATGGCACAAAAGATCGAGGCAGCTTTCGGAGGCGTATCCGGAAAAACGATTGCCGTGTTGGGACTGACATTCAAGCCGAACACCGACGACATGCGCGACGCCCCCAGCTTGGTGATCGTTCCCTATCTCCAGGAAAAAGGTGCTCATATACGAGCCTACGATCCTGAAGGCGCGCAAGAAGCGCGCAAGCTGCTGCAGATCGAAACTTGCGATGACGCTTACGAGCCCATGAAGGATGCCGACGGCGTCGTGATCCTCACGGAATGGAACGAGTTTCGCGCCCTCGACCTGGGGCGCGTGAAGACGCTCCTCAAAACGCCTTTGATGGTCGATCTGAGAAATATCTATCGTGCGAGCCAGATGGAGACGTCGGGTTTCACCTATGTAAGCGTTGGACGCAGCACGGTCGGCCGGAGCTAGCTCTTTCCACCGCCGCCGCTTATTCTGCCGTCTCGACGCGTTTGTCATGCAACCTGCGTTTGGGACCAAACGCGATAAACAGGGGACACTCTATGCAAAAGATGAGCTGGATTGCGGGCGCGAGCATTTTGATCGTCGCGGCGATGACCGGCCCTGCGCTTGCCGATCATGGCAAGGTTGGGCTTTGGCAGGTCACCACGACCGTGAAAACCGCAGGCGCCGCGCAACGCTCGTTCTCAAGCGAGCACTGCATGACCGCGCAGGAGGTCAAGTCGCAGGAAATTCCGCAGAGCAGCGAAAACAAGATGTGCAAGCTGACCTGTCAGCAGGCCGTCGGTAAGACGCTTTCCGCGC
>Ga0153956_1002625_pt1 | contig 12852 bp, 11 predicted proteins | sample TSFL040MetaG_FD_104704 | JGI IMG/M metagenome (GOLD analysis project Ga0153956, IMG submission 104704) | Attine ant fungus gardens microbial communities from Florida, USA - TSFL040 MetaG | ecosystem: Host-associated > Fungi > Mycelium > Unclassified | place: USA: Florida, Wekiwa Springs... | reverse complement strand
GGAACCTCTGAAAAACGTAGCGAGCGCAGCCGAGGCAAGGCAAAAATGAGCGAAAAACCGCAGTTTATACGCAAATAAATGAGGATTTTGAGCTCATTTTTAACGCAGCATCGGCAAGCGCAGTAGTTTTTCAGAGGTTCCCTAGCGAAATTCGCGGACTATATTGCCAACACACTTCCGCTTGCCCGTGTCATGACTTTGGCAAGGCTCGGGATTCATGTCGGCGATGTTCCTGCCTAAAGCATTTTTTCGCGTGAATCAAAAAGCGGAGTGAATTATTCCCCGCGGACACATTCGCGTCCGCGGGGAGTATAGCGATCAATAGGCTTCGGCGACGGGGCCGCCTTGCGGCATTTGCAGAAACTCGATGATGGTCGGATCGCCTTCGCGCTCCAGATAGGCGAAGGTGGTATCGGCCGAATACCGTTTGTACCAGATCGCCTCGTAACCGAGTGTTTTCATTTTGGCGATCCAGGCGTCGGCATCGTCGATGCGAAAGCGCAGGTGATGCATGCCTTCGCGGCCGCGTTCGAGAAATTCCCGGTGCGGACTGTGTCCGGATACCCATTCGATCAGTTCGATTTCGAGATCGCCGCTGCGGCCGAACGCGATGTTCAGGCCGGCATCCTCGACGCGGCCGCGATAATTACAGGCTTTCACCGAGCCATCCATGGTGCTGAATGGTCCGAACAGCGGGCCGTAGAGCGCCATCGCGGCGTTCAGGTCGCGCACCACGAAGCCGACCTGATCCGCTGGCGGCAAACCGAGTTGGGCAAGGGAACCGGCTACGGGAGCGGCGCTCTTGAGATCGGTGCTCATTGTCTTAATCCTCGAAATCGTGCGGTGCTCGCGAGCACCACGACAGGGTCGTCAGTCGTTATGGGAAGCTGTTGAATCGCGCAGCAGATGATGATTGTCCGGGCCCCAGTAAGCCAGCATCGAAGCGATTTTGCCAGCGCTGTCGAAGGTCATCACATCCAGGGTTTCGAAATAAAACGGTGGCGAGGCCTGTTCGCAGTAGCCGATGGCGGCGCAGGCGCCGATAGTGCCGGCGATGCGGATAGCGCCCTCGGCCTCCATCCGGATACCGCCGGTCTGCTCCAGTCCCGCGCGATAAAAAACACGCAGCGCGTCGCGGCCGACGATGCGCGGCGTGCCCACCGGGTCTTCGATGTATGCGTTTTCCGCGAACAGCTCGACGATGCCTTCGACATCGCCGGCGGCGAAGCGGTCGAAATAGCGCAGTATCGCGGCGCGGATGTGTTCGGCGCCGGGCGCGGTGTTTGTGTTTGCCGTCATTGCCTCAGGCTCCGCGCGGGAAATGGCGCATGACGTTTTCCGCGAAGGCTTCCATCACGCGTTTCTTCTGGTCCAGCGTCGATGTCCGGCCCAGGCTGAACATGAAGGGGTAGCTCACGCCGGCGGTCATGCCGTGTTCTTCCAGTTGCCTGAAGGTGGCGACATCGGGCGCTGTTTTCAGGCCGATCACGGTTTCGAAAGGCAGGTGATCGCGGCCCGCCTCGCGGCGCAGCCGCTTCAATTCAGCCGTCAACGCAGGCACTTCGTCGGGCGTATTGCCCGCGCCGATCCAGCCGTCGGCGGTATACGCCGCGCGCTTGAGCGCCGCCGGGTTGGCGCCGCCGGTAAAGATCGGCACGGGGCGGCCCGGCGCGGGCGAAATTTCCAGCGCGGGGAAATCGAAAAACGGCCCGTGATGTTCCACCATGCCGCCCTGCCAGAATTTGCGCAGTATCGCGATCATTTCATCCATGCGCTTGCCGCGCGTGTGGAAGTCGACGCCATAAATATCGAATTCGTCTTTCATCCAGCCGGCGCCGACGCCGAGAACGAAGCGGCCCTTGCTGAAAATATCCAGCGTGCCGGTGGCGCGCGCCACCTCAAACGGATTGCGCAGCGGCAGCACATACACGGAAACGGAAAACTTCAGGCGCTGCGTGACCGCCGCCATCGCGCCGATGCTGACCCAGCAGTCCGGATACCAGGAGTCCGGCGTCATCGGCGGCTTGCCGTCGGCGGAGTAGGGATAGACGGTTTTCACGTCCTGGGGAAAGACGCCGTGGTCGCCGAGCATCACGCCTTCGAAGCCGAGTTCCTCGGCAAAGCGGGCGACGTCCATCATTTGCTCCGGCTCCATCCAGGTCAACATCTGCCAGAATTTCATTGCGTTCTCCACCTGCGGGGCTGTTCGACCGGTTTTCTTTTTTTCACTTTTTCACTTTTTCACTTTTTCGTTTTTTTCATTCGGAAACGCTTTCGCGCGCTCAAACGCGCGTCCATCGAAAACGAATGTCCGCTGGCGCGCGCCGCGAATTTCACTGCGGGTATTCCACCATGACTTTCAGGGCGCGCGCCCCATCCTTAGCGGTGGAGAATGCCTCGGCGAACCGCTCGAAGGCGAAGTGGTGGCTGATCATCGGGCTGACGTCGACTTCGCCCTCGCTCAGCATGTCGAGCACTTCCGCGAATTCATCCTGCGGATAGGCGATGGAGCCGGTAATCAGCAATTCCTTCGCCATGACCTGCACCAGGTCGATCGGCACCGGTTTTTTGTGCAGCGCGACGATCGCGAAACGCGTGCCGGTGCGACACAGATCGATCGCCTGCTGCAGCGGTTCGGCGGCGCCGGCGGCGTCGATGAACACATCGGTGTCGACCATGCTCCAGCCGTACTGGCTGCTTTCGCCGAAACGGGCGGCGAGGGCGCCGCGCATATCCTGTTCCCGGGGATTGATGGTCATGCTGGCGCCCAGGCGCTCGGCCAGGCGCAGCCTCTCCGGCGTGACGTCGACGACCACGATATCGCTCACGCCGCGCCGGCGCAGTCCGATCACCACGCCGAGGCCGATGGCGCCCGCGCCCAGCACCACCGCTTTTTCGCCGGGTTTCACTTTTGCCTGGTTGACGCCGTGCAGCGCCACCGAGAGCGGCTCGGTCAGCGCGGCGATGTCCGCCGGCAGGTGATCGGGAATGACCAGCACATTGACGTCGCGGCGCGCATTGCGCACCGCGAGGAAGGGGGCGAAACCGCCGCCCGGGCCGCCGCTGCCGATGAGGTTGTCGTCGGGGTTGACGATGACGCGCATGCCGACGCTGAGATCCCTGACCTCCGCGCCGACCTCCACCAGCGTGCCGGACAATTCGTGGCCCAGCGCCAGGGGCGAAGCGCCCGGGCCCATCAGGCCGCCCTTGGCGACATAACCGATGTCGCTGCCGCAGATGCCGCAGGCGGCGACTTTCACCACCACGTCGCCCGCGCCCGCGCCGGGCACCGGCACTTCGTCGAGCCGGACATCGTCGACGCCGTGTACGCGCGCCAGTTTCATGGTGGCCATGTGCTTTCTCCTTGTCGTGGGTCCGCTGGTCATCTGTCCGCGCCGGGCTCTCGCTGAACCGGGGCCGCGCTGTCGTCAGTTTTTGTCGGACAGGAAAGTAATATTATTTTTTTAAAAAGTAAATGGCGCGCCGGCGAAGCCTGTTATTCTTCCGTTGTCCCCGGTAATGAAACGCAAGTGGCCACAGGCTCGGAAAAATCATCTTATTATATAATGTTATAGTGATTTTCTCCTTTATTTCCTTCGGTGGATGGCGGGGGAGTTCAGCTCCAAAAAGAATGAAGCCGAAGTGGAGTCGGACAATTGCCAAATAAAAAATAATGTGATTTCATTAAAAAATATCGGCGCTCCGAGGGGCGTGGCCAGGGCGCTGGATCCGCCGCGGGACCGTATCGATACCTGTTTTCCAAAAACGTGATTTTCTAAAAACATGCCTGCATGAACCGGCGAGGAGTACGCAATGGATATCGTTAAACAACTGGTGGAAACCCGGCCCACGTTCTTCGACAACCGCGCCGCGTATCTCGATGAAGCGATCAGGATCAACGATTTCATCTACATGTCGATCGGCCTGTCCAACGCTTACATGGTGTTGACCGATGCCGGCCGCGTCATCATCAACACCGGCATGGGTTTCGAGTCGCTCACCCACAAGCGCATTTTCGACGCGGTGAACGCCGGCCCCACGCCCTACATCCTTCTGACCCAGGGCCATGTCGACCATGTCGGCGGCGTGCACCAGTTCCGCGAGCCGGGCACGCAATTGATCGCGCAGAGCAACAACGGCGCCTGCCAGCGCGACGACGAGCGCATCAAGACCGTGCGCAGCTCGCAAGCGTACATCTGGTTCAAGGAAGCGTTCCAGAAAACCGCGGCCCTGGTCGCGCAGAATCCGAAAGCGCTGGTGCAGGATATTCCGACGCCGGACATCACCTTCGACGACAGCTATCGTTTCGAGGCGGGCGGCGTGCGGTTCGAGCTGTTCGCGGTACCGGGCGGCGAAACCGTCGACAGTTGCCTGGTATGGCTGCCGCAGCACAGGATTCTGTTCAGCGGCAACGTATTCGGGCCGCTGTTCCCGCATTTCCCGAACATCAACACCATCCGCGGCGACAAATACCGTTTCATGGAGCCCTATCTCGAAGCGGTGCGCCGCGTGCGCGCGCTGGAGCCGGAAATGCTGATCACCGGTCATTTCGATCCGATTGTCGGCAAGGATCTGATCCGCGCCTGCCTGGATCGCCTGGAAGGCGCGGTCGATTACGTGCACAGCGAAACGCTCAAGGGCATGAACAGTGGCAAGGATATTTTCACGCTGATGCGCGAGGTGCAGTTGCCGGATTCGCTGTATGTGGGGCAGGGTTACGGCAAGGTGAGCTGGGCGGTGCGCACCCTCTGGGAAAGTTACATGGGCTGGTTCAAGGCCCAGTCGACTTCCGAGTTGTATCCGACCCAGGCGCGCGATATTCATCGCGATCTGATCGAGCTCGCCGGCATCGATGCCGCGCTCGGGCGCGGCCGCGCGAAGCTCGGCGCGAACGATCCGGAGGGCGCCTTGCTGCTGGCCGAGGCCGCGCTGGCGCACACCGCCAATCATCGCGCGGCGCTGGAGTTGTCGCTGGACGCGCACCGCGCCCTGCTGGCGCGCTCGGGCGCGAGCAATTTCTGGGAGGCCGGCTGGTTGAAAACCCAGATCGAAAAACTGGAAGAGCATTTGCGCGCGGCTTGAGCCCCGCGCAGTACGCGCGCGAATATGCATCGATCGCGCGTGCACCGATTGAGAAGCGCAAGAACGCGCGCCGATTGCTGGCAACGCGATGCGCGCATCGCGATATCGCCGGCGGCGGGCGAACAATAATAGCGCGATCGCTTTTCCGATTTCGTGGCGAACAATCTGTGACAGAACAATCCGCAGCGACCGAATCCACAAGGAGCAGCACAGTATGAGTACCTGGCCGAACGCGACATTCGATTACAGCGGCGCGCATGTCCTGGTGACCGGCGGCACCAACGGCATCGGCGCCGGCATTGCCGGCGCTTATCGCGACGCGGGCGCGACCGTCACCGTCACCGGCACCCGCGCCAGCGCCGCCGATTACGACGCGGACCTGAGCGCATACCGCTACCTGCCGTTGCAACTCACCGATAACGCGCAGATCGAAGCCGTGGCGCAGGCGTTGCCGCGCCTGGACATTCTGGTGAACAACGCCGGCGGCAATTTCATGCTCGACAACGAATACGATCCGGATGTGTTCGAGCGCGCGCTGCGCGTCAATCTCATCAGCGCCTACCGCATGGCCCACGCCTGCCGCGACAAGCTGGCGCAGAGCCAGCTGCCCGGCGGCGCCAGCGTGATCGGGCTCGGATCGATGACTTCACTGTTCGGCGTCGAAGTCGTGCCCGGCTACGGCGCCGCCAAGGGCGGCCTGGCGCAGTTGACCAAAACGCTGGCGATGGCCTGGGCCAGGGACGGCATCCGCGTCAATTGCATCGCCGCGGGCATCATCGCCAGCAATATGACCGCGCCGGCGCTCAGCCACGCGGAGTTCACCGATCCCGTGCTGGCGCGCACGCCGCTCAAGCGCATCGGCACGCCGCAGGATATCGCCGGCGCCATTCTGTTCCTGACCAGCGCCGCGGCCAGCTTCATCACCGGGCAGTTGCTGCCGGTGGACGGCGGTTATTCGGTGGTCGGCTGAGCGTGCCGATGGGGTGGGGAGTGCTATCGTGCGCGGCATTTTTTTGCGCAATGCCGCCGCGATGACACGCGCAGATAGGGATGTTTTTTTATGACGACGAACCAGACTTCCAACAATCCGTTCCAGCAAGTGAAGGTCGAGCGGCTGACACCGCGTACCATCGCCACCCGCGCCAAGCTGGTGGCGGTGGCCGAGCGCCTGTTCGCCGAACGCGGCGTCGAGGGCGTGTCGCTCAACGAAATCAACAAGCTCGCCGGCCAGCGCAACAGCAATGCCTGCCAATACCATTTCGGCAATAAAGAAGGGCTGCTGCAATCGATTCTCGACAAGCATATTCCGGGCATCGCCGCGCGCCGCAACGAACGCCTCGATCAACTGGAGGCGCAGGGCAGCGCGAGCCTGCGCGACGTGATCCGCGCCTTTGTGTATCCGGTGGCGGAGAAATTGTTCGATCCGAATGGCGGCAAGGAATTCATCCGCGTCAACGCGCAGCTGGTGGTGCCGCACATGTTGTCGCAGCAGCGACTCACCGGTGCGCCGCTGATCGTGCCGGGGCTCGACCGCCTGACGCGTTCGCTGCGCAATGCGCTGGGCGAATTCCAGTTGCCTGAGCCGGTGGTTTCGCAGCGCCTGCTGCTGGCGGCGATGTTGCTGTTTCACGGCTTGGCCGATCACTCGCGCATGCTGGAAGTCTTGGGACGCAGCGATCCGGCTATCGACACCGAATTGTTCGTCAACAATCTGGAGGATTCGATCGTCGCGCTGCTGTCGGCGCCCTTGTCCGCGGACACCCGGGAGCGTCTGCGCGGCCTGGATATTCCCGAGTAAGCGGCGCCGCGCCTGTTGCGAAATCGACGGGCGCGGCTGTTGAGCGCCGCGAATAAAAACAACGGACGACGCCAGATAAAAACACCAGCGATGCCAGATAAAAACAACAGACAACATCGGAACAAAAAAACGATCGGCGCGTGTGCCCGCGCGCTTGGGAGGAAAGAGCGATGAGCGGCTTCGAGCATCTGAAGCAATACGGTTCCTGGGCCCTGGTGACGGGCGCCTCTTCGGGCATCGGCGCCGAGTTCGCGCGGCAGCTGGCGGCCGCGGGCCTGAACCTGATCCTGGTGGCGCGGCGCGAACAGGCCTTGCGCGCCTTGCAGGATGAGTTGACCCGCCGGCACGGCATCGAAGTCGATCTGTTGCCGCTGGATCTCGCTGCCTTCGATGCGCCCGCGCAACTGCTCGCGAAAGCGGCGGAGCGCGACACCGGACTGGTGGTCAGCAATGCCGGTTTCGGCCTCAAGGGCGCGTTCAACCAGCATGCGGGCGCGGAGCTGGATGCCATGCTCAACGTCAACGCGCGCACGCCGCTGCTGCTGTTGCACGGCCTGTTGCCGGCGCTGCGCCGCCGCGCTCGCGCGGGCATCATCCTGACCGGTTCGATCGAGGGCGAAACGGCGTTTCCCTGGTCGAGCGCCTATGCCGCCACCAAGGCTTTCGTGCACAACCTCGCGCTCAGCCTGTACGGCGAACTGGCCGGCTCCGGCGTCGATCTGCTGTTGCTGGAGCCGGGCTCCACCGACACCGAAGCGGCGGGCAAGCAGGGCATCACCCGCGAAAACCTGGTCGGCCTGATGCCGCCGTCGCGGGTCGTGGCGCAGGCGCTGGCGCAGCTCGGCAAAAAGCCGCTGTTGATGCCCGGCCTGCACAATCGCATTGTCATCGGATTGCTGCGTCTGCTGCCGTGGCGCTGGTCGATCGCGCTGGCCGGCAAGGGCATGGCCGGCACGCTCGCGCGCAGCGGCAATCCGGTCCGCATCGGCTGAGTTCGGCTGAGTGGCGCCATCGGCTCAATTTTATTTTTTAACTTTTCTCTTTTTCGGTATTTACCACTTCGGGAGAACGTCCGTGTCCAATGTGATTTCCATCGACGATCTGGCCAATCCGCAACTCACCGAGGCGCAGCGGGCGACCCTGGCCTGGGGCGAAACACTCAGCGCCGATTTCAGCGAGGCGTCGATTCTCGGCGAGGCCCGCGAAAAAGTCGGGCTCAGCGATTTCGGCGCCGACGATTTCCGCGCGCGCCTGGGCATTCTGCGCGAACAATGGGACAGCGATCCGCAGGTCACGACATTCCAGCGCACGGTGCTGCGCAATTATCTGGTGCGCTACGCGACCAACCGCCTGCTGATTCAGGACACGCTGAAACAACACCCGGAAATTCTCGAGCAGAAAATCGAACGGCCGCTGATCGTCGCCGGCCTGCCGCGCTCCGGCACCACGCATCTGGTGAACCTGCTGGCGGCGGACGAGCGCTTTCATTCGCTGCCGTTGTGGGAATCCTACGAGCCGGTGCCTTTGCCCGGCGAAACGGCGCCGCGCGACGCTTCCGATCCGCGCTATCGGCGCTGCGCGCAGGCCTGGGAAGGCATGCAGCGGGTGACGCCGCTGATCGCGGCGATGCATCCGATGAATCCCGATCACATCCACGAAGAGCTGGAATTGATGGGCCCGGATTTCGCTTCCTACAACTTCGAATGGCTGAGCCTGTCGCCGCGCTGGCGCGATCATTATCTGAGCACGGACCAGACACCGCACTACGAATACATGAAGACGGTGCTCAAGCTGCTGCAGTGGCAGCGCCAGCGCGCCGGCCAGCCGCACAAGCGCTGGGTGCTGAAATGCCCGCAGCATCTGGAACAACTGCCGGTGTTGAAAAACGTATTCCCCGACGCCATCGTCGCCATTACCCATCGCGATCCGGTGGCGGTGATACAGTCGACGGTGACGATGCAGGCCTATACCCAGCGCATGAATCGCAAGAGCGTGGCGATGCGCGAGCTGATCGAATACTGGCCGGACCGGATCGAGCATCTGCTGCGCGCCTGCGCGAGCGACCGCGCCCTGTGGCCGCGGGAGCAGAGCATCGACGTGCCGTTCCACGAATTCATGGCCGACGACATGGCGATGGTGGAAAAAATCTATGCGAAGGCCGGGCTGGAGTTGAACGCGCGCGCGCGGGCCCAGCTCGACCATTTCATCCAGGAACATCCGCGCGGCAAGGAAGGGCGGGTGATCTATCACCTGGAGCGGGATTTTGGCGTGGCGCCGCAAACGCTGCGCGAGCGTTTCCGCTTTTATTTCGAACAGTTCCCGGTGCGCGCCGAGGGCTGAACGGGACCGCGGACGCCGCGCTCTCCATGAATTGCATGAGAGGAGCGCGGCGCTTTGCGGGGCGCGGCGTAGCAGCTCGCCGGTTTTCGATCCTCGTTCATATAGGTGTGGTATCCGCAGGCGCTAACCCCTACACTAGCCCCCGCCAAACTCTTTGCTCCCGACAGTTGACAATGAGAAATCACTATGCAGTGGGATAATACCGTTGATGTTCTGGTGGTGGGGTCCGGCAACGGCGGCCTGACCGCGTCGCTCTGTTGTTACGAAATGGGCGTGAAAAACGTCCTGGTAATCGAGAAAGGCGCCAAATTCGGCGGCACCAGCTCGTATTCCGGCGGCGGTATCTGGATACCGTGCAACCATTACGCGAAAGAAGCGGGCGCCCAGGATTCGCTGGAAGAGGCCACGGAATACCTCAAGCACACCATTCCGCAGGACAAGGTGGATCCCGCGCTGGTCGATACCTATCTGAAAGTGGCGCCGGAGATGCTGAAGTTTCTCCACGACCGCACCCAGGTACGCTACGAGTCGCTGGAGCATTACCCCGATTATTTCAACGACCAGCCCGGCTCCAAATCCGGACACCGTTCGCTGGAGCCCGCTCCGGTGATGCTGGACAAACTCGGCGCGGAAAAAGACAACCTGATGCTGGGCCACCCGATGATGACCATCGGCGGCAAGATCACGATCAGCCAGGTTGAGGCGCGCGTGCTGGCCGGCCAGCTCAAGGGCTGGGGCAAGCTCATCGCCAAGATGATGCTCGACTACATCACCGATTTCCCCTGGCGCCTGAAGAGCAGCTTCGGCCGTCGCCTGGCCTGCGGCAGCGCGGGCGTGGCGCGCCTGCGCCTGTCGATGATGGATCGCGATCTGCCGCTGTGGCTGAACACGAAACTGGTCGAGCTGGTGAAAGAGGGCGATCGCGTGGTCGGCGCCATCGTCGAGCGCGAAGGCAAGCGTGTATCGATCCGCGCCGAGCGCGGCGTGATCCTGGCCGCCGGCGGTTTCGAAAAGAACCAGGCGATGCGCGAGAAATACCTGCCCAAGCCAACCGACGCGAAATGGAGCGCGGGCGTGTTCACCAACACCGGCGACGCCATCATCGCCGGCCAGAAGGTCGGCGCCGCCACCAAGCTGATGGACAGCGCGTGGTGGGTGACCACCTTCTGCGTGCCGGGCGAGCCGATTCCGTATCTCGCGATCATGGACAAATCCTTTCCGGGCTCGTGCACGGTCAACCAGAACGGCAAGCGTATCAGCAACGAATCGCAGAACTACATGAGCTACATGCTGGAGGCCTTCCAGAAGCACACGCCGGAACATCCGTCGTCGCCGGCCTTCATGATTTTCGATGCGAATTTCCGCAAGAAATATTTTGTCGGCCCGCTGCTGAACGCGAAATTCCGCCCGGATTTCATGCTGCCGCAGCGCTATTACGATGAAGGCTTCCTGGCGAAGGCGGATTCGATTCCGGAACTGGCGAAGAAGATGAACATCGACGTCGACGGCCTGGTCGAGACCGTGAAGAAGATGAACGAATACGCCAAGACCGGCGTCGATCCCGAGCTGCATCGCGGCGACGCGCTCTACGACCGCTACTACGGCGATCCGGAAAACAAACCGAACCCGTGCCTGGGTCCGATTCTGCAGGCGCCGTTCTATGCGATCCGCATGGACCTCGGCGATTTCGGCACCAACGGCGGCCTGGAGATCGACACCAACGCCCAGGTGAAGAACGAAGCGGGCGCGGCGATTCCCGGCCTGTACGCCATCGGCAACACGGCGGCCGGTATTCTCGTCACCTACCCGGGTCCGGGTTCGACGCTCGGCCCGGCGATGGCTTTCGCCTATCAGGCGGCGAAGCATATCGCCGCGAACTGAGCGCCGGTTGTTCGATAAATTAAAAAGGCGGCCCGCGGGCCGCCTTTTTTATGGCGGGTTTTTTATCGAGGGTTTTTGTCGCTTGTTGCAAAATGGGCGCGCAATGAAAAGCCTTGCACGCGGGGATTGACCGTGGCGACGTGTTCGAGCGGAATGCAAAAAAGGGCGGTTGCGCGGCCGCCCCGGCATGTAAAGCAATCCTTGAAGAAACGGCTGGCAGCGTTTAGTCTAGGTCCGTGCGAAGAAAGCGATTCTCGCCAAAAATAAAAAGCAAAAGCAAAAGCAAAAGCAAAAATAAAAGTAAAAATAAAAGTAAAAATAAAAGTAAAAATAAAAGTAAAAATAAAAGTAAAAATAAAAGTAAAAATAAAAGTAAAAATAAAAGTAAAAAATAATATTGGTCCAGCAGGAAGCTTGTCGTGAATATTGCCCGAATCTCCAAAGCCGTTTTTTGCACCTTTCTTTTTACCCTGACCTGCGCAAGCGCAAGAGCCGAAACCGTCCAGGTTCCCATTCTGTTGGATGACATGACCTTTTTCGTGCCGGCGCCGGTGATACATTGCACGCCGTCCGACGTTTGCGTGTCATGGCTCACGCCGAGCATCGACGCCCTGCAGATGTCGTTTCCGGACGATCCCTCGTTCAACGGTTCTGACGACAGCAACCGGAACCATCAGCTCAACACGCTGTATTTTTATTCGCCGGGCACGCAGCCCGTGGCGCTGCAATGCAAAAACAGCGCGGGCAACTGGGTGAACGTGCAGTCGTCGAGCGGCGATTCCTATCAGTCGGTGATCAATACCAAGGATGGCTTCGGCAATCCGCAGAACATCAACTACAACGCGCTCGAATTCCCGGTCTACCAGCACCGCTGGCCGGGCGCGCTGCTGGTGAACAATACCAATTGCAAGGCGCTGACCACGACGATGTACGCGCCGGTGACCAACGCCTACACCTACCATCATATGCAGTATTCCTATGAGGTTCGCGCGCTGAATGCCGATGGCGGCGTGGTGTCGTTGCTGCCGCTGAATGCCGACAGCTGCCGGCAGAACAATGGCGCGCTCAATCTCTGGCAGCGCACCGCCGAATGCGCGAATCCGGCGGCGCAGTCGATGGTGATCGCCGCCAAGGAGCAGATTACGCGCGAATGGAATTTCGCCAATATGATTTTTGTGTTCAACACGCACCGCCCTTCATTCGTGGGAGCATCGAATGACCAGTACGATTGCAACATGAACATCACCCTCGACGGTATTTCTCAAGGCAGCGTCAATGTTTCCGGCACGACGACGACCTGGGCTCCGACGCTCTCGATAACGCTGAGAAGAGGAAATCATACGTTGGGAATCACGGCCTGGGGATGCTTGGCCTATGCCGATGCGTATCCGCGTTGCACCACCGGTGGCTGCACTGCGAATACCATCTACGGAGTACAGCCGGATTGGAGTCCTTCCTTCCCTCGATTCAAGTTCGGTGTGAACGTGGCCGCGCCGGCCAGCGTCGAGCAACAGTTTCCTTTCACGATTCCATGAGAAAATTTTACGCGGCCCTTCGGGGCCGCAAGGCTGTTCGTCGCTTTAGTCGCTTTAGTCGCTTTGGCAGCAGCGCGCATCCTGCGGTTCCTTAAGGAACCTCTGAAAAACGACTGCGCTTGCAAATACGGCGTTAAAAACAGGCTCAAAATCCTCATTGATTCCGTATAAACTCCGGTTTTTCGCCCGTTTTTTCCTTGTCTTTGCTGCGCTCGC
>Ga0153956_1002623_pt1 | contig 12865 bp, 11 predicted proteins | sample TSFL040MetaG_FD_104704 | JGI IMG/M metagenome (GOLD analysis project Ga0153956, IMG submission 104704) | Attine ant fungus gardens microbial communities from Florida, USA - TSFL040 MetaG | ecosystem: Host-associated > Fungi > Mycelium > Unclassified | place: USA: Florida, Wekiwa Springs... | reverse complement strand
TGTGTTTCTGCCGCGCGACCGGCGGCGGCGTGAGCGAGGGATAGAGGAACGACAGATCGACGCGCTCCTGCGGCCCGGTGTGCTTTTGCAGCTTCACCCGGATCGCCGCCGTGGGCACGTTGAACAGCGTGCGGCCGACCGTGACCGGCAGGGTGGCGGGCTCGCTGCCGCGCTGTTGCGGGCTCCAGGTCGGCCGCAACAGGTAGACGATCGAGGCCAGCGCGACGGAGCCGATCAGGACCGAGGCGAGGATTGGAAGATAGGGATTGTGGCGTTTGGGCGGGCGGGGCGGCAGAGGGGCAGCCATGGGCGGCGGGTTCCGGAGCGGTTCGAATCGCAAATGTCGCAACGCATATGCTCATGCCATAGAGCGGTTGGTGTGGCGATGGCGAGGCCAGCGAAGGCTGCCATGCGGCGTTTTTGCGGACAGCCCCTCAAGAGGGCAAGGCGGGCGGTATTAACCCTTTTTTAAGGATAAAGTAGCGGCCCCGGCGCCGTTCTGCGAAAGCGGAGGCCACGTCTCGCGTGGGGCCTCACGATGTCGCCGGACACACTGAATTCCTTCTTCGCACTGATGATCGGGTTCGCCTTCGCGGGCGCGCTGTCGAGCGGCTATCAGGCCTTCGTCGACCGCCCCGCGGGCTTCGGCATCCTGGAGCGGAGCGCCGCGCCGCGCGCGGTGATGACCGTGCCGTTCCTGGTGTTCGCCGCACCCTTCATCATCATGCGCAACACCATTCGCGGACGGCGGATCGAAAACCGCCGCATCGAATTCGTGATGATGGCAACCGTGATCGCCGGTATCTGGAGCCTGATGTCGGGCACCTGCGTGGTGATGGCCCTGCAGGCGACCGGCATCGTCGCGTAAGGACGCCACGCGCGCCTCGCATCCTTTTTTTGTTCGTGGCATGCTCGCTCCGCAAGGAGAATGACATGGCTACCTACGAACTCGACGGCGTCAGGCCGCAACTTCCCGCCGACGGCGATTACTTCATCGCGGACTCCGCCGAGGTGATCGGCAATGTCCGGCTGCAAAAGAAAACCAGCGTCTGGTTCGGCACCGTGATCCGCGGCGACAACGAACTGATCGACATCGGCGAGGGATCGAGCGTGCAGGACAACTGCACCTTCCACACCGATCCGGGATTTCCGATCACCATCGGCAAGAACTGTTCGGTCGGCCATAACGCCATCCTGCACGGCTGCACCGTCGAGGACGGCGCGCTGGTCGGTATGGGCGCGATCGTGATGAACGGCGCGAAGATCGGCAAGGAGTGCGTGGTCGGCGCGGGATCGCTGGTGCCGGAGGGCAAGGAATTTCCCGAACGCTCGCTGATTGTCGGCTCGCCCGCGCGCGTGATCCGCACATTGAATGACGAGCAGGTGAAGGCGCTGACCCGCGGGGCATCGATTTACGTCAAGCGAAGCGCCCAGTTCAAAGCCGGACTGAAGAAGATCGACTGAGCCTGCCCGCGCCCGCGTCTCACGCCTCGGGATTCGTGACGTCAAAAAGGTTGCGGCCAGCTTCCGGGGGAGAAGCTGGCCGCGCGCGAACCGGTCTCGGACGGGGAGGGGTGGGGATGTGACCGGGACGCGAGTGGAAACCTCAGTGTGACGTTGCGGTGACGACAGCCGGGCGGTTGTCACCGAGCGAGACCCATACATTCGGATCGTTCTGCGACTGGCGTTTGACAAAGCGGTAGCCGGTGTCGGTCCAGGCCACGACATCCTCGTTCTGGTTGTCGAGCACGAACTCGCCCTTGTCGGACTTCACCGTCAGCACCGCATGGCCTTCGCCCTTGCGGTCGCGCACCACGGTGACGAGCAGCGCCTCGCGCGGCCAGCCGGCGTCGATCAGCATTTTGCGTTTCATCAGGACGTAATCCTCGCAGTCGCCGTAACCGTCGGTCGGATACGACCACTTCTCGATCACGCCCCAATGCTCCATGTCGGTCATCGGCTTGACGTTCTCGTTGACCCAGCGATTGACGCGCACGAGATCCTTCCATGCGGTCTGGGTCATGACGATGTCGCGGGCCTGCGTCGCGCCGCCCTTGCAGTCGGTGATGTTCTCGCTGCAGAACTCGACCCAGCCCATCGGCGCGCGCACCGTGTCGCCAAGGTTCGCATAGAGAACATGGCTCTGCGTCGCGGCCGGAATTGTGGTCCGCCCCGCCGCCTGCGAAGAATTCGAAAAACCCGTCAGCCCGGCGAAGACCGCCAGACATACGCCCCATCCACGAATTGAAACCATTGTGGCCCCCGTTTTTTTGTTGGGGCCACTGTGGCAGCGAGGCTTTGCGCCGCGGCTAAATCGCGTTGCGGCAATTGATTGAAATGCTCGTCAAATCAAAAACTTATTGGAAACGATGTTGATTCAAGCAAAGTTCAGATTTGAAATATCCGGATTTGATTCAAATTGTACCGATTGCCGCTCAAGCGATTGAATTCTCACGTGTTGAGCCGTGGTTTCGAGGAGTCCGGGCAGGCAGTCCTGCCGTCCAGAAACGACAAAGGCGATATGTCCGGGTGGACATATCGCCTTGAACGAAGCCGATGGTGAGAAAGCGCTAACCGCGCCGCTTTACCGCACGGTGACGTTATCCTCGACTGTCTCCAGCGTCTGCGGATGATTGAACTCGATGGCGAAGCCTTCCTCGAGATGGCGGACGACGTGCGCGGCGACACGGCCGAGCACGACCTGGCTGCCGACCTCCGGCCGCGTCTGGCCGGACAGCGCCGCGCCGGAGAGCGACAAATCGATGATGCGGCACTGCATCTCGCCGCCGCCTTCGAGCCTGAGCCAGCCCAGCGCATTGCGCGGCACGATACGATCGTGGCGGCGGTCTTCGGGCAGGTTGAGGATGTCGCGGTTGGCGAGCCAGGTGAGCTGGGCCGCGAGCTTCTCGCGCTTGCGCGGCGTGGCGTTCACGGTCATCGCGAAGCCGTTGTCGAGCAGGCGGGTGATCTTGCCTTCGACGCGGCCGATATGATCGAGATAGGCCACGACCCGCTCGCCGATATTGCCGATGCCCGGTGCCAGCAGCGCGAGGCCGCCGGGGGACATGTTGACGGCCTGACAGGGAAATTCGCGGCGGTCCGCCAGCATGTAACGGCCGAGCAGGTGAATCTTCACCCGTTGAAAACGCCGCCGTTCCTCAGCCTGTGGCTGAAAATGTCTTTGCACAAACACCATCGCCACGCCCGGACACGGTAAGAGCGAACCATAGCGGCGTCAGGGTTAATGCGGAGTTAGCGGGGGTGGGACGCCGTGTGCTTCATGGCGGAGACGACGTGAAGAACCTACTGCAACCCCTCATAGACCATGAAGCCGCGCGCCACTTCCATCTTGCGCAGGATGCGTTGGCCGCGCGGCTGGATTTCAGGCTCGAGGTGACGCCATGAGGTCAGGCCGAACCGCGACAGCGTGCCGGGGGCTTCCGTCAGCGACACCATCTGGCCGGTGAGACTGAGCGGCGTATGGGCGCGGCGGCCGAAGGGCAGCAGCAGCAGTTCGAAATGCATCAGGCCGCCTTCACTGGTCGCCGCCGTGACGCCCGCGACCGTCGGCATGCTCTCCTCGGCGACGATGCCGAGCAGATCCTCGATTTCCCGATGCGCCGCGCCGGTGAACAACGCAGAGAAGCTTTCGCCCTTCACGTCGCGGCCAAGCTGCGCGCAGATCCGCGTGCCTGCGACGCGGAACGGATACCCGGCGGCGGGATCGTAGCCGAGCACGAAAATGTCGCCGAGCAGATGCCGCACCGGTTCAGGCGCGAGATCGCTGCGGTCCGGGGCAGACGATGTGCCGCGAGCCTTGTCCCAATATGCGTAGAATTCATCGTTTGACGGATGTTTCAATGCGTTCACCCACCCGGCAAGTCCAGACACGGGACAACTTTGTCCCGGGCCCGCACGTTGCGCGGCCCTTTGCTGTTGTGCGCAAGGATCAGTGCAGCGTCCATGCCGAAGGGCGGAACTGGGGCCGTTAAAATCGGATTTGTCGCGTTAAGGTAAATTTAACTATGAGGTTGAGGCCGGACGGGAACCCGCTAGTATGCATTTACTCCATACGGCGACGGCTTCTCCCAAGAGGCGCCGCCGGGTCCAGACGGTCGAATGTCTAAGTTGAATAACGGGTGGCTATAAAGATCGGTCATTGCGCGGGGAGGGGTGGGGATTTCCTTCGCAAAAGGCCGTCATCGATCAAGGGAGGACCTGTCCGGTCCTCCCTTTTTCATGTCCTGTCTTTTTCGCTTTTGCCTTTATTCCCTGTCCGGTGGCGGCTTTTCGCCCAGGCGGAAGCAGGGGCCGCTTGCGCTGCGGCGCAAAAGCCGTATGTCAGGGACTGGCTGGCCCGGTCCACTCCCGATCCGGGCGGCAACCCGGACCCGAGAGCATTGCTGGCACCCCCCGAACGTTCCCATGAACCGATCCTGACGCTGCCGCGTCCGATGACGCTTCTGCTCGCGATCATGTTCGGGATTCATGCGGTGCGGGCGCTGCTGCCTGCGGCGCTGGATCAGGAGATCATCTGGACGTTCGGCTTCGTCCCGGCACGTTATGAGACGACGCTGCTCGCCGAGCAGATTCCGGGCGGCCTCGGCGCCAGCGTCTGGAGCTTCGTCACCTACGCGATGCTTCACGCGGATCTCACCCATATCGGCTTCAACATGCTGTGGATGCTGCCGTTCGGCAGCGCATTGGCGCGGCGCTTTGGCGGGGTGCGGTTTTTCGCTTTTCTCGCCGTGACCTCGGTGGCCGGTGCGCTGGCGCATCTGTTGACGCATGCGCACGAGCTGGCGCCGATGATCGGGGCCTCCGCCGCTGTGTCTGGAACCATGGCCGCGTCGCTGCGCTTCGCCTTCCAGCGCGGCAGCTTCCTGTCATTTCGCCGCAGCTTCGATGCCGATGCGGCCGCCCGCATTCCGGCGCTGCCTCTGTCGCGGGCGCTGCGCAACGGACGGGTGCTGGCCTTTCTCGGGATCTGGTTTGTCCTGAACCTGTTCACCGGGCTCGGCGCCATCGAGATCGGCACCCAGGCGCAAAGTATCGCATGGCAGGCGCATGTCGGCGGCTTCTTGGCCGGTCTTCTGCTGTTTTCGCTGTTCGATCCGGTGCCGCGCGGCGGCGACGAGGCCGCGCCCGAATTGCCCCGGGGCGATATTTCGCCTGAGGACCATCTTTCCTCCCGCGACGTGTGATTCGATTTTTCTTTTCCTTGCGGCCCCTCCTGCATTGATCCATCATTTAGAGGTCTATGCCGGACTGCGCTTCGCCGGTGATGCAACCAAATCGCGGCTGAGTGAGTTATTCCGGCTGGACGAGATCGCACGATACAGAACGCGATCGCATCACTTTATGGGAGGCGCACTTCATGACGGTTCAGGCAATTCTCGGCACCAAGGGCTTCGAGGTCATCAGCATCGAGGCGAACGCCAAACTGTCCGACGCCATCCGTATCCTGACCGAGCGTCACGTTGGCGCGGTGCTGGTGATGAAGGATCACAACATCGAAGGCATCCTGTCCGAACGCGACGTGGTGCGCGTGCTCGGGCAGCATGGTGCGAGCGTGCTGGATACGCCCGTCAGCGAGGTCATGACACGCAAGGTCGTCACTTGCCGCCGTGCCGACACCGCCGCCTTGATCATGGAAAAGATGACGAACGGCAAATTCCGCCATCTTCCGGTGGTGGAGAACGATCGCGTCGTCGGCCTGATTTCGATCGGCGACATCGTGAAGTGGCGCGTCAAGGAATACGAGCGCGAGCAGGAAGCGCTGCGCGACTATATCAAGACGGCTTGATCAGATCGGCGTGAGGCGGCGCGTCAGGGCGCGAGTTCCGACGTGCCGGGCGGCTGGCTCGCGGTCGGCGCCAGCATGTTGATCGCTTCCTGAATCGACTCGAGGGCGCGCTCGGCGGCCCGTTCGCCGTGCGCGATGCATTCCTCCGCGCGATGGAAGTCGAACCATCCGATCCGTCCGACGCGCGGCGAGATCAGCACGTCCGGCGGATCGCCGGCGAGGCGGGCGCGGGTGATGCGGTCCTGCATGATGTTGAAGGCATCGACCATCACGGTGGAGATGCCGGGGCGTCCGGCCGCACCGAAGAATTCGCGCTTCATGGTTTTCTCGGCGGAGAAGAAACCGAACCGCTTCTTGTCCGGGGCCGGTTCGGGCACCACGATGTCTTCCGGCGTGCCGTGCGAGACGATGGTGCCGTGGCCGGTGATGTCGGTGGAGACGTTGCAGGCGATCACGATCTCCGCGCCCATCGCGCGCGCCGCCGACACCGGCACCGGATTGACCAGCGCGCCGTCAACCAGCCAGCGCTCGCCGATCAGCACGGAGGCGAAAATGCCCGGCAGCGCGTAGGACGCGCGCATCGCATCGACCAGCCTGCCATGGGTCAGCCAGATCTCGTGGCCGGTTTTCACCTCGGTGGCGACCGCCGCATATTTCAGCGGCAAGTCCTCGATGGCGATCCGGCCGAAGGTGGCGTCGAGTTGCGCGGCAAGCTTGTCGCCGCCGATCAGGCCGGAGCCGTTGAGGCGGATGTCGAGATAGCCGAACACGCTGCGCGGGCCGAGATGCCGCGCCCATTCCTCGAACGTATCGAGATGTCCCGCCGCATAGGAGCCGCCAACCACCGCGCCGATCGAGGTGCCGACGATGATGTCGGGCACGATGCCGTTGGCGAGCAGGGTGCGCAGGATTCCGATATGGGCGAAGCCGCGCGCCGCGCCGCCACCGAGCGCGAGGCCGATTTTCGGCCGCGGCGGAGCCGGGGGCGTGTCCTTCTCTGCGGATGTGGATGTGAGTGTCTGGCTGATACCCTTGAGGACGTCGAGCAACCCGGGGCCTCCCGATGATTGGTGGCGGCTGTTCCGGCGCGGTTTTCCCGCTTCGGACAGGCCGGATGGCGAACAAGCGGTGGTTATTGCCGGAATGTGACTGAAGCGGGACGTTTTATCCAGATAAGTTCTATCCCAGAGCCGCTTTCGCCGGGCCCATGAGGCGACATAGAGGCTTGAATTCGCCGCCTTTTCGGGGAAAAAGCTACAGCATGATGACATCCCGGCATGGCAGTCTTGTCCCAGGCACGCCTGTCACAAGGCACATGATGCGCCTTGTGCGCGCCTGCCTGCCTGTCGTGCTGGCCTGCTTGATGCTCGCCGGGTCCGCGCATGCGCAGTTTCCCGGTGACCAGGCGGCACCCATTCCTCCCGGCAGCATTCCCCAGACCGAATCGGGGCCCGCCATCAGCCTCGCGCCGCCGTCCAACCTGGCACTGCCGACGGATTTGCCTGCCCAACTCACGCAGCCGTCGCTGGCGCCGCAGCCCTCGGCCGGGCAGGCCGTCCCGCAGGGCACGCTTAATTTGTCCGCCCGCTTCGGCAAGGACATGCCTGTGGTCAACGGCGGGGTGGTCTGGCGCATCTATTCCGACAAGTCCGGCCCGAACGGCGCGATGCAGCTCATCCGCGAGGAGCATGCCGCGACGCCGACGATTGCGCTCGCGCCGGGCGGCTATGTGGTCCATGCCAGCCTCGGCCTTGTCAGCGATGTGCGGCCGGTCACGATCAGGCGGGAAGAGTCCACCCGCGAGACGTTCGATCTTCCCGCGGGTGGCCTGCGGATCGAAGGCCGTGTCGGCACGTCGAAGATTCCGCAGGGACAGATCGTGTTCTCGATCTACAAGGGCAGCCAGTTCGAGGTCGGCACCGGCGACCGCTCGCCGATCGCGCAGAACGTCGCGGCGGGCGACGTGCTGCTGTTGCCTGCGGGAATCTATTACCTCGTCTCGAATTACGGCGATGCCAACTCCATCGTCCGTTCCGATATTCGCGTGCAGGCCTCCAAGCTCACCGATGTCGTGGTCACGCACCGCGCCGCTGTCGTCACGCTCAAGCTCGTCGGCGAGAAGGGCGGCGAGGCGCTGGCGAATACCGCATGGTCGGTGATTACGCCCGCGGGCGACGTCATCAAGGAATCGATCGGCGCGTTCCCGCGCGTGACGTTGGCGGAAGGCGAATACAAGGCCATCGCCAAGAACGAGGGCAAGGTGTTCGAGCGCGACTTCGAGGTGAAGAACGGCGTCGATGGCGAGGTCGAGGTGCTGACCCGCTGATTATGACAAATTGTCATAGTCTCTAATGCGCGCGAAACCATCCTATCAGTTTCTTCTTGTTGCTGTTGCACGTGGATGCGACGGCTTTACGCCGCCTTAAGCGACGCGGCATTGGATACGCGCGCGTAAAGAAGTTGCGTCAATGCGCGAGGATGCGTTGTGAGTACCATCGCTGTTGCAAGTGAGAATTTCGAGCCGGATCTGTTCAACGATATGTCGGTTCTTGAGCGGAAGTGGCGTGCGGCGCGAAAGCCGGGGCGCAGTCTTCCTCTGTATGAAGACGTGATGCTGGGCAGCCTTGGCCGCCTTGCCGACCATATTGCGGTTCTGAAAGGGTATGGCGACGGCGGCGAATTGCTGCGTGCGGGCCGCTACGCCGAAAGCTGGCTGGAAACCAATATCCACGATACGCCGGTCGCGTTGCTGCCGCCCGATTGCGCGCTCACGGTGACGGAGGCGAGCGCCTCCGCGCGGCACAATGCGAGTCCCTATCTGGCCAGCGCCCATTGCGTGCGGCACGGCAAGGTCCGGGTGTTCGACGTGCTCGCATGGCCGATGGCATCGCGCTGGGGCGGCATTCTGACCGGAATCTATGTCACCGAGCGCGGCGCGGCTTTCGATCTGCTCGACGCGGTGTTCAGCGCCACCAATGACGGCGTGCTGTCGCTGTCGGCCATTCGCGATTCCAATCATTATCCCGTCGATTTCCAGATCGTCCATCTGAATCAGGGAGCCGCGCAATTGCTGCGCCTGCCGCCGGATGAATTGCGCTGGCGCAGGCTGAGCATGGGTGCGCATCCGCTGTCGTCGCCCGACGTGCTGGCGCAACTCGCGAAGACGACCGGTGGCGCGGCCAACGTGCAGATCGAGGTCGAGGGCGAGGGCTTTACCCTGAAATTGAATGTCGCGCCGGTTGGTGACATGCTGTCGGTCATTCTCACCGACATCACCGAACTGAAGCGCCGGGAAAAATCGTTCCGGCTGTTGTTCGATGCCAACCCGATGCCGATGTGGGTGTTCGACGCGGATACCAAGAATTTTCTCAACGTCAACGACGCCGCCATCCGGCATTACGGCTACGCGCGAACGGCGTTCCTTGCGATGAATCTGTTCGACATCTGGCCGGAGGACGAGCGGCAGGCGCATGCGTGTGCGCTGGATCAGGTCGGCGACATCTATCAGTCCGAGCACAATTGGCGTCATGTGAAGGCCGACGGCTCCGAGATCGAGGTGCTGACGTTCGGCCGCCGCGTGCCGTTCGAAGGTCGGGACGGCTTCCTGGTGACGGCGGTGGATATCACCGAGCGGCGCAAGGCGGAGGCGCGCATCGCCTATATGGCGCACCATGACAACCTCACCGGCCTGCCGAACCGGGTGAAATTCCGCGAGCAACTCGATCAGGCGCTGGCGCGCAACGCGGGCGGCGATGAACGCATCGGCGTGCTCTGCATCGACCTCGATCTGTTCAAGAACGTCAACGACTCGTTCGGCCATCCGGTCGGCGACCGTCTGCTGAAAATGGTGGCCGAGCGTTTGCGCGGCGTGATGCCGCCGGACGCGCTGGTGGCGCGTCTCGGTGGTGATGAATTCGCGATGATCGTGACGCGCAACCCGGCGTTGCGTGAGCTTAACGACCTGTCGTCGGCGCTGATTGCCGGCGTCAGCGCGCCTTATATCGTCGATGGGCTGGAGCTTGTGATCGGCGCCAGCGTCGGCATTGCGGTGTCGCCGGGCGATGGTCTGGCGGGTGACGATCTGCTGCGCAACGCCGACATGGCGCTGTATCGCGCCAAGTCGGAAGGCGGCGGCGCGCATTGCTTTTTCGAGCAGGAAATGGACCGTCAGGCGCAGATCCGCCGCGCCCTCGAATTCGACCTGCGCCACGCGCTGGCCAACGGCGAGTTCGAATTGCATTATCAGCCGCTGGTCGATGTCGCGGCCAACCGTATCGTTGCGTTCGAGTCGCTTTTGCGCTGGCATCATCCCGAGCGCGGCATGGTGTCGCCTGCGGAGTTCATCCCCGTGGCGGAGGACATCGGCCTGATCGTCATGCTCGGTGAATGGGTGCTGCGCGAGGCTTGCACCGAAGCCGCGAAATGGCCGGCGGACATCAAGGTGGCGGTGAACCTGTCGCCGATCCAGTTCAGGAGCCGCAATCTGGTGCAGACGGTGGTTGCGGCGCTGGCGCATTCCGGTCTGGCGCCGACGCGGCTGGAGCTGGAAATCACGGAATCGCTGTTCCTTGCGGAGACCGAGGCGAACCTCGCGACGCTGCATCAGTTGCGCGGCCTTGGCGTGCGCATCTCGATGGACGATTTCGGCACCGGCTATTCGTCGCTGAGTTACCTGCGCAGCTTCCCGTTCGACAAGATCAAGATCGACCGTTCCTTCGTGCGTGACCTCGCCGAGCGGCAGGATTGCGTCGCGATCGTGAAGGCGATCTCGGGACTCGGCCAGAGCTTGAACATCGCCACGACGGCGGAAGGCGTCGAGACCGAGGATCAGTTCGCGTGCTTGCGCGCGATGGGCTGCACCGAAGTGCAGGGATTCCTGTTCAGCGCCGCCAAGCCGGGTTGCGATGTCGCTGGATTGCTCGAAAGGTTCGGGCAGGGGCGCGCGAAGGAGAAAGACGCCGCTGCTGCGGCGTGAGAATCAGAACCGGGTCACGATCTCGCCGAGCGGCGGGCGCGGGCGATCCTCGATCGTCTTCGTCGGCTTGCCGATATGGATGAAGCCCGCGATCTTCTCGTTCGGCGCGAGGCCGAGCGCATCCATCGCGTCGCGGTCGAACGCCATCCAGCCCGTGACCCAGTCGCAGACATAGCCGAGCGCGGTCGCGGCATGAACGATGTTCATCGCGCTGGCGCCCGCCGACAATTCCTGTTCCCAGGCGGGCACCTTGAAGTGCTCGACGGTCTTGCTCACCACGGCGATGACGAGCGGCGCCTGCGAAAATCGCGTGCGCTCCTTCTCGATCTGGTCGGGCGTCGCCTGCGGGTTCCTCTGCGCGAACAGTTTTGCGAAAATCCCGCCCGCGCGGGTGCGGCCGTCGCCCTCGAACACGATGAAGCGCCATGGCGACAGCTTGCCGTGATCCGGCACGCGCGAACCGATGGTGAGAATGGTGTCGAGTTCGGCCGCGGAGGGACCGGGGCCGGTCATCTCCATCGGCTTCAGCGAGCGGCGGGTTTTCAGAAGTTCGAGTGCGTCGGGCATATTTGTCTTTCAGGTCTGTCTTGTGACCAACAGATAGGAAGACGCCGATGCCCGGCACAAGGGCGGGCACCGGCATGAAGTTTAGATCACTTTAAGCGAGGCCCTTCGCGCGCTTGACGTCCGGCGGCGTGGCTTCGGCCGTCAGCGCCGTCAGCGCCTCGTCGAGCGGCAGCACGCTTTGGCCTTCCTTGCCGAGGCGGCGGATCGAGACGGCGCGCGTTTCGGCCTCCTTCTTGCCGACGACGAGCAGGGCCGGGACCTTCGCCAGCGAATGCTCGCGGACCTTGTAGTTGATCTTCTCGTTGCGAAGATCGAGTTCGACGCGCAAGCCCGCGGCGCGGCAGGCCTCGAACACCTCGCGGGCGTAATCGTCGCCATCCGAGGTAATGGTGGCGATGACGGCCTGCACCGGCGCGAGCCAGAGCGGGAAGTGGCCGGCGAAATGCTCGATCAGGATGCCGGTGAAGCGTTCCAATGAGCCGCAGATTGCGCGATGCACCATCACCGGTGCCACCTTGTTGGAATGCTCGTCGATGTAGAACGCGCCGAACCGTTCCGGCAGGTTGAAGTCCACCTGCGTGGTGCCGCACTGCCATTCGCGGCCGATGGCGTCGCGCAGCACATATTCGAATTTCGGGCCGTAGAACGCGCCTTCGCCCGGATTGATCGCGGTCTTGATGCGGTTGCCGGACTTCGCCTCGATCTGCGACAGCACCTTCGTCATCACGCTTTCGGCGTGATCCCACGCTGCATCGGTGCCGACGCGCTTGTCGGGGCGGGTCGAGAGCTTCACCGTCAGTTCGCCCTCGAAGCCGAAATCGGAGTAGGTCGAGAGGATCAGGTCGTTGATCTTGAGACACTCGTCCGCGAGTTGGTCCTCGGTGCAGAAGATGTGGGCATCATCCTGCGTGAAGCCGCGCACGCGCATCAGGCCGTGCATCGCGCCCGAGGGCTCGTAGCGATGCACGGTGCCGAATTCGGCAAGCCGGATCGGCAATTCGCGATAGCTCTTGAGGCCGTGCTTGAAGATCAGCACATGGCCGGGGCAGTTCATCGGCTTGATCGCGAACCAGCGCTTGTCATCGGCCTCGTCGCCCGCCGACTGCGCCGCGAACATGTTCTCGCGATACCATTCCCAGTGGCCGGAGGTTTCCCACAGCGACTTGTCGAGCATCTGCGGCGCGTTGACCTCGTCATAGTCTGCCGCGAGGCGGCGGCGCATATAGGCGATGATCGCCTGAAACAGCGTCCATCCCTTGGCGTGCCAGAACACGACGCCGGGACCTTCCTCCTGGAAATGGAACAGGTCTATCTCGCGCCCGAGGCGGCGATGATCGCGCTTCTCGGCTTCCTCAAGCTGCTTGAGGTAATCGTCGAGGTCCTGCTGCTTGGCGAACGCGGTGCCGTAGATGCGGGTCAGCATCGGGTTGTTGGAATCGCCGCGCCAGTACGCTCCCGCGACCTTCATCAGCTTGAAGGCGTTGCCGATCTTGCCGGTCGAGGTCATGTGCGGGCCG
>Ga0153956_1002622_pt1 | contig 12866 bp, 12 predicted proteins | sample TSFL040MetaG_FD_104704 | JGI IMG/M metagenome (GOLD analysis project Ga0153956, IMG submission 104704) | Attine ant fungus gardens microbial communities from Florida, USA - TSFL040 MetaG | ecosystem: Host-associated > Fungi > Mycelium > Unclassified | place: USA: Florida, Wekiwa Springs... | reverse complement strand
TATCGCAAGGCGGTGCGCATCTTCGAACTGGCCGACCGCTACGGCCTGCCGGTGTTGAGTTTCGCCGACACGGCGGGCGCCTATCCGGGCGTCAGCGCCGAGGAACGCGGCCAGGCGGAAGCCATCGCGCGCTCCATCGAGGCGGGCCTGTCGGTCAAGGCGCCCTTCATCGCCACCATCATCGGCGAGGGCATGTCGGGCGGCGCCATCGCCATCGCCGCCGCCAGCCGCGTCTACATGCTGGAACACGCGATCTATTCGGTGATCTCGCCGGAAGGCTGCGCCTCGATCCTGTGGCGCAGCGCCGACAAGGCGCAGGAGGCGGCCACGGCGCTGAAGATCACGGCGCAGGACCTGCTGGCGCTGAAGGTGATCGACGCCATCGTGCCGGAGCCGGTCGGCGGCGCCCACCGCGCCCCCCACGACACCGTCGACGCGGTGGCCGACCAGATCGCGGCGGGCCTGAAGGCGATGGACGGCCTGTCGGGCGAGGAATTGCTGCGCCAGCGCCGGGCGAAGTTCCTCGCCATGGGGCGAAACCTCTAGCCGACTCCCGGAACGCCGTGGCCGGCTCGAAGGCCGGCCACGGCATGGGCGTCTACTTCGCCAGCGACAGGCTGGCGTTCGACACCCAGCCCTTGTTGCCGACCTCATCGGAGACTTCGCGCCACACGCCGTCGCTGTTGCCGGTCGGATAGAGCACCATGCCGGCATCGAGGTCGCGGACCTTCTTGCCCTTTTCCGACGGGCTTTGGCGCAGGATGCCGGGACGCGACAGGGTTACGGTCTGCTGCGGCGCTGCCGCGGCGGCAACGGGCGACAGGCCGCCCAACTGGGTCACCAGCTTGGTGTAGGCGTCGATATAGGCCAGGATGATGACCTGGCCGATGGCGGTGCCGGAATAGCTGCTGACACCGGCGCCGCCGAACGCGCCGCCGCCGAAGCCGCCGCCGCCCAGGCTGAAGCCGAGATCGGTCTTGTCGCCATGGCCCTCGGTGATCGCCTGCATCTCGCTGGTGCGGACATTGCCCAGCGACAGGGTGACATCGGCGGTCTTGGACGAGATCGAGATGCCGGAGACGATGGCGCCGGCGAAGCCGCCCATGAAGCCGCCCAGCAGCCCGCCGACATTGGTGCCGCCGGAATTGTCGTTCTTGCTGGTGATGTCGGGCACCAGGATGTAATCGGCCGCCTTGACCTGGCCGCCGCCGACATTGGAGCCGCCCTGCAGCGCGCCGCCGGCCGCCAGCGCCCGTTCCTGCTGCATCATCTCAAAGCCCTTGCCGCGATCCAGCACCGTGAAGCAGCCCGAGCGCATCACCAGCACCTTGATCAGGGCTTCCGGCGAATCGAGCTTCAGGCCTTCCCACCATTTGTTGTCGGGCTCGCGCACCGCGACGGTGCCCAGGTTGCGAGAACAGACGGGAATTTCCGCCTTGGCCTTGTCGGTCTTGTCCCGGATCGAAGCCGGGAAGGCCGGCGTGGCGACGGCGGTGGCGGCGAGACAGACAGCAGCCGTCATGGCGACGGATTTGCCCAAGCGCATGGTGATCCCCTTCGAATTTTGTTCGTCTGCGCACGCGAACGCCCGGCCCGCGGCTGGCGGGAAGATACCCAAGTGCGAAAAAACCGCAATGGGGCCGGACCCGGCGCGGCGCCGCGCGAAGGGCGCTTACCACCAACCCCGAAACTTGAACCACACCAGCGGAATCAAGGTGCTGAGGACGATGGTCCCCAGCGCCAGCGGATAGCCCAGGCGCCAGGACAGTTCGGGCATGAAATGGAAATTCATGCCCCAGATGCCGGCGAACAGCACCGGCGGAATGCCGGCCACCGACCAGATGGTCATGATCTTGAACAGGTCGTTCTGCTCGGTGTTGATGAAGCCCAGGTCGGCATCGAGCAGGAATTGCAGCTTGTCGGTGAGATGGACCTCATAGTCGTTCAGCGACTGCACGTCGGCGGCGGCCATCTTCAACCGGGCCTTGACCAGCGGCTCCATCCAGCCATCGCCATGCTCGATGACGAAGGGCATCGCCCGCTGCAACACCAGCAGCATGTCGCGGATGTGCGACATGCGCTCGCCCATGTCGCCGATCTCCACCATGGTGTCGCGCAGCATGGAATTGACCTTCATCACCTTGCGGCGCTGCCATTCCTGCATGTCCTTGTGGAAGATGCGCTGGGAGATCTTCAGGGCCTCGGCGCGCAGTTCCTCCAGCCGGTCGGCGCCGTAATCGATCAGCGCCTCGATGATCACCATGAAGATGTCGGGGGCGCTGCGGGCGCGCCGCTCCACCCGCGCGGTGATGGCCTCGAAAGTGTGCAACTGCGCGAAGCGGATCGTGACCAGCAGGTCCCGGGTGAGCACGAAACCCAGCGGCGTGGTGACATCCTCTCCGCCGTTCCGGTGGTGCGGCTTCACCGGCACCGAAATGGTGAAGGCATCGTCTTCGTACTGGAGGCGGCTGGAGAACTCGATTTCCTCCAGTTGTTCGCGGGGCGGGATGTCGAGCCGGTAGTCGCCGCAGGCCTTGGCGATCTCCTCGCGGGTGGGATTGTAGAGGTCCACCCAGACCAGTTTTCCGCCCGATTTGTGTTCCGTCAGCACGCGAGTCTCCCTCTCGCGCAGTAACGCGCGAAAGCGGGATTCAGCGCAAGCCTAGGTCAGCGCGCCGTGGCAGTGCTTGTATTTCCGGCCGGAGCCGCCGGAGCGACGGGCCGCCCGGAGGCGGAGCCGAGGAGCGTCGCCCGCGCGACCAGAATAAACCGTGCGGCGCCTAGGTCAGCGCGCCGTGGCAGTGCTTGTATTTCCGGCCGGAGCCGCACGGGCAGGGGGCGTTGCGCTGAGTCGAGCCCCAGGTGCGGGGATTGTTGGGGTCCACCGGCGGCACGTCCTGCCAGACGCCGCCCGGCTGCTCGATCTCATTCTCGCCCGTCAGCGGGTTGAGATGGGTGGCCTGCATCGCGGGCAGGGGGCGCTCCTCCAGCGGCGGCGGGGCGTTCTGCACCTGGACATGCATCAGGATGCGCACCGTCTCGGTGCGCATGGTCGCCAGCAGCGCCTCGAACAGTTCGAAGGCCTCCTGCTTGTATTCGTTCAGCGGGTCGCGCTGGCCGTAACCGCGCAGGCCGACATACTGGCGCAGATGGTCCAGGTTGACGATGTGCTCGCGCCAGTGGTGATCCAGCGTCTGCAGCAGGATGTTCTTTTCGATGTAGCGGGTCAGATCGACCCCGAAATCGGCCGCGCGGGCGGCGGCGCGTTCCTCCACCGCCTTGAGGATGCGGTCCTTCACTTCCTCGTCGGCGATGCCTTCTTCCTTGGTCCAGTCCATGACGGGCAGCGGAAACCCGAAGATGGTTTCGACCTCGGCCTGCAGCCCGGCCGCGTCCCACTGCTCGGCATAGGCCTTTTCCGGGATGTGGCGGCTGACCAGCATCTCCACCACCTCCTCGCGGAAATCGGCGATCTGGTCGGAGACATCGTCGCTCGACATGATCTCCTTGCGCTGGTCGAAGATGACCTTGCGCTGGGAATTCAGCACGTCGTCATATTTCAGGATGTTCTTGCGGATCTCGAAGTTGCGGGCCTCGACCTTCTGCTGCGCCTTTTCCAGCGCCTTGTTGACCCAGGGATGGGTGATGGCCTCGCCGGGCTCCAGGCCCAGCGTGGTCAGCACCTTTTCCATGCGCTCGCTGCCGAAGATGCGCATCAGGTCGTCCTGCAGCGACAGGAAGAATTTGGAGGCGCCGGGATCGCCCTGGCGGCCCGAGCGGCCGCGCAACTGGTTGTCGATGCGGCGGCTTTCATGCCGCTCGGTGCCGATCATGTAGAGGCCGCCGGCCGCCAGCGCCTTCTGCTTGTTGGCGGCGACTTCCTCGCGGATGGCGGCGATGCGGGCCTCGCGTCCGGGGCCTTCCGGCACCTCCGCCAGTTCGGCCTTGACGCGCATCTCCACATTGCCGCCCAACTGGATGTCGGTGCCGCGGCCCGCCATGTTGGTGGCGATGGTGACCGCGCCCGGCACGCCGGCCTGGGCGACGATGAAGGCTTCCTGCTCGTGATAGCGCGCGTTCAGCACATTGTGCGCGACCTTGCGCTTCTTTAGGATCGCCGAAAGCTCTTCGGATTTCTCGATCGAGGTGGTGCCGACCAGCACCGGCTGGCCCTTTTCGCGGCACTCGGCGATCAGCTTGATGATCGCTTCGTATTTCTCGCCCTCGGTGCGGTAGACCTCGTCGTCGGCGTCGATGCGGCTGACGGGGACGTTGGTGGGGATCTCCAGCACGTCCAGCTTGTAGATGTCCATGAACTCGGCGGCTTCGGTCATCGCCGTGCCGGTCATGCCCGCCAGCTTGTCATAGAGGCGGAAATAGTTCTGGAAGGTGATCGAGGCCAGGGTGACGTTCTCGGGCTGGACCGTGACGCCTTCCTTAGCTTCCAGCGCCTGGTGCAGGCCTTCCGAATAGCGGCGGCCCTCCATCATCCGGCCGGTGAATTCGTCGATGATCACCACCTGGTCGTTCTTGACGATATAGTCCTTGTCCTTCTGGAACAGCAGGCGCGCCTTCAGCGCCTGGTTCACGTGATGGACGATGGAGATGTTCTCGGTATCGTAAAGATCGCCATTGGGAAGCAGGCCCGCAACCTTGAGCAGTTCGCCCATATGCTCGTTGCCGGCTTCGGTCAGCGAAACCTGGCGCTGCTTTTCGTCCAGGTCGTAATCTTCCTTGACCAGGCCGATCATGACCGCATCGACCGCGCGATACATCTCGGTCTGGTCCTCGGTCGGGCCCGAGATGATCAGCGGCGTGCGCGCTTCGTCGATCAGGATGGAGTCGACTTCGTCCACGATGGCAAAGGCATGGCCGCGCTGCGTCATCGCATCGAGGCTGTACTTCATGTTGTCGCGCAGATAGTCGAAGCCGAATTCGTTGTTGGTGCCGTAGGTGATATCGGCGCCGTAAGCGGCCTTGCGCTCGGCATCGTCCAGTCCGTGCACGATGCAGCCCGTGGTCATGCCCAGGAAGCCATAGACCTGGGCCATCCAGTCGCTGTCGCGCTTGGCCAGATAGTCATTCACCGTCACGACGTGCACGCCGTCACCCGCCAGGGCGTTGAGATAGGTGGGCAGGGTGGCGACCAGCGTCTTGCCTTCGCCGGTCTTCATTTCGGAGATGTTGCCCTTGTGCAGCACCATGCCGCCGACAAGCTGCACGTCGAAATGGCGCTGGCCCAGCACGCGCTTGGCGGCTTCACGCACCACTGCAAAGGCTTCGGGCAGCAGGTCGTCCAGGGTCTCGCCCTTTTCCAGCCTCGCGCGGAAGGCCGGCGTCATGGCGCGCAGCTCGTCGTCCGACATGGCGATGAAGCGGGGCTCCAGCGCGTTGATCTTGGCCACGGTCGCCCAAAGGGGTTTGACCTTGCGCTCATTGGCGGAGCCGAAAAGTGTTCTGGCGAGCGTGCCCAGCATGAAATCCTCTAATCCGGCCTGTTCGGAGGGGTAAAAGACCACCAAATCCGCATGGCGGCCGCGCGGGAGACATAAGAACGGCCTATCTCATTGTCAAATTTGGCCTTCGGGCCGGAACCGCCCCCGGCAAATTTGGTGGGGTGTCTTGTCAAATCGGGAGATTTTCCGAATATCCCCGCGCGAAACTGGGGAAAACGATGGCCAAAAGCAGCAAACCGACTCAGAAGGCCACTGCCAAGGCCAAGCCGGCGGTCTCGCCCCTGGCCCCCAAAAGCTTCCCCAAGCTGCCGCCCCTGGCCGGGGTGCGGCTGGCCACGGTCGCCGCCGGGGTCCGCTATGCCCAGCGTACCGACGTGCTGCTGGCCCTGCTGGCGCCCGGCACCCAGGCCGCCGGGGTGTTTACACGGTCCAAGACGGCGAGCGCCCCGGTGCTGTGGTGCCGCGACCGGCTGAAGCCTTCGAAAAGCGGCGAGGCCAGCGCCCGGGTGCTGGTGGTCAATTCGGGCAACGCCAACGCCTTTACCGGCAAGGCCGGGCAGGACGGGGTGCGCGAGATCGCCGAGGAAGCCGCCGCCGTGGCCCGCTGCCGCGCCGACGAGGTCTTCATGGCCTCGACCGGCGTGATCGGCGAGCCGCTGCCGACATCCAAGATCACCAAGGTGCTGGGCCAGCTGGCGCAGGAAGGCGCGGCCGGCAACTGGCGCGCCGCCGCCGACGCCATCATGACGACCGATACATACCCGAAGGCCGCCACCGCCACGGCCATGATCGATGGCGTGAAAGTGACCATCAACGGCATCGCCAAGGGATCGGGCATGATCGCGCCCGACATGGCGACGATGCTGAGCTTCGTCTTCACCGACGCGAATCTGCCCGCTTCGGTCCTGCAGGAATGCCTGAGCGCGGGCGTCGGCCCGTCTTTCAATTCGATCACCGTGGACAGCGACACCTCCACCAGCGACACGCTGATCCTGTTCGCCACCGGCAAGGGCGGCAAGCATGCCGCGATCTCCAAGGCTTCCGACAAAAAGCTCACCGATTTCCGCCGTGCGCTCGATGCGCTGTTGCTCGATCTGGCGCTTCAAGTCGTGCGGGACGGCGAGGGCGCCCAAAAACTGATACGCATCGATGTAACCGGTGCGGAGAATGACGGCGCTGCCAGACGCATCGCCATGGCAATCGCCAATTCGCCGCTGGTCAAGACAGCCGTGGCGGGGAATGACGCCAACTGGGGCCGCGTCGTGATGGCAGTAGGCAAGTCGGGCGAAGCCGCCGACCGCGACAAGCTGAAGATCAGCTTCGGCAGCCAGGTGGTGGCCGAAAAGGGCATGCGCGCGGCCAAATACAACGAAGCCGCCGCGACCAAGGCTGTGTCGGGCCGCGAGGTGCTGATCGCCGTCGATCTGGGGCTGGGCAAGGGCGCGTCGCGCGTCTGGACCTGTGATCTCACCCATGGCTACATCGACATCAATGGCTCCTATCGCAGTTGATCGCCGCCTGGTTCTGGCTGGCAGCGCTTTGTTGCTGCCGGTTTCCGCATCCGCGCGGGAGGCCGGAGACGCTGTTGTGGCGCTGGAAAAAAGCAGCGGTGCCCGCATAGGTCTTGCCGCGCTTGATACCGGCACCGGGCGCAGCCTTTTCAACCGCGCGGACCAGCGTTTCCTGATGTGCAGCAGCTTCAAGCTGTCGCTGGCCGCGGCCATGCTGGTGCGGGCCGATGCGGGGCGCGAGCATCTGGACCGGCTGGTGCATTATGACAGGCCGGTGCTGGGCGTGTCGCCGGCCACCACGCGCAACTGGCCGAACGGCATGACCATCGCGCAATTGTGCGAGGCGATCTGTATCTACAGCGACAACACCGCCGCCGATGTGCTGCTTGGGGAAATTGGCGGGCCGAAAGCAATGACTGCATTCTGGCGCAGCATCGGCGATTCCACGACCCGCCTGGACCGGATCGAACCCGCGCTGAACGTGCCGGACGGCGACAGGGACACCACCACGCCTGCCGCCATGCTGGGCACACTGAAGAAATTGCTGCTGGGGGACGTGCTTTCCGCCGCGTCGCGCGCCCAGCTCCTGGCCTGGATGCACGCCAACACCACGGGGATGCAGATGTTGCGCGCCGGGCTGCCCGCGAACTGGCAGGTCGGTGACAAGACCGGCCATTGGATGAGCAGCACCAACCTGGATGCGGCGGCGGTGAACGATCTTGCCATCATCACACCGCCGGGCCGCGCGCCGATCCTGGCCGTAGCGCTCACCCGCGGTGGCTCGCCCGATGACGATACGCGTGTGCGCGTGCTGGCCGATATCGGGCGCATCCTCGGGGCGGCTTTCGCGTGATCCCGTGGCGCGAACGGGTTGATGATGTGTCACCGTTCATCGTCTGCGCCATGTTCACGGCCAGCTATCGCCTGAAAGCCGAACGGCTGGCGGCGTCACTGGAACGGCTGGGCCTGGCCCATGCGCTGTTCGAGATGCCGCAGGTTCACCGCTCCATCAGCGGACGGGGCAGCGACGATGTCGCCTTCGCCAAGCCGCGCTTCATCGGCGACATGCTGCGCCGGTTCGGCAAACCGATATTGTATGTCGATGCCGATATTGTTTTTCGCCAGCCTCCGTCATTGATCGCCGATCTGTGCGCAAGCGATATCGATTTCGCAGTCTATAACTGGCTGGCCGATGCGCAGAACGATGCCTGGATGCCCATCGGCGATGGCAGGTTGTGGAAATTCTATTTCGCCATGGACGCATTGTCCGATAGCCAGCTTGCGGCCAGCGGCGCTGTACAGTTCTGGAACGGCACGCCGCCCGTGCATGAACTGCTTGCCGCATGGGAAAAGGCGCTGGTGGATTTTCCCGGCGTGCAGGATGATCACTGCCTGGATTTCGCGTTCAACCACCGGGCACCGGATATGCGGGCGCGATGGCTTCCCAAGGAATATGCGCGTTATGCGTTCTGGATGTATGCCGATCCGGTGATCGACCACCCCGATTTTCCGGCGCCGCAGGCCGGTCAGTTCGCGGCGCTGGGCATGAAGCGTGTCGATGCTTCGAAAATCACCATGCCTGCGCGAAAACTGCATCCCTTTCCGCGCGATGCGCTGGTCGATCCGGCGAACAGGCTGCTGCTGTCGCCACAGCCGGATGGCAGCCGGGCGGCGATACCGCTCGCCCGGCCACTATTCCTGCCGCGCGCTTAGACCAGCGCCGCGTCCAGCGTGATTTCCGCTTTCAGCAGTTTCGACACCGGGCAGTTCTTTTCCGCCAGGCCCGCCAGCTCCTTGAACTTGGCATCGTCGATGCCCGGGATTTTCGCCCGCAGCGTCAGCGCCGATTTGGTGATGGCGAAGCCGTCATCCTGCTTGACCAACGTGATCTCGGCCTTGGTGTCCATCTGTTCGGCCGTGAAACCGGCATCGCCCAGGATCAGCGACAGCGCCATGGTGAAGCAGCCCGCATGGGCGGCGCCGATCAGTTCTTCGGGATTGGTGCCGGGCTTGCCTTCGAAGCGGCTGGCAAAGCCGTAAGGATAATCGCCCAGTGCGCCGCTCTTGGTCGAGATCGCGCCCTTGCCGTCCTTCAGGCCGCCCTGCCATTTTGCCGTTCCGAATGTGGTCATGCTGCTTCTCCTTGTTCGCCGCCCCGATGCGGGGCAGATTGATGACGGTGCACGCGAAACTTACCTCGCATTCACCATTCCACTTAACCCCACCTTAGCCCTGTGACGCCATGATGAACACACCGCAATCCCTGTTGCTTGTCGTTGCGGTGGCATTGGTGGATCCCGACGGCCGCGTGCTGATCGCACAGCGCCCCGAGGGCAAGAACATGGCTGGGTTATGGGAATTTCCAGGCGGCAAGGTCGAGACCGGCGAACGGCCCGAGGACGCGCTCATCCGCGAACTGTCGGAGGAGTTGGGGATAACGGTGAAAGAGCCCTGTCTCGCGCCGTTCACTTTTGCTTCGCATACCTACGACGCATTTCACCTTTTGATGCCGCTCTATATTTGCCGCCGCTGGGAAGGCACGCCGGCGCCGCGCCATCATGCGGCACTGAAATGGGTGCGGCCGCGAGAGATGACCGCCTATCCCATGCCCGCGGCCGATTTGCCGCTTATTCCCATGCTGCGCGATCTTTTGTGAAAAGCTTTGCCGCGGGCTCGAGCGGCGTCACCTCCATTGAATATGCCCTGATCGCCGGCATTGTCTCGATCGCGATCGTAGGTGGCGCCACGGCGATTGGCACTTCGCTGTCCAGTGACTTCAGCGATCTTCTGGTCGGCTTCCAATAATCTGTTCGGCAGTGCCCAACGCGTCGGCAAGCCGCGATTTCGCGCTGCCCGGCGCCAGCGGCTTCTGCTGACTGTCATGCGGCGACCAGCCGGTAAGATAGAGGGTCTCGAACCGCGCCCGCAGCTTACCATCCTCGTCGGCATGGCTTCCGGCATAATGGGCCAGCAGCGCCGCCAGCGTGTCGCGGCGCAGCGGCGCGCGGCTGCGTTCCGACAGGACGTTGGTAAAAGCGTGCGCGCGCAGGTCGCGGACCAGTGCGAAGAAATCGCCATAGCGCACCACCAGGCGTTCGACATCGGCCACCGGCAGGGCAAAGCCAGCCCGCTGCAACAACCCGCCCAGGTCGCGCACATCGGCGAAGGGGGAAACACGCGGACTGGTCCCGCCGCGCGTGGCGCTTTCGCCATGGGCGAAGGCCTCGCGCAATTCACCCAGGGTACCGCCACCCAGCAGGGCCGCCATAAAAAGGCCGTCCGGTTTCAGCGCACGGCGTATCTGCACCAGCGCGCCGGGCAGGTCGTTGATCGCCTGCAGCGAGAACAGGCTGACTGCCAGGTCGAAGCCGCCATCATTTTCCAGAATCTCGTGCGCGTTGAAATCGGTATGTACCCAATCCTGCGCAAAGGGCGCGACTTCGGGCGGCGGTGGTGCATCACCGATCCACAGGCCGCGCGCGAATTTGCGAGTTACCGCCGACAGCCGGTCGGCGAGCCCTTCGGCGGCGGCGCGGTCCAGGAAACGGTCGCCCGCCAGCTTCAGGGCGCGCCTGCGCGCGTGGACGGATGCGGAAAAATCGAAAAGCGGTGCTGTCATGCGCTACGATAACCCGCCATGCCCGCCGCCGCCAAAGCCGTTCTCGATCTTCTGTTTCCGCCGCAATGCATCGGTTGCCGCACGACCGTGGGCGAGCCGGGCTTTTGCGCCGCCTGCTGGAGCGGCATTCGTTTCCTCGATGGCCCGGCCTGCGCCTGCTGCGGGTTGCCTTTTTCCGTCGATCTGGAGGGCGACAATTTCTGTGCCGCCTGCCTGGCCACGCCGCCGGCTTTCGACAGTGCCCGCGCCATCCTGGCCTATGACGAGAAAAGCCGTGGCGCGATCCTGGCGCTCAAACATGCCGACCGGCTCGATCTCGTTCCGGGTTTCGCACGCTGGCTGGCGCGGGCAGGGCGTCCGCTGCTGGAACAATGCGACCTGATCGTGCCGGTACCGCTGCATCCCTGGCGGCTCTGGCAGCGGCGCTATAACCAGGCGGCAGAACTGGCGCGGCGGCTGGCCGCGGACCGGAACCTTGCCGCCGATCCCCAGGCGCTGGCCCGCAGCCGCGCCACGCCCAGCCAGGGCGCGATGCCTTCAGCCAAGGCGCGGCGGCGCAATGTGCAGCGGGCGTTTTCGGTTCCAGATCCGTCAAAAGTGGCGGGCCGCCGCGTCCTTCTGGTGGATGATGTCGTGACGACCGGCGCAACGGTGCAATCCTGCGCGCGAGCCCTGAAACGGGCAGGGGCGCATAGCGTCCATGTCCTGGCGCTTGCCCGCGTTGTGAAGGCGTCGGACATGCTTATATAGGAACCGTCATATTTCGAGTCTCACGGCCATGAAAACCGTCCGCATGTACACCACGCCGATCTGCCCCTACTGCGCCCGCGCTAAGGCGCTGTTCAAGAAAAAGGGCGTGGATGTGGTGGAGATCGACGTTTTCATGAATGAGGAAGCGCGCGCCGAAATGCACGCCAATACCGGCGGTGCCCGCACGGTGCCGCAGATATTCATCGGCGATACCCATGTCGGCGGCTGTGACGATCTCTATGCCCTGGAGAATGGCGGCAAGCTGGACCCGCTGCTGGCCTGATTTCCCGCTTTTTCGTCCCCGCCTTACTGGACAAAGCCTGCTGCGGACCCGAATAATGCCGCGCATAAAATCCACCATGGGAAGGGATTGCCAATGAAGAAGATTTTGCTCGCCTCGCTGCTGTTTGCGGTGCCCGCCATCGCGCAGACCAATCCGGCGCCGACCATCGCGCCCGCACCCACTGCCGACGAGATGAAACAGCCGCGTCCCGCCCGCGCGCACGGCATCCCCACCGCAGTTGCCGTTGAAGGCGCCATGGCCGCCAACGCGCAGTGCCTGGCCAACACCTACAAGACCACCGCCATGATCACCGACGCAGCCGGTGTGCCGATCGTGGTGATCTCCAATGACGGCGCCGCCGCCATCACCCAGCGCATCGCCATGAGCAAGGTGCAGGCCGTGCTGAAGTACAAGATGACCAGCGGCGAAGTTGCGGCCAAAGCCGCGACCGACACCGCCATGGCCGCCGAGATCAAGGCCAATCCGCTGATCGAAACCGCCCGCCAGGGCGCGGTGCCGTTGATGGCCGGTTCGGAAATGGTCGGCGTCTTTGCCGTGTCCGGCGCGCCGGGCGGCGACAAGGATGAAGTCTGCGTTCGCGCCGGCATGGCCAAGATCGCGGACCGCGTGAAGTAAATTGACGGCATTCCGGGCAGCCTGCGTCCAACTGCGTTCCAGTGACGATGTGGCGGAGAATATCCGCGATACCGTCCGTCTGGTGCGCGACGCGGCTGCCCGGGGCGCCACCTTTATCGCCACGCCGGAAAACACCACGCTGATGGCGCCCGATGGCGGCGCCAAGCTGGCATCCAGTTACGACGAAGCGCATGACCCCGCCATTCCGGTCTTCTCCGCGCTGGCGAAAGAACTGAATGTCTGGTTGCTGATCGGCAGCCTTGCGATCAAGGTCAGCGAGACCCACACCGCCAATCGCAGCTTCGTGTTTTCGCCCGATGGCGCGGTCACCGCGCGCTACAGCAAGATCCATCTGTTCGATGTGGAGCTGGCTTCGGGCGAGGTCTACCGGGAATCCAACACCGTGTCCGGTGGCGGTGAGGCCGTTGTCGCACAGACCCCGTGGGGCGGCATCGGCCTGACCATCTGCTACGACGTTCGCTTCGCGCAGCTTTATCGCAAGTTGGCACAGAAGGGTGCATTCGCCTTCACCGTGCCCGCGGCCTTCACCGTGCCGACGGGCGTGGCGCACTGGCATGTGCTGCTGCGCGCCCGTGCCATCGAGAATGGGG
>Ga0153956_1002621_pt1 | contig 12866 bp, 10 predicted proteins | sample TSFL040MetaG_FD_104704 | JGI IMG/M metagenome (GOLD analysis project Ga0153956, IMG submission 104704) | Attine ant fungus gardens microbial communities from Florida, USA - TSFL040 MetaG | ecosystem: Host-associated > Fungi > Mycelium > Unclassified | place: USA: Florida, Wekiwa Springs... | reverse complement strand
GAGCAGGAGCGCGATCGCGACCCGGTTGCGCCGGCTCGTCGCGTCGTCGGGCTGGGCGGTCGCGCCCGCAGCCGCGTTCTGGACGGCGGCTTCGGTCATGGTCTCTCCCGGGGGATTCGATGCTGTGGGATCGGCCGCTCCGACACTTCGGGCGGACGCATGTGGACGGCGTCAACATTAGCGGCGGCCACCGACATCCTGAGTCGGCACCTCTGCGCTGAGAGTGAAATCCCCCAGAGCCGCCGAAGTATTCCCGTCGGCGCCGAACCGGACTCAGATCGGCCGGCGCACCGGTCCGGTCCCGACATCCTCGGGCAGCGGGCGGGCGATCGGCAGCCGCTGGCCGAGCACCTGCGAGACGATGTCGCGCGCGATCTGCTGGTCGGTCAGGCCGACCTTCGCGAGGATCTCGTCCCGCGATCCGTGCTCGAGGAACTCGTCCGGCAGCCCGAGCTCGTCGACCGCCGTGTCCACCCCCGCGGCGCGGAGGTCCTGGCGCAGACGCGTCCCGATCCCGCCGACCCTGATGCCGTCCTCGATCGTCACGACGAGCCGGTGCTGCGCGGCGAGCTCGATGATGCCGGCGGGAACCGGGACGACCCAGCGCGGGTCGACGACCGTCGCGCCGATCCCCTGCGCCGCCAGACGCTCGGCCACCCGCATCCCGATCTCCGCCATCGGCCCGACCGTCATGATGAGCACATCGCGATGCGGGGCCTCGCGCAGGATGTCCACACCCGACGCGTCCCGTCGCACCGCGGCGAACTCGTTGCCGACGTTGCCCTTGGAGTAGCGCAGCACCGTCGGCGCGTCCTGCACCGCGACGGCCTCCCCCAGCTCCTCGCGTAGTCGTGTCGCGTCGCGCGGCGCCGCGATCCGGATGTGCGGCACCGCCTGCAGGATCGCGAGGTCCCACATGCCGTGATGGCTCGGACCGTCCGGCCCCGTCACCCCGGCGCGGTCGAGCACGAACGTCACGCCCGCCCTGTGGAGGGCGACGTCCATGAGCACCTGGTCGAAGGCGCGGTTGACGAAGGTCGCGTACAGCGCGACGACGGGATGCAGCCCCCCGAAGGCGAGGCCGGCCGCACTCGCGACCGCGTGCTGTTCCGCGATCCCGACGTCGAAGACGCGTCCCGGATGCTTCTCCGCCAGCCGGTGCAGGCCCGTCGGCCGGAGCATCGCGCCCGTGATGCCGACGATCCGCGGGTCGCGGTCGGCGAGCTCGACGATCTCGTCCGCGAACACGCTCGTCCACGACGGACGGCTCGCGTGCTCGATCGGCTCCCCCGTCTCCGGGTCGATCTGCGCCACCGAGTGGAACTGGTCCGCGGTGTCGGCGACGGCCGGCTCGTACCCGTGCCCCTTCTCGGTGATGACGTGCACGATCACGGGCGCCTCGTAGTCCTTGGCCTGCTGCAGCGCCTGCTCCAGCGCCGGCAGGTCGTGGCCGTGCACCGGACCGATGTACTTGATGTCGAGGTTCGAGTAGAGCGACTCGTTGTTGCTGAACCGGGCGAGGAAGCCGTGGATGGCGCCGCGCGTGCCGCGGTAGACGGCGCGGCCGACCGATCCGAAGTGCGAGAAGAACCGCTCGCTCGAGCGGTAGAGGTCGCGGTAGGCGCGGCGGGTGCGCACGCCGTTGAGGAAGCGCGCCATCCCGCCGATCGTCGGCGCGTAGGAGCGGCCGTTGTCGTTGACGACGATCACGAGGCGACGCGAGTTGTCGTCCGTGATGTTGTTGAGCGCCTCCCACGTCATCCCGCCCGTGAGCGCGCCGTCGCCGACCACCGCGACGACGTAACGGTCGCCCTGGCCGGTCATCGCGAAGGCGCGAGAGATGCCGTCCGCCCAGCTCAGCGAGCTGGAGGCGTGCGAGGACTCGACGATGTCGTGCTCCGACTCGGAGCGTTGCGGGTACCCCGCGAGCCCGCCCGCCATCCGGAGCCTGCTGAAGTCGTGCCGGCCCGTGACGAGCTTGTGCACGTAGCTCTGGTGCCCGGTGTCGAACACCACGGCATCCCGCGGCGAGTCGAAGACCCGGTGGATCGCGAGCGTGAGCTCGACGACGCCGAGGTTCGGGCCCAGGTGCCCGCCCGTCTTCGAGACCTCCGCGACGAGGAAGCGCCGGATCTCGCCCGCGAGCCGCTGGAGCTCCTCGGGCGAGAGCCGGTCGAGGTCGCGGGGGCTGTGGATCCCCTCGAGCAACGACATGCCGTCGAGCCTACGCACCCGCCTCAGACGAGTGAGCGAAGGACATACTGCAGGATGCCGCCGTTGCGGTAGTAGTCCGCCTCACCGGGGGTGTCGATGCGCACGACCGCGTCGAACTCGATCGTCTGCTTGCCTGCCGGCGACTGCTCGCTCGGCGCGGCCGTGACGTGCACCGTCTTGGGCGTCGATCCCTCGTTGAGCTGCTCGATACCGGAGATCGACACGACCTCCGTGCCGTCCAGGCCCAGCTCGTTCGCGGTCGTCCCGGCCGGGAACTGCAGCGGGATGACGCCCATGCCGATCAGGTTGGAGCGGTGGATGCGCTCGAAGCTCTCCGCCACGACCGCCTTGACGCCGAGCAGGTTGGTGCCCTTCGCGGCCCAGTCGCGGCTCGAGCCCGAGCCGTACTCCTTGCCCGCGAAGATCACCAGCGGCGTGCCCGCGGCCTGGTAGTTCATCGATGCGTCGTAGATGAAGGACTGCGGGCCGTCCGCCTGCGTGAAGTCGCGGGTGAAGCCGCCCTCCACACCGTCCAGCAGCTGGTTCTTGAGGCGGATGTTCGCGAAGGTGCCGCGGATCATGACCTCGTGGTTGCCGCGGCGCGAGCCGTAGGAGTTGAAGTCCTTGCGGTCGACGCCGTGCTCCTGGAGGTACCTGCCTGCCGGGCTGTCGGCCTTGATGTTGCCGGCCGGCGAGATGTGGTCGGTCGTGACCGAGTCGCCGAGCTTCGCGAGCACGCGCGCGCCGGAGATGTCGGAGACCGGGCTCGGCTCGAGCGTCATGCCCTCGAAGTACGGGGGCTTGCGCACGTAGGTCGAGTTCGCATCCCACTCGAACACCTCGGAGTCGGGCGTCGGGAGCGAGCGCCAGCGCTCGTCGCCGTCGAAGACCGCGCCGTACTCCTTGGTGAACATCTCGGTCGAGATGGAGTCGTCGATCGTCTTCTGCACCTCGCCCGCGTCGGGCCAGATGTCCTTGAGGTAGACGTCGTTGCCGTCCTGGTCCTGGCCGAGGGCGTCGGTCTCGAAGTCGAAGTTCATCGAACCGGCGAGGGCGTAGGCGATGACGAGCGGCGGCGACGCGAGGTAGTTCATCTTCACGTCGGGGCTGATCCTGCCCTCGAAGTTGCGGTTGCCCGAGAGCACCGCCGTGACGGCCAGGTCGTTGTCGTTGACCGCGGCGGAAACCTCGTCGATGAGCGGGCCGGTGTTGCCGATGCACACGGTGCACCCGTAGCCGACGGTGTAGAAGCCGAGCTTCTCGAGCTCCTCGGTGAGGCCGGCCTTCGCGTAGTAGTCGGTGACGACCTTGGACCCCGGTGCGAGGGTCGTCTTGACCCACGGCTTGGACTTCAGGCCCTTGCGGTTCGCGTTGCGGGCGAGCAGGCCCGCCGCGAGCATGACGCTCGGGTTCGAGGTGTTGGTGCAGGAGGTGATCGCCGCGACCGCGACGGCTCCGTGGTCGAGGGTGTACCGGGTGCCGTCGCCGAGCGTGATCGGGGTCGGCTTCGACGCCGACTTCGGCGCTGCGCTGACCTGGTGGTGGTGCACGGCGTGCGCGGTGTCCTCGTCCTGCGCGGTGAAGCCGATCGGGTCGGAGGCCGGGAAGGTGCCCTCGATCGCGGCGTCGACCGAGGAGATGTCGGAGTCGGCGTAGTCGACGAGGTCCTTCTCGAACTGCGACTTGGCGTGGGCGAGCTCGACGCGGTCCTGCGGGCGCTTGGGGCCGGCGATCGACGGCACGACCGTCGAGAGGTCGAGCTCGAGGTACTCGCTGTACGACGGCTCGCGCTCCGGATCGTGCCAGAGGCCCTGCGCCTGCGAGTACTGCTTGACCAGCTCGACCTGCCCCGCGTCGCGACCGGTCTGGGTCAGGTAGTCGAGCGTGACCTGGTCGATCGGGAACATCGCCGCGGTGGAGCCGAACTCCGGGCTCATGTTGCCGATCGTCGCGCGGTTGGCGAGCGGCACCTCGGCCACGCCGGCGCCGTAGAACTCGACGAACTTGCCGACGACCCCGTGCTTGCGCAGCATCTGCGTGATGGTGAGCACGACATCCGTCGCGGTCACACCGGTCGGGATGGCGCCGGTCAGCTTGAAGCCGACCACCTTGGGGATGAGCATCGACACCGGTTGGCCGAGCATGGCCGCCTCCGCCTCGATGCCGCCGACGCCCCAGCCGAGCACGCCGAGGCCGTTGACCATCGTGGTGTGCGAGTCGGTGCCGACGAGGGTGTCCGGGTAGGCCTGCAGCGCTCCGCCGACCTCGCGGGTGAAGGTCACGCGCGCCAGGTACTCGATATTGACCTGGTGCACGATGCCGGTCCCCGGCGGGACGACCTTGAAGTCCTGGAACGCGGTCTGGCCCCAGCGCAGGAACTGATAGCGCTCGCCGTTGCGCTCGTACTCGATCTCGACGTTGCGCTCGAGGGCGTTCTCGGTGCCGAACAGGTCGGCGATGACGGAGTGGTCGATGACGAGCTCGGCCGGGGCGAGCGGGTTGATCTTCTTGGCGTCGCCGCCGAGGGCTCCGACCGCCTCGCGCATCGTCGCGAGGTCGACGATGCAGGGCACGCCGGTGAAGTCCTGCATGACGACGCGGGCGGGGGTGAACTGGATCTCGGTGTCGGGCTCGGCGGTCGGGACCCAGGCGCCGAGCGCCTCGATCTGCGCCTTCGTGACGTTGGCGCCATCCTCGGTGCGGAGCAGGTTCTCCAGCAGCACCTTGAGGCTGAACGGGAGCCTGTCGTGCCCCGCCACCTTGTCGATCCGGAAGATCTGATAGTCGGTTCCCCCGACCGTCAGCGTGCTCTTCGCTCCGAAGCTGTCCACCGCGCCCATGACCGTCTCCCTCGTGTCGGGGTCCATCCTCGGGCCCCGTTCCGACCACCGTCCAGCAAGGCAAGCCTAAGCCTGGACGGGAGTCGATTTATCTCGACATCAAGATATCTTAGCGCGTGCCGGACGACTCGTCCTCGCGCTCCGGCATGGTCCACGCCGTGCGGAACAGGAGCCAGGTGAGCCACAGCACGATCGCATAGAGGGGCACCCCGAGGATCAGCTTCATCGTGCCCAGGGCGGTCGTCGCGCCGGCCGCGAACAGCGGCACCTCGACGAGCAGCCGGACGGCGCCGAGCAGCAGCCAGAGGACCGTCGAGATCATCGCGACCCGCACCTGCGACCGCTCCTCGCGCCAGGTGCGATCGCCGATCAGGAAACCGACGACGACACCGAGGAACGGTCGCCGCACGAGCAGGCTCACGCCCATCACGAGCACGATGACGCCGTCGATCGCGAATCCGAGGACGAAGTTGTTGTTCGCGTTGTTCGTGAAGTACGCGAGCGCGCCCGAGACCGCGATCCCGAGGAAGCCCACGATCGCCGTCATGACCGCCTGCCGCCGGATCACCCGGTAGACGATGAACAGCACCCCGACCGCCGCCGGGCCGACGATCGACCAGAAGACGTCGTGTGTGACGGTGTAGACGACGAGGAACAGGAGCGTCGGGAGGATCGACTCCACGATGCCGAGGACCCCGCCCATCGCCTGCAGCAGCGTGCGCGCGGTCGGGGTCTCGCCCGGCGCGATCCGGCCCAGGCTGGAACGGCGCAGCGCCTGGCCGAGCGCGTCGTGCACGTCGGGGGCGTCGCCCTCGGGCATCGTGGGCTCCGGCTCCGGCTCCGGCTCCGGCTCCGTCGGCTGGTCGGCGGACGACGCCATCAGACTGTTCCGGCGTTCGCCGGAACGTGCAGCGGGATGAGGTCCCGCGGCGGCATCGGCGTCGAACCGCGGACCACGACGATCGAGCGGAACAGCTCCTCGATCTGCGCCGCGGCCTCCGCGTCCACCGCCGCGTCGCCGCTCACGACGCCGCGCAGGAACCAGCGCGGCCCGTCGACGCCGACGAACCGGGCGAGCCTGCTGCCCTCGGGCGAGGGGATCTCGGCGCGCACCTCGGGGCCCAGCGGGCCCTCGACCGACTCGGCCTGACCGCCCTGGCGCTGGATCTGCTCCATGATCTGCTCACGGATCTCGTGCCACAGTCCACTCGAGCGCGGCGCCGCGAACGGCTGCACCTGCAGCGTCGAGCCCGCGTAGTCGAGCGCCACCGCGACGACGCGCTGCGACTCCTCCTCGACCTCCAGTCGCAGCCCCAGGTCCGGCCGGGGCACGATCTTCACCCCGCCGAGGTCGACGTACGGGCGGACGCCGCCGACCTCCGCCTCGTCGAAGGGGCCCTCCGTCTCGCGGTCGGCGGGTGCCGACTTCGGACGGTCGGCAGGGGTGTCGTCGATGACGTCGCTCACGCAGTGACTCCGGTGGGGGTGGCGTAGCCGGTCGAGCCGAAGCCGCCCTCGCCGCGCTCGCTGCCGGGGAGGCGCTCGACCTCGACGAAGCGGGCTCGGCTCACGGGCATGACGATCAGCTGGGCGATCCGGTCGCCCGCCTCGATCGCGTACGGCTCGGACCGGTCGGTGTTCAGGAGCGTGACCCGGATCTCGCCGCGGTAGCCGGCATCCACCGTGCCCGGGCTGTTGACGATCGTGATGCCGTGCTTGGCCGCGAGGCCGCTGCGGGGCACGACGAACGCCGCATAGCCGTCGGGCAGCGCGATCGCGACACCGGTCCCGACGACCGCCCGCTCGCCGGGGGCGAGGGTCAGCGACTCGGTGGAGGTGAGATCGGCGCCCGCGTCGCCCGCATGCGCGTAGTGCGGCTCGGGCCCGGTGAGGAGCACCTCGACGAGGTCGGTCACCCGTCGAGGCTAGTCCCCGGCCGCGGGCGTGGTCGAATAGGAGGGATGCCCATCACCGTGCCCGCCTACCGCGAGCGGCTCTGGCCCTCGCCGTGGGTGTTCGTCGCCACCGCGCTCGTCATCCCCGCCGCGCTGCTCGTCTTCCTGCCGATCTCCGAGATCGCCGGGATCGTCGTCGCCGTCGTGCTCTACGGCGCGATCGTCGTCGTCCTGTTCGCGACCACGCCGGTCGTGGAGGTGACGGATGCGGAGTTCGGCGCCGGGCGAGCGCACCTTCCGCTCGCCCTCGTCCGGAGCGCGACCGCGTCGGAGGGGGTGGAGGCCACCGAGGAGCGCGGCGTCCGTCTGGATGCGCGCGCCTACCTGCTCATCCGGGGATGGATCCCGGGTGTCGTCCGAGTGGAGCTGGACGACCCGAGCGACCCGACGCCGTACTGGCTCGTGTCGTCACGGCATCCGCGGAGGCTAGCTGCCGTTTTGTCTTCCGCGGCCCCGGCGACCGACGGGGCTTCGCCCCGCGGCGCTGCCTGAGAAGAGGCACGTCGGCCTCTTCTCAGGCAGCGCACTCCTGGCAGATCGGTCCGAGCTTGGTCTTGTGGTCGAACTGCGACTGGTGCTTCACGAGGAAGCAGCTCACGCAGGTGAACTCGTCCGCCTGGGGCGGGAGCACCACGACATCGAGGTCGATGTCGGTGAGATCGGAACCGGCCAGGGCGAAGTCGGGGTTGTCGCCCTCATCCACGTCGATGGCGCTCGACAGCTTGTCGGGCGTGCGCTCCTGAAGGGCCTGGATCGACTCCGCGTCGTCGTCGGTCTTCCTCGGTGCGTCGTAGTCGGTTGCCATGCCCATCCATCTCGATTCGAATGCCGCTTGCTGGCTTTCGGCGGCGACAGTCTGCACGATCGGTCCGACCCATGCAAACCGGTTGCCGCCGCCTCATCGCTGCGAACCGGACAACCCGCGGCGCGCCCGCGATATTCCCGGGTGCAACGGCCTTCTCGTGGCATCCTGTGGTCGATCCACAGGGTGGGAGGTCCGTGCTCATGCAAGAGCTGAAGGTGATCGGAGTCGAGGACGGCGCACTGGTCGTCGCCTCCGTCGAAGGCTCCCGCTATCGCGTGGAGATCGACGAGACCGTGCACGCGAGGCTGCGGCCCGTCGCCCCGGCGACCGGCGCCGCCCGCAAGCTCGCGCCGAAGGAGATCCAGGCGCACATCCGTGCCGGCATGTCGGCGGAGGATGTCGCCGCCGTCACCGGCGCTCCGCTGGACTACGTCCAGCGTTTCGAGGGTCCCGTTCTCGCCGAGCGGGAGTTCGTGCTCGAGTCGGCGCTCAACGTGCCGGTGCAGGTCGCCGTCGAGACCGATCCCGCGGCGGAGGGGACCACCTTCGGCGGAGTGATCCGCCAGCGCCTCGCCGACGCGGGCGCGAGCGAGGAGCGTTGGGCGAGCTGGAAGGAGCAGGGCGCCGGCTGGATCGTCAAGCTCACCTTCACCGCAGCAGATGTGGAACACGATGCGCGCTGGGGATTCGACCCCAAGAAGTCCGCGCTCGCCCCGGCGAACCCGGAGGCCGTGTCGCTGTCCCAGCAGGGTGAGCTGCCGCCGAGCCTGATCCCGCGGCTGCGAGCCGTGACCGTCTCGCCGTCGGACACCGGGCGGTTCGACAGCGGTGCGTTCGAGGTCGCGGACTCCGTCTCCGACTCGCCGTTCTCGCCGCCCGTGCCGATCCGGATGGCGCGTGTCGACGACACGCCGGAGCCGGCGCACCAGCAGACCGCCGACCTCCTCGAGGCGCTCCGCCGCCGCCGTGGCGAGCGGGATCCGATGGATCCGGGGCCGGCTGACGCGATGGCGGCGCACCCGTCGACCGGCGCGATCCGCCTCATCGACGTGCCGATGCCGACCGAGACCGCGGATGCCGGGCCCTCGACCGGAGCCGAGCAATCGACCGCCTCCCCGCAGGCGCCTGCGCAGACCCAGCCGCAGCCCCGCAACGCGACCGGGCCGCTCGGCAAGCGCCGCGGCCGCGCGGCGATGCCGAGCTGGGACGAGATCGTGTTCGGCGCGCGTCCGGACGACGACCTCCTGAACTGACAGGAGCCTCCGCTCAGTCCCATGCGCCGAAGCGCAGCAGCGGGATCGCGAGTTCCTCCGGGCTGAGCGAGCCGTGCTGACCGATCATCCGCCGCCCGCGATCGTTCGGGTCGACGTAGTAGGCGACGCGCTCCCGGGCGGCGACCAGCACGTCGCCGATGCGCGGGGCGACCTCCGGATCGACGGAACCGAACCAGCCCGCGGCGATCGCCTCCGACCGCGTCGCAACCCACGCCCGCCGGCGTTCGCGTTCCCGCCACGCGGCCGCGACCTCGTCGGCGTCGGCGCCGCGCGCGAGGTGCAGCTGCAGGCAGCGCGGCTCCCCCGCGACCGCGGCCACGTCGGTGAGCGCCTCCGGCGGCACCACGATCTGGTCCTCGTACGGGACGTCGACGATGCCGTGGTCGGCGGTGACGACGAGTCCGTCGCGCGGGCCGAGCGCGGGGAGGGCCGCTCCGAGCGCGGCGTCGAACTCCTCGAGCGCAGCGAGCCAGGCGTCCGATCCGCCGCCGTGCTTGTGCGCAGCGGTGTCGAGCTCGGGAACGTAGAGGTAGACGAGCGCCTTCGGGCCGGCGAGCACCTCGCGCAGCCGGTCGAAGCGCTCCGCCATCGATCCGCCGTCGAGGTAGTCGGCACCGCGCAGCACGGCGGCGGTGAACCCGGAGCCGCGGTAGCGCGGCGGGCCGATCGCGACGGCGCGCTCGCCCGCGTCGGCGGCCTGCTCGAACAGGGTCGGCATCCGCTGCCAGGTCACCGGGAGGGAGCCGTCGTCCCAGCCGGTGAGCTGGTTGACGATCCGGCCCGACGGTCCCGGGGCGGTGTAGCCGACGAGCCCGTGCCGCCCCGGGTCCTCCCCCGTGGTCAGCGAGGCGAGCGCGCTCGCCGTCGTTGTCGGGAAGACGGAGGAGATCGCCGGATCACGGTCCAGCCGCGCCGCCAGGGTGCGCGCATGCCCGCGTCGGGCCGTGAGCGGGGCGAGACCCAGGCCGTCGACGAGGACGATCACGGCGTGCTCGACCGGAGCGAGGCCGAGACCCGTCCGGCGGCCCTGCAGCGCCGCGAGCCCGGCGGGCATGACGTCGGAGAGCCGGAACCGGTGCGCCTTCGGGGCGGGGAGACGCGCCGCGGCTAGCATGGCGCCGATCTTATGGCCACTCCCACTCCCACCCCTCCTCGCACTCCGGCCGACGGCGAACGCATCGAGGACGTCGACGTCTCGACCGAGATGCAGGGGTCGTACCTCGAATACGCCTACTCGGTGATCTACTCGCGGGCGCTTCCCGACGCCCGCGACGGCCTCAAGCCCGTGCAGCGCCGCATTCTCTTCCAGATGAGCGAGATGGGCTTGCGCCCGGACCGCGGGCACGTGAAGAGCGCGCGCGTCACCGGCGACGTCATGGGCCGGCTCCACCCGCACGGCGACAGCGCCATCTACGACGCCCTCGTGCGGCTCGCACAGGACTTCACGATGCGCGTCCCGCTCGTCGACGGCCACGGCAACTTCGGCTCGCTCGACGACGGCCCGGCCGCCGCCCGGTACACCGAGGTCCGCCTCCAGGCCGCGGCGCTCGCGATGACCGACGGGCTCGACGAGGACGTCGTCGACTTCGTCCCCAACTACGACAACCAGCTCACCCAGCCCTCGGTGCTGCCGGCCGCATTCCCGAACCTGCTCGTCAACGGCGCGAGCGGCATCGCGGTGGGCATGGCGACCAACATGGCCCCGCACAACCTCATCGAGGTGTCGGCCGCGGCACGCCACCTGCTCGAGAACCCCGAGGCCACGCTCGAGGACCTCATGGCCTATGTGCCCGGTCCCGACCTGCCGACCGGCGGCACGATCGTCGGACTCGCCGGCATCCGGGACGCCTATGCGACCGGGCGCGGCTCGTTCAAGACACGCGCGAAGGTCACGGTCGAGCAGCTCTCCGCGCGTCGGTCCGGTCTCGTCGTGACCGAGCTGCCGTTCGGGGTCGGTCCGGAGCGGGTGATCGAGAAGATCAAGGACGGCGTCCAGGCCAAGAAGATCACCGGCGTCGCCGACGTCACCGATCTCACCGACCGCAACAACGGCCTGCGTCTCGTGATCGGCGTCAAGACCGGCTTCAGCCCGGATGCGGTCCTCGAGCAGCTCTACCGGCTCACGCCGCTGGAGGACGGCTTCGGCATCAACAACGTGTGCCTCGTCGACGGCCGACCGCAGACGCTCGGCCTGCGGGAGCTGCTGCGGGTCTACCTCGACCACCGCATCGAGGTCGTCACCCGCCGCTCGCGCTACCGACTCGCCCGTCGACAGGAGCGGCTGCACCTCGTCGAGGGCCTGCTCATCGCGATCCTCGACATCGACGAGGTCATCCAGGTCATCCGCGGCTCCGACGACACCGCGCAGGCGCGGACGCGGCTCATGGACGTCTTCGACCTGTCGCAGCTGCAGGCCGACTACATCCTCGAGCTCCAGCTGCGCCGACTCACCCGCTTCAGCCGCATCGAGCTCGAGAGCGAGCGCGATCGGCTGCGCGCCGAGATCGCGGAGCTCGAGGCACTGCTCGCCGACCCCGCCCGGGTGCGCACCATGGTCGCGGACGAGCTCGACGAGGTCGCGGAGCGGTTCGGAACCCCCCGGCGCACCCTGCTGACCGAGGGCGTGACGAGCGCCGCGCAGACGCCGAGCCAGCGGAAGGCGGCCGCCGCGGCATCCCTCGAGATCGCCGACGTGCCCACGCTCGTGCTGCTGTCGACGACCGGCCGTGCGGTGCGGGTGGACCTGCCGGACGGCGCCGAGCCGCCGACGCGCCCGGCACGGCGCAGCCGGCACGACGCGATCCTGTCGCAGGCGCGCGGCACGAGCCGCGGCGAGCTCGGCGCGATCACCTCACGCGGGCGCCTGCTCCGCTTCACGCCCGTCGACCTGCCCTCGGTGCCCGCCAACTCGGTGCAGCTCGCCGCCGGCGCCCGCATCGCCGACTATCTCGGGATCGCGGACAAGAAGGAGCGCGTGCTCGGCATCGTCGACCTCGGCGCCGATGCGCCCATCGCCCTCGGCACCCGGCAAGGCGTCGTCAAGCGCGTGACCCCGGGCGCGTGGCCGAACCGTCCCGACTTCGAGGTCATCGCGCTCAAGCCGGGCGACGAGGTGGTCGGCGTCGGACAGGGCGGCGATGAGGACGAGCTGGTGTTCGTGACGAGCGACGCGCAACTGCTGCACTTCGCCGCCTCCGCCGTCCGCCCCCAGGGCGTGGCCGCCGGCGGCATGGCGGGCATCAACCTCGCCGCGAAGGACGTCGTGATCTTCTTCGGCGCCGTCGACCCCGGGGCGGACCTGGTGGTCGCCACCGTCTCCTCCCCCACCGAGACGCTCGCGGGCGCCGACCCTGGACGCGCGAAGGTGTCGGCGTTCGCCGAGTTCCCCGGCAAGGGGCGCGCGACCGGCGGGGTCCGCGCTCAATCGTTCCTCAAGGGCGAGAACGCCCTCGCCCTCGCCTGGGTCGGTGCCGCGCCGCCGCTCGCGGTCGGCTCCGACGGGTCGCTCCGCACGCTCCCGGACCCCGGCGCCAAGCGCGACGCCTCGGGCGCGCCGCTCGACGCCGTGATCGGCTCGATCGGCGCCTCGCTCTAACCACAGCCCAGTGCGCGGAATCCGCTAGTCGCCGCGGCGCACACAAGCAGATTTCGCGCACTGGCGAACAATGGAGGCGGGGGTCAGTTCGCGAAGAGGTGGGGGACGAAGCCGTTCCAGACGCGGCGCAGCTCGCTGTGCGGGTCGGACTCGATGCGGTCGTCGACGTCGATGATGAGCGTG
>Ga0153956_1002620_pt1 | contig 12870 bp, 7 predicted proteins | sample TSFL040MetaG_FD_104704 | JGI IMG/M metagenome (GOLD analysis project Ga0153956, IMG submission 104704) | Attine ant fungus gardens microbial communities from Florida, USA - TSFL040 MetaG | ecosystem: Host-associated > Fungi > Mycelium > Unclassified | place: USA: Florida, Wekiwa Springs... | reverse complement strand
CTCACAGCCTCGAAGGCAACCCGGATGAATCTTCGGCCAGCCCCCGGTCCATGGACCGGGGGCTGAGCCACTCAAGCATTCACGACGTCCCTAGGCACGTCATCTAGGTAGGTTCGATTCACGGGCGCTACTTCCCCGTAAATTGAACCGATCGCGGGTTCGTATAGGTTTCTCGGGTCGCTTCGGGGGGTGTGACCCAGCCCAGGATTTCATTTGAACTTTCGCTCCCCTCAGTCTCGTCCCAGATTCCGCATGCCGTCGATGCCGACCGCGGGCCTTTTGCGGATCGAGCTGCTTTCCGGGCTGGTCGTCGCTCTCGCCCTGATTCCGGAAGCGATCTCGTTCTCGATCATCGCCGGGGTCGATCCGAAGATCGGTCTCTACGCGTCGTTCACGATGGCGGTGGCGATCGCCTTCACCGGCGGCCGGCCGGCGATGATCTCCGCCGCGACCGGGGCGATGGCCCTGGTGGTCGTCTCCCTGGTCAAAGACCACGGCGTCGAGTACCTGCTTGCCGCCACGATCCTGGCCGGTGCGATCCAGATCGCTCTCGGTTCGATGGGAGTGGCGAAGTTGATGCGTTTCGTGCCTCGGTCCGTGATGACCGGATTCGTCAACGCGCTGGCGATCCTCATCTTTCTGGCCCAGGTCCCCCAGCTGGAGGACGGAGGGGTGATCGGCGCCGCCCTTGCCGCCGTGGGCCTGCTGATCATCGTCACCGTGCCAAGGCTGACCAAGGCGGTGCCGGCGCCACTGGTCACGATCGTGGTCCTCACGGCGGTGGTCGTGGCGTCCGGGATCGGCGTCCCGAACGTCGGGGATCAGGGAGAGCTGCCGAGCGTCCTCCCGTTCGTCGGGGTCCCTTCGGTGCCTTTCAGCCTCGAGACCCTCTCGATCATCGCGCCCTATTCGGTCACTCTGGCCGCCGTGGGGCTGCTCGAAACGCTGATGACCGCGAAGCTGGTCGATGACATCACCGAGACCTATTCCGACAAGGATCGCGAGTCCCGCGGGCAGGGAATCGCCAACATCGTCACCGGATTCTTCGGCGGCATGGCCGGCTGCGCGATGATCGGTCAGACGATGATCAACGTCCGTGCCGGAGGTGCCCGGACACGGCTGTCGACCTTCGCCGCCGGCGTGTTCCTGCTGATCCTGGTGGTCGGCCTGGGCGGGATTGTCGCGGTGATCCCGATGGCCGCCCTGGTGGCGGTCATGATCATGGTCTCGGTCTCCACCTTCGACTGGCACAGCATCAGGCCCTCGACCTTGAAGCTGATGCCTCGCGGGGAGACGGCGGTGATGCTCGTGACGGTGATCGGCACGGTGGCCACCCACAACCTCGCGGTCGGCGTCGGGGCGGGAGTGATCACCACGATGGCCCTCTTCGCCCGCCGGGTGGCGCACCTGGTGGAGGTGGACCGGGTCCTCGACCCCGACGGCACGGCGGCTCTCTACTCGGTCGCCGGCGAGCTCTTCTTCGCCTCCGATCAGGAGCTGATCGATTCCTTCGACTATCGAAACGATCCGCCCAAGGTGGTGATCGACTTCTCGAGGGCGCACCTCTGGGACAGCTCGGCGGTGGCCGCCCTGGACGCGATCGCCGGGCACTACGAGAGGCACGGCATCGAGCTGGAAGTGACCGGGCTCAACCAGATCAGCCAACGATTGCAGCGGAATCTGTCGGGTCAGCTCGCGGCTTCCCACTAGACCACTAGAGGCCCGGGGTGGGCCAGATACGCAGGCGTCCTGAACTGTGCGTGGAAACTCCCACCGGCGGGAGTTTCCACGCACAGTTCCCTTCGTTACCTCTCCGTGTGTCGGGGGATACAGCCCTTGAAATAGTGCTTGAAATACTTGTATACTAGTGTCCATGGAGAGGTCGATGGGCAGGTTCAGTAGGTCCAGGGCAGGTGAGAACACCGGTGACCGCGTCTACGCCACGCTCCGCGAGGCCATCGTCACCGCGGAGCTCGAGCCCGGCCGCCAGCTTTCGGAGAACGAGCTGTCCGAATTGCTCGGAGTGAGTCGCACCCCGTTGCGGGGGGCCCTCGCCCGTCTGCGCGAAGACCGTCTGGTCGCGATCGTCCCGCAGCTCGGCACCTTCGTGACCTTGATCAGCCGCTCTGCCGTCGAGGATGCCGCCTTCGTCAGAGAGGCGCTCGAGTGCGCGGCGATCCGGCTGGCCACGGAACGGATCAGCGAAGCCGGGCTGGAGGAGATCCAGGCCAACCTCGCTGCTCAGGAGAGGGCCGTCGCCGAGCAGGACCCGGATGCCTTCGACTTGCTCGACGCCTCACTCCATCAAACGATCTGCCAGCAGTCAGGCCACGAGATCGCCTGGAGCCTGAGCCGCCGCGCGAACGGGCACCTCGACCGGGTGCGTCGGCTCAGCCTTCCGGACAGCGAGTACATCGGCGAGATGCTGACCGAGCACCGCTCGATCGTCGGTGCGATCGCCAGGCGCGACCCGGTCGGCGCCGAAGCCCAGCTTCGCGGGCACCTCCGTACGGTCATCTCCAGCCTCGACCACATCCGGAGCATCCATCCCGACTACTTCGAGGCGGAGTAGCCCGATGGCCGGAGCGGTGACGACGGACGAACCCTCGGTAGGGCCGGTAGAGCGCCTCTCGCTCTACAGCTCGATGGTCCTGAGCCGCGAGTTCGAGACCGAAGCGGAACGTCAGTACAAGGCGGCGAAGATCGGGGGCTACTGCCACCTCTCCTCGGGGCAGGAGGCGGCGACCGTCGGCTGCGTGGAGGGACTCGGCGAAGACGACTACCTGGTCACCGGCTACCGCTGCCACGGATTCGCCTTGGCCCGCGGGGTCCCGCCCGAGGAAGTCATGGCCGAGCTCTTCGGGCGACAGGGCGGATGCGCCCATGGACGGGGCGGCTCCATGCACCTGCTCGACGTCGACAGGAACTACTACGGCGGCTGGGGCATCGTCGCCGGCCAGCTCCCGGTCGCGACGGGCCTGGCTCTCGGAGCGGTCCGGCAGGATCGTCGCAGTGCGGTTCTGTGCGAGCTGGGAGACGGCGCGGTGAACATGGGCGCCTGGCACGAGTCTCTGAACCTCGCGGCGCTCTGGGACCTGCCGATCGTCTTCCTGGTGGTCAACAACAGCTACGGGATGGGCACCTCGGTCGAGCGGGCCTCGGCCGAGCCCGAGATCTACCGGCGGGCGGAGGCTCACCGGATGCACGGCGAACGCATCGACGGGAATGACCTCGACGCGGTCCTCGAAGCCTCGACCCGCCTGCTCGATCGAGCCCGGAGCGAGCGCCTTCCCGCCGTCATCGAAGCGGTCACTTACCGCTACCGGGGCCACTCGGTGGCCGACGCCGGGATCGCCTATCGCAGCAAGGAAGAGGTCGCCTCCTGGAAGGAGCATCGCGATCCGATCTCGCTGCAGCGGGACCTGCTGCTGACCCAGGGGGTGCCCGAGGACGAGATCGCGGGCGTCGAACGGGCGGCGATCGAAGCAGTGCGGCGGGCGGTCGAGTTCGCCGATTCCAGCCCCGAGCCATCGACGGACGAGATGGCCAGCGGCGTCTACTCGCCTGGTTCGGCACGCCAGTTCGAACGCATGCGGCCGGGCAGCCCCTTCGGCGAGGCGAGCCTGACCTTCGACGCGGGCCTGGGCAGTTGAGCTCGACCGAGACCGTAGGGGAAGGACGCCCGCAGACCGGGGGAGCCGAGACGATGACCTATCGCGAGGCGATCAGGCTGGCGCTGCGCGAAGAGATGAACCGCGACAGCAGCGTCTTCGTGATGGGCGAGGAGGTCGGTCTGTTCGACGGCTCCTACAAGGTCACCTCGGGGCTGATGGACGAGTTCGGTCCGGATCGGGTCCGAGACACCCCGATCTCGGAAGAGGCGTTCGTCGGGGCCGGGGTGGGGGCCGCGATGATCGGCGAGCGGCCGGTGGTCGAGATCATGACCCTCAACTTCCTGCTCGTGGCCATGGATCAGGTCATCAACCATGCGGCCAAGGTCGGCGCCATGTTCGGTGGCGAGGTCCGGGTCCCGATGGTGATCAGGACCCCGAACGGCGCCGGCAACCAGCTCACCGCGCAGCACTCGCAGTCCTTCGACGGCTGGTTCGCGGGCACTCCCGGCCTCAAGGTGATCGCCCCCTCCAACCCGCGCGACGCCAGGGCGCTGCTCAAGGCGGCGATCCGCGACGACGACCCGGTGCTCTTCATCGAGAACCTGCCGCTCTACAAGCAGAAGGGCGAAGTCGACACCGCCGATGACTCGGTCGGCGAGATCGGCCGGGCGGCGGTAGCCCGGGAGGGCTCGGACCTGACCATGGTCAGCCACTCCTTCGCCACGACCAGATGCCTCGACGTGGCCGAAAGGCTTGAATCCGAGCACGGCTACTCGGTCGAGGTGATCGATCTCCGGTCGTTGCGCCCGCTGGACGTCGAGACGGTCTCCGAATCGGTCGCGAGGACGAACCGGGCCGTCTGCGTGGAAGAAGGCTGGCCGACCTATGGGGTGACCGCAGAGCTCGCGGCCCGGATCCAGCGGGCCTGCTTCGACGATCTCGACGCGCCGGTCGAGCGGGTCGGGATGGCCGAAGTGCCGCTCCCGTACGCCAAGTCACTCGAGATCGAGGCGATGCCCAACACCGACCGGATCATAGCCGCCGCGATCGCCACCCTGGAAGGGGCGAAGTGATCGAGGTCAGGATGCCCCGCCTCTCCGACTCGATGGAGGAGGGGCTGATCGTGTCCTGGCTGGCCCAGGACGGCGACGAGATCAAAGCGGGGGACGAGCTGGTCGAGATCGAGACCGACAAAGCCACCATGACCTTCGAGGCCGATGACGGCGGCCTCGTCCAAATCGTCGCGCAGGATGGCGACACCGTGCCGGTAGGCGCCCTCATCGCCCATCTCCTTGGTCCGGGCGAAGAGCCGGCTGCCGGCGACGGGGCGGGGGTCGAAGCAGTCGACCCCGCTCCACCCGATCCAGCCCCGGCGGAGGGAACTCTCTCTCCCCCCTTCCCTCCGCCGGCTGGGTCACCTCGCGTCAAGGCGTCTCCGCTCGCACGACGAATCGCCGCCGCCTCGGGGGTCGATCTCTCGACCCTCGCCGGCTCCGGTCCGGGCGGTCGGATCGTCAGGCGTGACGTCGAGCAGGCGGTCGGGCAACGGCAGACCACGGCCGGGTCCGCTCGAGCCGACACCTCTGCCTCGAGCGGCAAGGGGGAGTCCGAGCTGATCGTCCCGACCCGGCTCCAGCAGACGGCGGCACGCAGGATGTCGGAATCCAAGGCGACGATTCCCCACTACTACCTGTCTGCTGACATCGACATGGGAGCCTGTGTGGCCGCCCGAGTCAACTTCCGCGCCGCCGCGGCTGAGGATGAAGTGGTGCCGACCTTCAACGACATGGTTGTCAAGGCCTGTGCCCTGGCCCTGAGACGGTTTCCCAAGGCCAACAGCAGCTACCGGGAAGATGCGATCGAGGTTCACTCCAGGGTGAACGTGGGTGTGGCGGTGGCCGCCGGCGATTCATTGCTGGTCCCGGTCATCACCGATGTCGACCGGTGCGGCCTGGCCGAGATCTCCACCCGGACCCGGGAACTGGCCGCAAAGGTCAGGGATGGCACCGTGACGCCACCGGATCTCTCCGGCGGCACCTTCACGGTCTCGAATCTGGGCATGTTCGGCGTCTCGTCCTTCGATGCCGTCATAAACCCGGGGCAGGCGGGGATCCTGGCGGTCGGAGCGATCGAAGACCGGCCGATCGTGAAGAACGGAGAACTGGCGGCCGGCAAAGTGATGTCAGCGACCCTCTCCTGCGATCACCGCATCCTCAACGGAGCCGAGGGAGCCCAATTCCTAGCCTTCTTCAAACGAACCCTCGAAGAACCCGCTTCGTTAGCGCTTTGATAAATGGATGGTCCGGCTCTACAGGGCGGCGATACCAACCGGGTGAAGCAGGTTCACCACAGGATCCCGGCGATACCTGCTTCACCACTCTGGTTGGATCAGCCGTGGTTCCGGGTGGGTGTGCCGCCTCCTCGGCGGCCGCATAATGTTGAGTGGCGACTACTCATGACGGGCGGATCGAGTGGTACGAGAATCAATCGCCATTTCATGTACGTACGTAATGTGTCGCCAGCCGTCCGTTTCCGCCTGCTCGTCTTCGTCGTGCTGCTCATGGGGTGCTTCCCCACGGTAGCCGGCGCGGTGGAGCTGCGTCAGCCCGCCAGCAGCCCGTATGACATCGCGGTCGGCCAGGGCTTCCTGTTCACGCCGAGCGGCATGGCGGTGGGTGACCTCAACCACGACGGACGGTCGGACGTCGTGACCTCCAACTGGAGCCCGGACAGCTACTCGGTGATGCTGGCCAACGCCGACGGCAGCCTCAGCCGCCAGGCGGGGAGCCCTAACGCCCTGACCAGGTCCCCCAATGACGTGACCCTGGGGGACTTCGACGACGACGGCGACCTCGACGCCGCCTTCGCGTCCGCTGCCAACGCCGGTGAGCAGACCGCCTCCGTGACCATCTACGCGGGCGACGGAACCGGCGCCTTCGCGGCCAACCCCGCGGCGTCCCTTCCGGCGGGAGTGAACCCCGGCGGGATCGCGACCGGGGACCTGAACGGCGACGGGATCGACGATGTCGCGGTCACCGACTACGACGGTGACCGCGTCTACCTCTTCACCGGCGTGGCGGGCAGCTTGAACATGACGCCCTACGGCTCTTATGCCGTGGGGACCTCGCCGCTCAGCATCGCGGTCGGGGACTTCAACGGGGACGGTCAAGATGATGTCGCGACCGCGAACTACGGCTCCTTCTTCAGCGAGGCATTCACCGTCCTGGTCAGCGACGGCGCGGGCGGGTACGTGCGCACGCCACCGTCGGGCCTGGAAGGTAGCTACAAGCCCTGGGACATCGTGGCCGGGCGCTTCGACGGTAGCGGCAACCTCGGGCTGGCCGAGGGCAACACCCCGAACTCGGACATATCGGTGAAGCTGGGGGTCGGTGACGGCACCTTCACCGATGCGCCGTCGCCGTCCATAGACAGCCACTTCGGCGGGCCTCTCGCCTCGGCCGATTTCAATGCTGACGGGATCGATGACATCGTCGCGCCGTACGGAACGGCGGTCTCGGGTCCGAGCGACAGGTTCGCCCTCTTCCTCGGCACCGCCGACGGGGCCATGGACAGCGCTCCGGGGAGCCCCTTCACGCTCAGCCCGTTCAGCGGACCCCAATACGCGGATGCCGGGGACTTCAACGGGGATGGCCTGCCCGACTTCGCGGCGGTCAACTTCGGCACCCAGGTCGCGGTCTTCCTCAATGCCGTGCCGAAGATCGCCGCCGACCCGGAAAGCGTCGACTTCGGGGCGATGCCGGTCGGGGGCAGCGCGGTCTCGCGCACGGTCACCATCAAGAGCACGGGTGATCTGGACCTCCACGTGAGCTCGCTCGGAATCGATGGGGACGACGCCTCTGACTTCGAGGTCGTCGACCAGGACTGCACGGATGCGCCGATCCAGCCAGGCGGGCACTGCGAGGTCGACTTGCGCTTCGGCGCGGCGGCGCTCGGAGCCCGGCAGGCGAACCTGAAGGTCGTCTCCGACGCCGGCAACTCCGGAACTCTCACGGTGCCTCTGACGGGAACCGGTAGCGCGAACCCCGGGATCTCAGTCGACCCCGATGCCGGGCACTTCCCCGGCGTGCCGGTCGGGCTCGGTCCGTCGACGCCGATCGAGTTCGACGTCTTCAGCACCGGGATCACTCCCCTGGAGATCGGAACGATCACGATCAGCGGGACCGGCAGTGGCCAGTTCCACGTCGATGCCGACGCCTGCTCCGGGCACAGCCTCGCGCCCGGCGAGCACTGCACGGTGTCGGTGGTGCTCGACCCGACCCAGCTCGGCGAGCACATGGCCAGCCTCGACATCCCGTCCAACCTGGGCCAGCAGCCGACGGCAGTTCCCCTCGACGGCTGGGGCTCTCCCAACCCAGGCATCGAGTTGAGTCCCGGAGACGCCGACTTCGGCGATGCTCCGGCCAACGGTGAGCCGGGCACGCCGCAGAGCTTCACTGTGTCGAGCACCGGCACCACGCCGCTGGAGATCGACGACGTCGGGCTGGGAGGGAACGATCCCGGCCAATTTCGGATCGTCAGCGACGACTGCAAGGGACAGAGCGTGTCGCCACAGGGAGGCTGCGAGATAGCGGTCGCTTTCGCTCCGGGCTCTCCTGGCGGCAAAGCGGCCAAACTCGAGGTCACCACGAACGCCGGCGACGGCCCCGAGACGGCCGACCTCACCGGAACCGGCACCGCTCTCCCGACCAGTCCCGGAATCGCGGTCGATCCGGCTACGACCGACTTCGGGCGGATCGTGGTCGGGGAAGGGCCCAGCGCCACTCACACGATCACCGTCAAGAGCACCGGGGACGGCGCCCTTTCGATCGGCACCCCGACCGTCGCCGGCGGTGACGCGGAACAGTTCCGAGTCGTGAGCGACGGTTGCGCCTCACGGGAGCTGCAGCCGGATGCGACCTGCCCGATCGAAGTCGCCTTCGCCCCGACCGAGCCCGGCTCCCGGGAAGCTCGCCTGGAGATTCCCTCGAATGCCTCCGGCAGCCCGGCCGTGGTGTCGCTCAGCGGTACCGCGGATGCCAAGCCCACACCATGCGAGCCGGTCTCCGTGAAGCGGGTGGTCGGCTACAAGCCCGCTGTCAAGCGCCACCCGAAGGCGCTAGGGGTGAGGGTGCGGCTGACCACGACGGCACCGGCCTTCGTCCGGGTCAGGGCCAAGGTGAAGATCTGGGTCCGGGGCCACGCGAAGACCTTCAAGAGCAGTCGGCAGAAGCTCTCGATCAAGGGCGCCTACCGCAACTACAAGGTGGCCCTCCCGGGCAAGCTGCGGCGCAAGGCGAAGGTCGGCGGCAAGGCTGTCTTCACGGTCTTCTACTCGAGCCGCGCCGTCCAGTCCGGCTGCGAATACGGTCCCGAGCGATCGCGCATGCTCCGGACCAAAGTGGTCTGGGTACGACCCTCTCGCCCCTGAACGGGGGCTCTGTGCGAGCCTTTCCGCGTGAGGACCGTACCTGGGCTTTTCGACCGGGAAGACGAATTGGGTGCCCTGGGCTCCGCTCGGCTCGCATTTGTCGAGGCGTCCGCCGGCATGGGCAAGACCGGTCTCCTCGCGGAGACGGCCAGGCGCCGCGAGCGGGCGGGAGACCTGGTCCTGAGCGCCACCGGGACCGAGCTGGAGCGCGGCTTCGGGTTCGGAGCGGTCCGACAGCTGTTCGAGAGCTTGATCGACGGGGGAGAGGTGCGGTTCGAGGGTCCCGTGGCTCCGGCCGAGGTCGCCTTCGGTCTGACCGCGGCCGAGCCGAGCGGCGACTCCCCGCTGCCGGTGATCCACGGCCTCTTCCGGATGGTCGCCGAGATCGCGGCGCGGCGTTCCCTCGTCCTGCTGGTCGACGATGCCCAGTGGGTCGACCTCTCCTCGCTCCGGTTCCTCGATTACCTGGCCGCCAGGCACGGTCGGCTCGATCTTCGGCTGGTCATCGCCTCGCGGCAACTCAGCGGCATTCCCGGCGAGTCGCCCGACCCGACGACGGTGCTGCTGGCCCGCATCCGGGACCGCCCCGACACGACTCTGATCGTGCCGACCCCCCTCGGTGTCCCCGCCACCGCGCAACTGCTGGCCGAAGCCATGGGACGAGAGGCGGATCTGGGATTTGCCGCCGAGTGCCAGGCCGCCGCGGCCGGCAACCCCTTTTTCCTGCATGAGCTCGCCGACGCGATGGCGGCCGAGGGTCTGGCCCCGGACCGGCGAGAGATCGATCGGGTGGGTGAGTTCGGGCCGGGGTCCATCGCCCGCTCGGTGAAACGGCGGACTCAGCACCTGCCGCCCGATGCGGACCTGGTTCTCGGGGCGATCTCGGTGCTGGAATCGCAGGCCACGTCGAGCCGGGTCGCGGCGATCACCGAGATCCCGACGGCCGAGGTGAGTCTGCTCGCCGACCGGTTGGCCGGGGTCGACCTGCTGGTTGACGGAAGGCCCCTCGGTTTTCGCCATCCCATCGTTCGCCGTGCCGTCTACGGCGAGTTGCCGGCCGGTCGGCGGGCGGCGCTCCACGCGGCCGCGGCGCGAGCCCTGGCCACGGACGGCATGTCGCCGGAGGGCATCGGGCCGCATGTGCTGCAGGCCGAGCCGGCCGGCGACGATCGGGTGGTCGGGCAACTGAGGTCCGCCGCAGCCGCGGCGATGGGCGAAGGAGAGCCGGAGCTGGCCCGCCAGTACCTGGAACGGGCCCGTCGCGAGCCGCCGGGCGAGGGATCCAGGGCGGACGTGACGGCCGAGTTGGGGATGGCCGAAGCCGCGCTCGGCAAGGATCTGGACTACGCCTGCGAGCTGCTCGAACAGGCGGCCGGGCAGGTCGAAGACCCCGCTTCGAGGATCGGCTGGATCGAAGAGGCATCTCAGGTCCGGCTCTTCGGAGGGCAGGCGGAAGTGGCCTTTCGCCTGCTGTGGGATGAGCTCGAACGGCTCGGCCCCGAAGATCGCGAGCTCCGGCTGAGGCTGATCGCACGTGCGGCCGGGATCGGCCTGCTGCGGCCGGAGGTCGCCGGGGCCGCCCTGCCGGTTTTGGAGGAGTACCGCGAAGTCGCGGGTGATACCCCGGCCGAGTTGGTCGCGCTGGCGGAGCTGGGCGGTATCCGCTGGCATGAAGGTCGTATCCTCGAAGCGCTCGAGTTCGCCCGCCGGGCGCTGGCGGACGGGCGTCTCCTCGAAAACGAGGGGCCGGTCTCGCCCTCCTTCAACCACGCCGTGGCGATCCTGATCTACGCCGACGAATACGAGGCCGCGGCCGCGGCCCTGGCCGATGGGATATCGATGGCCAACCGGCGCGGCACGTTGCCCGGTTTGGCGGGGCTGGTTGCGCTCCGCGCGCTGGTCGCCTGGGGGCGAGGAGACACGGAAGGGGTCATCGCCGAGAGCGCCATCGTCCTCGACCTGCTCGAGGAGAGCGGCACGCCGATGGTCAACCCCAACATCCTTGGGTTCATGGCCATGGCGATGGTCGACCGGGGCGAGTTGGATGCGGCCGGTCAGACCCTGGCCCGGATCGGCGACGTGCGGGACCTGCCGCCGCTCACTTTCCTGGTAGCTCCCTTTCTGGCGATGGCCCGGCTGGAGCTCGCGCGCTCGCGGCCGGAGGCGGCTCTCGAGCTCCTGACCGAGCTCGAGGCCGGCCAGGAAGCGATGGGCGTGCGGCACATGTCCGTCCCCTGGGGATACACGGCGGTCGAAGCGGCGGTCGCCTGCGGCCGGCCGGAGCGGGCGCGGGAGATCGCCTCCCGCCAGATGGAACGTGCCGAAAGATGGCGTGTCCCGGCGCTGCAGGGCCTCTGCCTCGCCGCGAGCGGACTGGCCACGGGCGGGCCGGAAGGAATACGGCTGATGACCGAGGGGGCGGACCTCCTCGAGTCGAGCCCGGCCCGGCTCGATCTGGCCCATGTTCTGATCGACCTCGGGGCGCTGCTGAGGCGGAGCGGCCGCCGGGCCGACGCCCGCGATCCGCTTCGCCGCGGTCTCGACGTCGCGAACCAATGCGGGGCATCGGGTCTGGCCGCCCGGGCGGAACTGGAGCTGGCGACGGCCGGGGCGCGACCACGCCGGCGGCAGTTCAGCGGGGTGGGGTCACTGACCGCCAGCGAGCGTCGGGTGGCGGAGCTGGCGGCGGCCGGCGCCACCAACCGGGAGATCGCCGCATCGCTGGTGATCTCGGTCAGGACGGTCGAGAACCACCTGGCCCGCTGTTACCGGAAGCTTGGCATCGGCTCCCGCCGGGATTTGGCGTCGTCCCTGGCGTCCGATCCGACGGGGCATGACGGGACCTACCGGTCTGACATCCCCGGCGGCCTCGGCCCAGAGCCTTGACACGGAGTCACTCAGGGCTTGAAGACGAGTGACTTCGACCTGGTCAGAGGTGAGCCTTGGGCCGTTTTCACCACGGCTCGGACGGTGGCCCTGAAAGACCCGGCTCGCCCGATCTTCCTGGCCACTGGTCCGGCGGGCTTGAGCCGGACGGTACTACCGCTCTGAGCTTTGATCCGCGTGCGGCGCTGGGCCAGGACGAGGCGCTTTCCGAGACCGACCCGTCGAGCGACGGCTCGCGACACCGTGAGGCGGATGAGCGCCCGTCCGGTCAGAGTTCCGGAGATCCGGACGCGGAGGCCGGACCTGTTCAGATTCCCGATACGCGGCTTGCCCAGCAACTTCAGCTTCAAGACCGGAGGGTGGTGGGCGCCGGGACCGCCCGAATCGTCCGGGCCACTCGGATCATCTGGATCGCCCGGATCACCCGGGTCGTCCGGCTCGGTCTTGGGCCCGCCCCAGAACGGGGTGGTTCCCGTGGCTACACGGCGTGGGGTTCCACCGGAGGTTCCGACCACCCAGATGCCACCGTCCCTCTCGAAGGCGACTCGCTGCCCGTCGGCGGAGAAGACGGGGTGGGTGTCCTGGCTCTGGCCGGGCATCAGGTCGCGGATCTTGGCGTGGGTCTCGGTCGAGTAGAGGGCGACGGTGCCGACCACGGGAGTGCCGAAGGACGAGGGGATCGGACCCCGGGTCGCGACCACGCTCTGGCCGTCGGGTGAACCATCCGGAAAGGAAAGTTGAGAGTCCGGGTCAGAGGCGAGGAGGGTGTCACAGTTAGGCCCGCCGTTCACTGCCTTGCAGATCTGGGCTTTTACGGTGCCTTCAGCGTTTCCGCGCAGGCTGACGATCGGTTCCTCGCCGAGCCAGCCCGCGGTCGTCTGGTAGGTGGAAGAGGCGACGGCGGGCGGGTATTGCCCCGCGGGCGGCGGTGGCGGAGGTCCG
>Ga0153956_1002619_pt1 | contig 12872 bp, 11 predicted proteins | sample TSFL040MetaG_FD_104704 | JGI IMG/M metagenome (GOLD analysis project Ga0153956, IMG submission 104704) | Attine ant fungus gardens microbial communities from Florida, USA - TSFL040 MetaG | ecosystem: Host-associated > Fungi > Mycelium > Unclassified | place: USA: Florida, Wekiwa Springs... | reverse complement strand
TCGCGAAGTCATGGGTGCGCTGGACCTTCTGCTCGAGCGAGCTGGCCATGTTGTCGCGCAGATAGTCGAAACCGAACTCGGAGTTGGTCCCGTAGGTGATGTCGCAGGCGTACTTCTCGCGACGGGTGGCGGGCTCGTCGTTTTCCTGGATCCAGCCCACGCTGATGCCGAGCAGGTCATAGATCGGCTTCATCCACAGCGCGTCTCGCTTGGAGAGGTAGTCGTTGACGGTGACGACGTGGACCGACTTGCCGCCCAGCGCGTTGAGGACGATCGCCAGGGTGCTGGTCAGGGTCTTGCCCTCGCCGGTCTTCATCTCGGCGATCGCGCCGTCGTGCACGACCATTCCGCCGATCAGCTGCACGTCATAGTGACGCTGGCCGATCGCCCGGAAAGCGGCTTCCCGGGTCAGGGCAAACGATTCCGGCAGCAGGTCGTCGAGCGACTCGCCGTTCTTCGCCCGCTCCCGAATCGAGTTGGCTTCTTCGAGCAGCTCATGATCCTCGAGCTCCTTCATTTCGGGCTCGATCCGGTTGATCGATTCGACCCGCTTTTCGTATGCCTTGAACTTGCGCCCCTCCCCCATCCTGAGCGCACGATCGATTAGCTGAATGGCCATGGGGTCTAGGTTAGCCGTTGAGCTTCATGGCCGGCTAAACGGAAGGCCCGAAACAAGACGGAGGGGCCGGATCACCGGCCCCTCCGCACTGGCTGATATCTCTTCCGGTCCTCGGAGACCGGAACCTTTCTCCCGACTTACAGTCCGGGCTGGGCGCCTCCGGCTTCACGACCCTGGAGGCGATTTACAAGCTTTCGGGTTTCCCTCCTCTTGCGGCGTTTCTCGCGGTGTCTCTTCACCTGCCTGCGCATGTCCTCGGCGAGTTCGTGAATCGTGTGGGTCATCTCGGGGCTGGCCTCATGAGCGTGAAGCGTCACTCCTTTCAGATGAAGCGTCGCCTCGGCCAGGCATTTGTCGGCAATGGCCGGGTTCTGCTCCTCGGAGACGACAACTTCGATGCGAGCAAGCGGCGACACCTGTTCACCAAGCCGCTTGAATCGCTGGGCCACCTGCTCGCGCACCTCGTCAGTTACCTCGACGTTGCGACCACGAATCTCGATTCGCATGGGACCTCCTCGCGGGGTTGTGTTCCTTTGGCCGATGGTAGCCGGGTAACAGGACGTTGACAAGTGGGTGAACTACTGAATCTGGAATTCCCTGATGGAGCCCGAGGTTCGGACCCCCTTCAGAGCCGCCTGGTGAAGGTGAGCGCGGAGATCGAGGTCGCGCCGGACTGACGGAGCGCAGCCGCCGCGGCGCTCAGGGTCGCACCGGTGGTCATCACGTCATCGACCAGGATCACCTCCCTGCCGCCGAGGACCTTCGCCGCCTCGCCGCAAGGTCTGATGTCGGGCGGATCCGAGATCCGGCCGGCACGACCGCGGCCACGCTGCCTGCCCGAACCGCGTCGCGTCAACGTCGGCTCATCCGCCGACCGCACTCCGGTCCGGGCCGACACCCCGGCGGCGAGCATTCCAACCGGGTCGAAGCCACGCAGCCAGGTCCTGAGGCGGGCCGGCGGCACCGGTACGAGGATCGCGCTCGCGGTGGCCGGGCCCGCCGCATCGGCCATGAAGCCCGCGATCAATCCGCTCAAGCCGGTCAGCCGCCCGAACTTGAAGGCGGTCAGGATCTCCCGCGGTACACCGTCGTGATCGGCGCAGGAGGCGATCCGGTCGATGCCTTCGGGCGGGTCCTCACGCAGTACCCGGCAGCCGTTCATGGCCCGGATGCAGGCACCGCAGATCAGACCGTCGGGTTCGAGCCCGCCCCGACAGACCGGGCAACGAGCCGGAACCAGCAGCCGAGCGATCCAGGCGGAGTCCATCCTCCAACCATGCACAGAAAAAGCTGACTCATGGCACTACGACTGCAACAAATCAACACCTTAATCCCGGGTGGGGCCGAGGAGGCCGCCGGCGAGGAAGGCGCCTTTTTCGAGCGAGGAACGACCGAGCAGAACCGCTTCGCGGACGCCGGCTCCCGCACCGATCGAGCAGCCTTCGCCGAGCACCAGCGGGCCGACCAGCTGGGCGCCGTCGCCGATCCTGGCCCCGTGGCCGATCAGGACGGGCCCGTCGATCTCGGCGCCGTCGAGGCCTTCGACCTCGCCCTCCACCCAGATTCCGGGTTTCGCCTGGTTCTCGGGCAACCCCAGATCGACTTCTCCGGACAGGCCGTCGAAGTTGCTCTGGACCAACTCTCCGATCGTGCCGATGTCATTCCAGTAGGCGTCGGTCTCGTGAGCGTAGAAGTCGATGCCCGCCTCCAGCAGGGCGGGGAACACGTCATAAGCCCAGTCGGCAAAGCCTTCGGGGTGTCCGGGGGCGGCAAGCTTGCTGGCACCGGGTGCCGGGAAGTGGTCGAAGATCTCGCGGTCGAACATGTAGATGCCGCAGTTGGCGAGGTCGGACAGCGCCTCGGCCGGGTCCGGCTTTTCCTGGAAGCCCTGGATCCTTCCGCCATCGTCGGTGATCACCACGCCGAACTCGGTCGTGTCGCTGACCCGCCGGGTCGCGAGGGTGGCGATGCCGCCGTGGGAACGATGGAACTCGCGCATCTCGGCGAGATCGATATCGGTCATCGCATCGCCGGAAATGACCAGGAAGTCGTCTTCGAAGAAGTGCGAGGCGAAACGTACGCCGCCGGCCGTGCCGAGAAGCCCCTCCTCGAAGCTGTACTCGAGAGCGATGCCGTATCCGGAGCCGTCGCCGAAATGCTCCTTGATCGCCTCGGGGTACCAGTGGATGTTGGCGATCACCTGGGTGAAGCCATGGCGGGCGAGCAGCCTGACTATGTGCTCCATGACCGGGCGATTGAGCACCGGGACCATCGGCTTGGGCACGGCTCGGGTGACTGGCCTGAGCCTCGTGCCCAGTCCGGCGGCCAGCACCATCGCCCTCATCAGGTCGTGTCCAGGCGCCGCTTGAAGTTCTGGATCTCGTCGACCGACAGGGGATCGACTCCGCGCAGAGCAGCTACTTCCACTGAAACCAGGTCACCGAACATGACCGCCCAGAAAATCCGCTCGGACCGGGTCTCGCCCCGGGTCTCGACCGAGAATACGGGCGCACCAGTCTTGTCGATCGATTCAGCCGTGAGTTCCATGCGGCGGCGTTCGCGGGGCGACTGGCCGGAATCGGTCAGGAAGATCGCTCCGAGTCCACCGGTCCCCTTCGACCACGCTTCCATCAGGTTGTGGTTCGCTTCGGGTATCTCAGCTGAAAAGGCGAGCTGTTTGGCGTTTTCGTTGAACTGATTGGCCCAGCGCCTGGCCGGGGCCGTTGTGAGGCTTGCTCCATGCACGACAACGGGAGTGTCGCCGATTTGGGACGCGAGTGCCCTCGCGAGGGGTTCCATGTCCTCTTTGTGAGCGTCCAGGAAGTCCGCGGCCCGTTCCAGCTCACGGCGCACATCCGGCGCCACGCCGGCCAGATGGGCGACGTAGGCGGACACCACGGTCATGTACCCGACCGTCACCCGCGGCTGGAAGAAGCCCGGCAGGCCGACGACTCCGATGCCGGCGTCACGGGCCTGCTCTCCCAGCTTGCCGCCGGTACCGGCGACCCAGCGATGAGTTCCGGCCTCGCCCGCGTCCTTGAACGACGCGAGGGTCTCCTCGGTATCGCCGGAGTAGCTGGAAGCCAGGACGGCCCAGTCGGCGGTTATCCACTTGGGGAGCCCGTAGCTCCGGGACACCATCATCGGGCCGGTCAGACGGTCTATGAGCAGGCCGCGGGCCAGCTCGGCGCCGATCGCCGACCCGCCCATGCCGCAGACCACGAAGCCGGAGGAAGGCCTCGCCTTCAGCTGGGCCGAATCGATCCGCCAGAGCGCGTCGCGGATGTGGTTTGGGATGTCGAGTACGTCCTCAAGCATTTACGACCTGACCGATCCTATTTTTGCCCAGGACTTCATCTCCTACCGTATCCCCCGCCGCAACTTTTACGCCAGGGCCGATGATCGAGCTTTCGACTTCGGCCCCTTCCCCGACCTCGCTGCCTTCGAGCAGCACTGACCCGTTGACCCGCGCGCCGGGACCCACCCTGACTCCCGGGCCGACCACCGCCCGAGGCCCGATCGTCGCGTTCGGGTCGACCTCGGCCTCAGGAGAGACGTGGACGCCGTCGCTGTTGGTCTTGACCTCCGTGTGGATGCGTCCTTCGATGATGTCCCAGGTAGCCTCGAAGTAACGCTCATGCGTGCCGAAATCCATCCAGTACCCGTCCAGTTGCCGGGCGTAGAGCCCGTCGCCGGTGATCGAGGGGTAGAACTCCGTCTCGATCGAAACCTCCCGCCCGGCGGGGATCCGGGCGATCGCCTCGCGCTCGAGGACGTAGGTGCCGGCGTTGATCAGACCGTGACCGATGCGATCGGGGTCCTTTTCGGAGAACTTGAGAACCTGGCCGTCCTGGTCGATGTCGACCAGGCCGTAGCTGCTGGAATCCTCGACCTCGTACAGACCGAGCGTCGCCTGGGCGCCGGTCTCCTCGTGCTGGTTCCAGAGGGCGGTCAGATCCAGATCGGCCAGGACATCGCCGTTGAGTGCGAAGAACCGCTCGTCCAGGCAGTCGAGGGCAAACCGGATCGCGCCGGCGGTGCCAAGGGCCTCCTCCTCGACCAGATACCTGAGGCGGGGCCCGCCGGGTTCACCGTCACCGAGCACCCTCTTCATCTCGTCTGGGAGAAAACCACAGGCGAGGATCACTTCGTCGACCCCGTGGCGGCCTAGCCACTCGGTCATGTAGTTCATGAATGGCCGGTCGACCAGGGTCAGGGCCGGCTTGGGTGTCTCATAGGTCAGGGGTCGGAGACGTGTGCCTTTGCCTCCCACCAGCACCAGTGCCTGCAATCTGTCTCGCTCGCTTTCGTCACCGATCCCCCGCCTTGCCGATCCCCTCGTAGAGGAATCCGGCCGAACGGAGATTGTCGGCATCAAGGAAATTTCGTCCGTCTATCAGCAAAGGCCTCCGCATCCGAGCGGCCACCTCAACCCAGTCGATCCCTTTGAACTCGGACCATTCTGTGACCAGAACGGCTGCGTCCGAATCAGCGAGAGCTGACTGTGCCGTGTCCCTCATTTCCACACCGGGAAGGAGAGTCCTCGCATTGTTCATCGCGACCGGGTCATACGCAACGACTTCGGCGCCCTCACCTCGGAGACGGGCGGACAGGACGAGGCTCGACGCCTCCCTCATGTCATCCGTGTCCGGCTTGAAAGCAAGCCCGAGCAGGGCTATCCGCTTCCCGACCAGGGATCCGAGATGCTTCGTGAGCTTGCTCACCACACGCCGTTTCTGCAGTTCATTGACCTCGATGACGGAGTTCAGCAGTTGGAAGTGGTAGCCGGAGTTACCGGCCAGTAACTTCAGCGCGTTCACGTCCTTGGGGAAGCAGGATCCTCCGAAGCCGATGCCCGGCCTGAGGAAATGCGGCCCGATCCGTTCGTCGAGACCCATGCCATGGGCGACTTCCTGGACGTCAGCTCCGACCTCCTCGCAGACGTTGGCGATCTCGTTGATGAAAGAGATACGGGTGGCCAGATAGGCGTTCGAGGCGAGCTTGATCATCTCGGCGCTCGAGGTGTCGGTCAGCACGATCTCCCCGCCTAGCGGACGGTAGAGCTCAGCCACCTCGTCGGCGGCGGCAGCGTCTTCCGGCTCGGACCCGACCACGACGCGGTCCGGGTTGAGGAAGTCCTGAACCGCGGTCCCTTCCTTGAGGAACTCAGGGCACGAGACATAGGCGAGGCCCGGCAGCTCGCGACGGATCGCGGCGCCGGTGCCGGCCGGGACCGTGCTCTTCATGATCAGCACGTGATCGCCATCTGCCTGGAGATCCCGGACGACCGACTGGACACGGGAAAGGTCGGCGTCGCCGGAGTAGGTGGGCGGTGTGTCCACGCAGACGAAGAGCAGCCGAGCGGACTCGAGCAGCTCGTCCATGTCGGTGGTGAAGGTGAGGCGGTCACGGTTCTTCTCCAGCAGCTCGGCCAGGCCGGGCTCGTGGATGGTGATCTCGCCCCGGCTCAGGGACTCGACCTTTTCCGGGAGCACGTCTCGGGCGACCACCTGGTGACCGAGTTCTGCAAAGCATGCTGCGGTTACGAGGCCGACCCAGCCGACCCCGACGACGCCGATCGGCGCCTTCTCTTCTGAATTCATCTCTCTCACTTGTTGGGTGTAAAAGCGCGGGTGGACCGAGCCATGCCGAGCATCTGATCGTTGTCGAGGCTCAGCAGCAACGTATTGGAGATCCAGTACACGCTGTCTCCGTCGGTCCACGAGACGAGCTTGATCCGGTCACCCTCGGGGTAGACCTGGAACGTGCGATCGTCCATCTTCATCTCGTCGTGCGGTGCATCGAGAATCGGCGGGTCGGTCCAGCCACGGATGCCCTGCAGGCCGAAGTACTCGGTCGTGCCGTCGAACGCCTCTTCCATGACCATCCGGTAGGCCCCGTACACGTTCTTGTCGGGGTCGCGGGTGTGGTAGACCCGACTCTGGCCGTCGGCGTAGCTTGCCTCCGCGGGTAGTCGCTTCGTGTAGCAGACCGGGAAGTCGCGGCGGGTGATCTGGCTGTCGAGATCCATCGCCACGGAGAGGCCGGTAGACGACGCGTCGACCAGTCCGTCGTCGTTCTTGCTCGGGGCGTGGGTGGTCGATTTCTTGAGCGCCTTCTGCCGTTCCTTCGCCGCCTTCTTTTCCTGGGCCTGTTCGGACTTGGGCTGCGCGGGTTTCCCGCCTAGCGGTTTAGCGGTGCCGACCGGACCAGGCTGGTCCTCGAACCCGAGGAACTTGTCGACCGCGGCCTGGATCTCGCCGGGGGCCGCCGTCACGAACGAGATTCCGTCGATCGTCTCGAAAGTCGAGGGGAAGGAAACCTCGGTAACCGCTGCTCCGCGAGAGTCGAAGAGCAAAGCCAGAAGCTGGAAGATCTGGTCGCTGTTACGGATGGTCGAGGAAGTGTTGTCAATGAATGACTTGAGTAGTTCGTCGTGGCGTTTCCACACTTCACTCAGTGTGAGCCGGTTGCGGACCTCACCGATCAGATCCTGCTGACGGGCCGCCCGGACGATGTCGGAATCTGTGTGACGGTAACGGGCAAAGTCGAGCGCGTCGGAACCACAGAGCTTCTGGTACCCGGCCTCGATGTCGATCGCCGCATACTGCTCGGAGACGGATAGCCCGGAGTTATCGTTGAAGTAGTGGCGATCCACGTCCATGTATACGCAGCCGATCGCGTCAATGACATCGGCGAATCCCTGGAAGCCTACGTTGACCACATTGTTGATCTCGAGGCCGGTTAGTTGCTTGATCGTCTGGACGGTCAGTTTCGTGCCGCCAAAGCTGTAGGCGGCGTTGAACTTGTCGGTGCCGTAGCCGGGAATGTCGACTCGGAGATCCCGGGGGATCGAGAGCATTGCGATCTGGTTCGTGTCCGGGTCGAGCCGGACCAGCATCGTGGTGTCGGAGCGGCCCGGGTCGTCGACAGTGTCACCGCCACCGGTACGGACGTCAGAGCCGATGATCAAGATGGTCTGGGGACCGTCCGCGTCGGTGATCATCCAGTCCGGCAGGTTGATCTTGTTCTTGCCGGTGCCGATGCCGGTGGCAATGTCCTTCACGACGTGCATGACCGACGCCTGGGTCGCGGTCGCGAACGAGCCGATGATCAGCAGGGTCGCCAGCAGGAACCGCCACCAGTAGCGAGGTCGTTTACCGGGCTTGTCGAAGTCGCCGCCGGTCGGAGGCCGGGGCGGGTCCCAGGCCCTGCCCGTGCGGCGGGAGTACTCGATCGCGTCATGGACCTCGCTGCGCGCGGCGGCCTGCAGGATCGCGGTCTGTTCGGCGGTGATGTCGGTTTCCGAAGGCGGCTCCCATTCGTGGGTGCCGGTCGCCGGCTCTTCATCGCCTGGCTGGTGTTCCCCGGTCTGCGGATGTTCGCCGGTCTGAGGATGTTCGCCGGTCTGAGGATGTTCGCCGGTCTGAGGATGTTCCCCGGTCGCTTCGAAATCACCGCTGGCCGGGACCGCGGCCTCGTCAATGCCCGACGGGGGCTGGGCGACGGGTGCTCCAGCCTCGGGGGTGCCGGTCTCCGCCGCCTCAGCCAGGGGTTCCTCGGCGATCACGCTTTCGGTGCTTTCCAGCAATGCCGCCCGGAAGATCGGATCTAGCTCCGGCAGGTCGCCGTCTTCGACGCGCGCCTCGAAGGCGAAGAGCTCCTCGGTAGGCGGCTCTGCGTACTCGCCCGGATCCGGTGCGGCCGACGGCTCCTCTGCCTTCGGTGCCGGCACCGCCGGGGGGTATTCCGAGGCGGGTTGATCAGCCTGCGGCCGGTCCTCGAACTCTTCGAATTCGTCGCGTTCGTCGTTCATGCGGTCATGACCTTTGAGCCGATTGATCGAGGAATCCGCGCAGGGCCGAACGGTAGGCGATCAGCGACGAGACCGACACCCACTCGTCCGGACCGTGGTGACCCGCACCGACCGGCCCGAACTCGACCGCCGGAATGCCCGCCTTTATGAACGAGATCGCGTCGGATGCCCCGTCGCGGCCGACCGAGAGCGACAGACCGCCGTGGTGTTCCGAGGCAGCCGCAGTCAATGCCTTGATCCAGGGCGAATCGGCACCGCCCCCGTCCACCGGCGGCAGCTCGATGATCGTCTCCAGGCGTGCCGGGCCGAGACCCGCTATCTGATCGCGAATCTGCACGGGATCCTGGTGTGGCAGGTAGCGGATGTCTACGTCTATCACGCATGAATCGGGAACCTTGTTGAGCGCGTCGCCGCCCCAAATCCGGCCGAGATTTATCGATGGGCGATCGAAGAGCTCGGAGCTTTCTCTCGCAAAGGGTAGTGATTCGACACCCCGGAACATGTCTACGGCGCGAAGGACGGCGTTATCGCCCAGCCAAGGGGTCGATCCATGAGCGGCACGACCCGCCACTGTCAGCCGCAGAGCCAGAACTCCCTTGGCGGCGACTCCGATATGCATATCGGTGGGTTCACCGGTGATCGCGAAGTCTCCACTCACCCCCATTCCCTCGCCGGGTCGGGTACGGACGAGGTAGTTGCTGCCCCGGTTCTCGGCCTCCTCGGACTCCTCGTCGGAGACGATCGCCAACACGGCCCTGATGCCCGGCAGAGGATCGTCGTCGTTCGGCAGAGCCAGCATCATCGCGGCGAGCGCAGCCTTCATGTCATAGGCGCCCCGGCCGATCAGGCGGTCGCCCTCGATCCGCGCATCGAACTGCCCCGCCTCGGCCGGAACCACGTCGATGTGACCGTGGAAGATCACCGTCGGGTCCGCCGGATCGCCATGCGAGGCGGTGATCACCGGAAGACCGCGACAGGCCCCCTGTTCCGTCTCCACCCCCCGGCTGTCCAACCAGCCCTTGACGAAACCGGCAGCCTCATGCACCCCGTCCTCCGACGAAGTGTCGTACGAGATGAGTTGCTCGGCCAAGCCAAGGAGTTCACCCATCCCGAAAGGTTATTGGGAATGAGGAAGTCAGGCGGGGTCCAACCCGCCGTACCGGGTGGGCGTCCCCGGGACCGCGGCGTGCCTAAGCGCTGGCGATCTTCAGAAAGGCTTCGACGCGCTCGAGGTCGCGCTCGGCGATCTCGCGGGCGGCCTCGCCCGTCGATTCGTCGGCCAGACGCGCCTCGGCGTCCGCCTTCTGCTCTTCGAGGGCGGCCGCATCCAGACGGGACGGCTCGATCGCTTCTTCGAGCAGGATCTGGGCCTGGTTGGCGAAGACCTGGAGCATGCCGTGGGACTGGGCCCACTCCTTGGTCTCCGAGTCGGAGACGTGGAGCTTCAGCAGGCTCGGCTTGAGCGCGGCGAGAACCGGCACGTGGCGGGCCAGGACACCGATCTCGCCGGTGACGGTCCGGGTCGAGAGCTGGACCACCTCGCCGCCATAGACCTCACCCTCAGGGGTGAGGACCTCAACCGTGAATGTATGTTCGCCGGCCAACTTCCCAGAAGCCCTTAGCTCTTGCCCTGCTCGATGACCTGGTCGATCGAGCCCTTCATGTAGAACGCGCTCTCGGCGTACTCGTCCATCTCACCGTCGAGGATCATGCGGAAACCGCGGACGGTCTCTGCCACCGGCACGTACTGGCCCGGCGATCCGGTGAACTGCTCGGCGACGAAGAACGGCTGCGAGAGGAAACGCTCGATCTTGCGGGCGCGGTAGACCAGCACCTTGTCCTCGTCGGCCAGTTCGTCGATGCCGAGAATGGCGATGATCTGCTGGAGCTCGCTGTAGCGCTGCAGGATCTGCTGGACCTCGGTCGCCGTGTTGTAGTGCTCCTCGCCGAGGATGTCCGGCTTGAGGATGGTCGACGAGGAGTCGAGCGGATCGACGGCCGGGTAGATGCCCTTCTCCGAGATCGCACGCGAAAGCGCCGTGGTCGCGTTGAGGTGGGCGAACACCGAGGCCGGGGCCGGGTCGGTGTAGTCGTCGGCGGGGACGTAGATCGCCTGGACCGAGGTGACCGAGCCACGGGCGGTCGAGGTGATCCGCTCCTGGAGCTGGCCCATCTCGGTTTCCAGCGTCGGCTGGTAACCGACGGCGGAGGGCATGCGGCCGAGCAGGGCCGAGACCTCGGAGCCGGCCTGGGTGAACCGGAAGATGTTGTCGATGAAGAGCAGCACGTCCTGGCCGCCGGCCTCGCGGTAGTACTCGGCCATGGTCAGACCGGACAGGGCGACGCGGAGACGGGCTCCGGGAGGCTCGTTCATCTGACCGAAGACCATCATCGTCTTGTCGATGACTCCGGACTCGGTCATCTCGATGTAGAGGTCGGTGCCCTCACGGGTCCGTTCGCCGACGCCGCAGAAGGCGGAGAGTCCGCCGTGCTCCTGGGCGATGTTGTGGATCAGCTCCTGGATCAGAACGGTCTTGCCGACGCCGGCGCCGCCGAACAGGCCGATCTTGCCGCCCTTCACGTACGGGGCGAGGAGGTCGACGACCTTGATGCCGGTCTCGAGGATCTCCTGGTTCGGGGTCAGGTCGGTAGCGTCCGGCGAGGGACGGTGAATCGGCCAACGCTCGACATCGGCGGGCAGCGCGTCGCCGCCGTCGATCGGCTCGCCGAGCAGGTTGAAGATGCGGCCCAGGGTGACGTCCCCGACCGGAACGGTGATCGGTCCGCCGGTGTCGACCACGACGTCGCCGCGGCGCAGGCCGTCGGTCGCGTCCATGGCCACGGTGCGGACCCGGTCGTCGCCGAGGTGCTGCTGGACTTCACAGACCAGCGACTGGGCCTCGCGGCCCTCGGTCGCCTCGACCTGGATCTCCACGGCCGAGTAAATCTCGGGCAGTTTGTCGGGGAAGACCACGTCGACGACGACGCCCTGAATTTCCTCGATTCGTCCGGTGTTCTTGCCGTTGTTCTCTGACATATCTCCAGTTCCAGTTTCAGTCGGTGACGTCGCTTAGCCGAGCGCCTCCGCGCCGCCTACGACTTCCAGAATTTCCTGCGTGATCTCGGCCTGACGGACCCGGTTCATCTCCAGGGTCAGGTCGTCGATCATGGTTTCCGCGTTCTCGGCCGCGCTGCGCATGGCCGTCATCCGGGCCCCGAGCTCGGACGCCGCCGACTCGAGGAGATTGCGGTAAAGCGAAGTGTTCACGTAATCCGGGATCACCTTGGCGAGCAGCTGCTCCGCCTCGGGCTCGTACTCCCAGGAAGCACGGGCGTGGGCTTCCGCCAGCTCACCCGTGGCCTCTTCCCCGCTCTCGTCCTCGGAACCCTCACCGATGACCTCCGCTTCCTGGACGGGGAGCAGGATCAGACGATGAACGTTCTGGGTGAGCGGCGATACGTAACGGTTGTAGATCACCTCGACCCGGTCGACTTCACCGTCGACGTAGGCCGAAGCAAGCGCCTCCCCGATCTCGCGGGCGTCCGAGAACGCCGGGCGATCGGTGAAGCCGGTCCAGGACTTGGCCGGCTCGGCCTTGCGGAAGGTGAGAGCGCCGTCGCCGCGACGGCCGACCGCGTAGAACACCGTCTCGATGCCGTCGGCCTTGAGCTCGTCACGGCGGTTGAGGCCGTCACGGAGGATGTTGGCATTGAAGGCGCCGGCCAGACCACGGTCACCGGTGACCAGCAGCAGGGCGACGCGCTTGACGTCTTCTCGCTGCTCGAGGATCGGCACCTGGGTCACGGCCCCCGCCTCGGCGGCGGCACGCTGAGTCATGCGGCGCATCGCCTGCGCGTACGGCCGCAGGTGCTCGATCCGCATCTCCGCCCGACGCAGCCGGGCGGCAGCCACCATCTCCATCGCCCGGGTGATCTGGCGAATGTTCTTGACGCTGGTGATCTGGTTTGTGACTTCTTTGCGGTTGGCCATTGAAGAGTTCCTTGCCTTGCGGCGTGATTCGGACGGTCACTGCCTAAGCGGCAGTGGTTGCCTCCTCGTTCTCGACCACTTCTTCGCCGGCCGCGTCGGGCTCGGCCGCGTGGGCGTGATCGACACGATCGGACTCGCCTTCGGCCAGCGGCTCGCCGTTCTCGTCGAAATCGGGGCCGAAGTCGTCGACGAAACCGGCGATCGCGTCGGCCAGCTCCTTCTCGTCCTCGTCCGGCAGCTGCCCGGTCTCGTTGATCCGCTCGCAGAGGGCCTTGTTGTCCGAATGGAGCCGGGCCAGCAGATCGCTCAGGAAGTCCTTGACCCGCTCGACCTTGATCCGGTCGAGGAATCCGCCGGTGCCCGAGTAGATCGAGGCGACCTGGTCGGCGACCGAGAGGGCGTCGCGTTCGTTCTGCTTGAGCAGCTCGACCAGCCGCTCGCCGCGG
>Ga0153956_1002618_pt1 | contig 12875 bp, 16 predicted proteins | sample TSFL040MetaG_FD_104704 | JGI IMG/M metagenome (GOLD analysis project Ga0153956, IMG submission 104704) | Attine ant fungus gardens microbial communities from Florida, USA - TSFL040 MetaG | ecosystem: Host-associated > Fungi > Mycelium > Unclassified | place: USA: Florida, Wekiwa Springs... | reverse complement strand
GCCGTTCGCCAGCAAATTCGGAAACGCCGCCGGCATGACGGACGGCTCTTCCGTCGAGCCATCGTAATTGGCGCGGAAGTCCACCGCGTTTTCGTCCAGCCCCTCCATGATGAGGTCGCCGGCTGCGGTCATGCGCGCTTCGGTGTACCGGTAAGCGGCGGCGCTATCACCGTCGATGTTGCCGAAATTGCCCTGCCCATCCACGAGCGGATAGCGCGTCGCGAAATCCTGCGCGAGGCGCACCATCGCGTCATAGATCGCCTGGTCGCCATGCGGATGGAACGCACCCATCACGTCGCCCACGATTTTCGCGCATTTCTTGAACGCGCCTTCCGGGTCAAGCCGCAGCAGGCGCATGCCATAGAGGATGCGGCGGTGAACCGGCTTCAACCCGTCGCGCGCATCCGGCAGCGCGCGCTGCGTGATGGTGGACAGCGCATAGGCCAGGTAGCGCTGCGACAGCGCCTCCGAAAGACCTTCCGGGTGAATATCGTCGACAACGGGTGCGGGCGGTTGCTTGGCCATTCTGTGCTCTTACTCGATCTATTCCATTATCATCACATCGTCATGGCCGCCCTTGTGGCGGCCATCCATTTTCCAGAGTCGGCGGAAAAGGGAGTGCGGATCGTTCCGCGCCAGACCTTTAACCGCCTCTGGAAAATGAGTCGCCGGGACGAGCCCGGCGATGACGACCTTTTATTCCGATTCGCGGTGCGCGAGTTCTTCCAGACGCAATCGCGCGGCTGGCATTTCTTTTCCATGTGGCCGAAGAACGCGCTCCAGCAGGAAATGCGCCGTCAGCCGTAGCCCCGCGACGATATCCGCAGGCGTTGGCTCCACATTCTGCGACCCCAGCAGGAATGGCGGCAGCGCCAGCAACCGCTCCTTGTATGGCGCGGCGGCGGCGCGGCTGACAGCGCGGCCCGATTTGGGCGACACGAATTCCAGTTCATCGGTCGAACCCGTCGCTGCGCATTGTGAGAGATCGATGCCGAAACCAAGCTCATCCAGCAGGCCCAGTTCCCAGCGCACGAAGAGCGGACCCCAATGGGCGAAATCTTCTTCGGTCATTGCGTCCAGAAGCACTTCGCCGGCGTCGTACACAGATTGATGCGTCTCGCGCTCCGGCAGCGATGCCGACACGACGGCGACAAACGCGTTAAGCCCCGCCAGCGCCGCGCGGCTTTCGATCAGATGGCCCGCGCGAGCGCGCATCGGCTCGACCGCGAAACTTCCCAGATGTTCGTTCAGCCGCGCGCGCCAGATCAGATGAACGGCGTTGCCGGGCTGCAACGCGGATTTCGATTTGCGCGAGGCCCCGCCCCGCACCAGCCCGGCGTGGCGGCCATGCGCGCGGGTGAGCACTTCCAGAATAGCGCTGGTTTCCCCGTGCGCGCGGACCGACAGCACGATGGCGTCGTCAGACCATTCCATGCCACGATCCGGGTATTATAGTGAGAAGCATAGCGTCGTTTATCACAGGGAGAATGCGGAATGCGAACCATCTTGATCGCCGGTGCCATTGCATTTGCGGCGACAACGGCCAACGCATCGACGGAAAGCGCCTGGAGCGCATTGGCTCGCACCGCGCATTCGGAATGCGGCAAGCAGATCAAGATTCTCGCTTCCAGCGCCCGCGTTTCGCGCATCACGGGGCGCACCTTGGGCATCGGTGGCGCGGATGGCGACCTTTATTACGCGCTGATGTTCAAGGGCAAGGAAGGCGGCGCGGAAGCGCGCTGGCTGTGCCTTTACGACAAGCACAGCAAAAAGGCGCAGGCGCGCGAGATCACCGACTAGCGCGCGCCAATGATGCGCGCATCCTGCACATAGCCGAAGTCACCCGCACCCGGCCAAGCGCGGCCGTCAGGGTATCGCAGCTCGATTCCGGCAAGCTCGCTGTCATCCGCCAGCCGCATATTCACGCCCATCTGCACATTGCCGAACTTCGCCACCGCGCTCTCGGTCAAGGTGAAATGCGTTGTCGAACCGCATTTGCCGCAGAAATGAAGCTCCGCAGCGGGATCGTCCTTGTCTTCCCGGCGATAGGACAGCGCCGCGCCTTCAATGCTCACCTCCGAGGGATGGAAGTAGCTCCAGCGTGCGCCTGTTTTGCTGCACAGCAGGCAATTGCACTCGTTGATGAATGCGGGCTTCTTCTCCATGTGGACGCGAAGGCGGCCGCACAGACAGGACAGTTTCAGCATCTAATTGCCGTCCGTCGGATATTCGAGCCCCAGCGTCGCGTAATGCGCGCGGTCTTCGGCCCAATTCTCCTGCACCTTCACGAACAGGAACAGGTGCACGCGATGGCCGAAGATCTCTTCCATCTCCGTGCGCGCCAGTTCGCCGACCTTCTTGATCGTCGCCCCGCCTTTTCCCAGCACGATGGCCTTCTGCCCTTCGCGCTGCACGAAGATCGTCTGGTTGATCTTTACGGAGCCATCCTTGCGGTCTTCCCATGTCTCCGTCTCCACGGCGGTGGCATAGGGAAGCTCGTCATGCAGGCGGAGATAGATCTTCTCGCGCGTGATTTCGGATGCGAGCAGACGTGACGGAATATCGGCAGCCTGATCGGCAGGATAGAGCCATGGGCCTTCCGGCATCTTGCCCGCGACCCATTCGGCGACATCCGCCACCGCCTCGCCTTTCAGCGCGGAGATCAGAAAAACCTTCTCGAAATCGCCCTCGCCATTCAATTTCTCGACCAGTGGAAGCAGGTCCGTGCGCTTCATGCCGTCGATCTTGTTGATGACGAGCGCGGCCTTGCGCTCCGCCTTCTTCAACCCTTCGATGATCGAATCCGTATCACGCGCGGAAATGCCTTTCGGCTCCGCAATCAAATCCGGTGCGTCCACGATCAGGATCACGGCATCCGCATCGCCCGCGCCCGCCCAGGCGGAGTTCACCATTGCGCGGTCCAGCCGCCGCTTCGGCTTGAAGATCCCCGGCGTATCCACGAACACGATCTGCGTCTCACCGCGCATCGCCACGCCGCGCACGGGCATGCGCGTGGTCTGCACCTTCTGCGTGACGATGGAGACCTTGGAGCCAACCAGCGCATTCACCAGCGTGGACTTGCCTGCGTTCGGCGCGCCGATGATCGCCGCAAAGCCGCAATGTGTTTTCTGTTCCGTCACGTCTTTTCCAGTTGTGCGAGCATTGCCTGCGCCGCGGCCTGTTCGGCCTCGCGCTTGGAACTGCCCTCGCCTGTCGCAGGCGATTGGCCGGCGACGTTCACTTCTATCAGAAAACGCGGGGCATGGTCCGGCCCTTCGCGCTTCACCAGCTTATATGTCGGCGCAGCGCCGCCTTTTTTCGACTGCGCCCATTCCTGCAGCGCCGTCTTGGCGTCGCGCATATCGCGGTTGAGGCCAGCATATTGTTCTTGCCAGTTGCGCTCGATGAAATCCCGCGCGACGGCGACACCACCATCCAGATACAGCGCCGCGATCACCGCTTCGCAGGCTCCGGCCAGGATCGCCGCTTTCTTGCGCCCGCCGCTGGCCACTTCCGAATTGGCGAGGATGAGATATTCGCCCAACCCCGCTTTCTCCGCCGCCAACGCGCACGCTTCGCTTCGCACCAAGGCGTTCAGCTTAAGCGCGAGGATGCCTTCGGGGTCGTCGGGATAAAGCTGGTGCAGCTTCTCCGCGATCACGAGGCCCAGCACGCGGTCGCCCAGGAACTCCAGCCGCTCGTTCGAGCCCGTCGTGCTGACGCTGGCATGCGTCAGAGCACGCTTGAGCAGATCGGGATCTTTGAACCTGTGGCCAAGTCTGTTTTCGAGATCGCTCAAGGCATCAATCGATGAACGTGAACAGCCGCGAATAGCGCACCGCCCAGGGCCATTTCCAGAATTCCCAGATATGCGCGCTGCCATTGGTGGAGAAGAAACGGATCTCCGCCTTGCCAACGAGATTTTCGGCCGGGACGTAACCGACGGAGCCACGGCTGTCGTCGGAGTTGTCGCGATTGTCGCCCATCATGAAGTAGTGACCGGCGGGCACGGTGAACACATCGGTGTTGTCCGCGGGGCCATCCGAGAAACGATCCAGCGTGAGATAAGACTTCCCGTTCGGCAGCGTCTCTTTGTATTGCGGGACGTGATAGCTGATGCCGTCCACGTCCTCGACGTAATCCTGCACCCGCACGCGCGGCACGACCTTGTCGTTGATGTAGAGGCGGTCGTTGATCATCTGGATGCGGTCGCCCGGCAGACCGATCACGCGCTTGATGAAATCGGTGGACGTGTCGCGCGGATATTTGAACACCACGACATCGCCGCGCGTGGGCTGCGATCCGAAGATGCGCCCGCTGAACGGCCCAAGACCGAACGGGAACGAATAGGCGCTGTAGCCGTAAGAGAACTTCTCGACGAACAGGTAGTCGCCGATCAGCAGCGTGCCTTCCATCGAAGCGGAGGGAATGTTGAACGGCTGGAACAGGAAGGTGCGGATCACCAGCGCGATGAGCAGCGCATAGACCACCGTCTTTACGGTTTCGATCCAGGACTCGCCTTCCGGCTTCGCGGGCACTTCGCCATGCGGCTCGATGGCCGCATCCACCGCCGGCGTCACCGGATCGGCGGGACTCGCGGGCACGGATTCCGACGGCCCGTGCGGAATTTTGGAGTCGCCCGGCGTTTCGTCCGCAGGCTTTGTATCGGTGTCACTCATGGAAGTCTTCGCGCTCGTTCCGGAGGGGTCAGAAGGAACCGGAGGGGCCTCGCAAGGTCAAGGCGGAACCCGGTTTTATGCTTTATTGGCCGTTTTCTGCGGCGATATGGCCACAGCCGATATAATGACAATCGCTTGGGCCAGCGGGAAATCGTCGGTGATCGTCAGGTCTATGACGGCCTCGTAACCGGCCGGCGTGATGTCGTGCAAGCGCTTCAACGCGCCGCCCGTGAGTTTCATGCTCGGTTTGCCGCCCGGCAGGTTCACCACGCCCATGTCACGCCAGAACACGCCCTTGCGCAGACCGGTGCCCAGCGCTTTCGAACACGCCTCTTTCGCGGCGAACCGCTTCGCATAACTCGCTGCGCGCTGCATGCGCTTGTCGGACTTGGCCTGCTCGATATCGGTATAGATGCGCTGGATGAACCGGTTACCATGCCGCTCCATCGTTTTCTCGATGCGGCGAATATCGATGAGATCGGAGCCAAGACCGATGATCATGCCCGCGCCTCATCCATGAGTTGGCGCATGCGTTTGATGGAGGCTTCGAGGCCGATGAAAATCGCTTCGCCGATCAGGAAATGCCCGATATTGAGTTCGCGGATTTCGGGGATCGCGGCGATGGGTTTCACATTGTCGTAGGTCAGGCCGTGGCCGGCATGAACTTCAAGGCCGACCTTCGCGGCGGCGGCGGCAGACCTGCGCGCGGCTTCGAGATGCTTGGCGATAAGTTCTTCATCTCCGGCGATCACGGCTTCGCAATACGCGCCTGTGCAAAGCTCGACCACCGGGGCACCGAGCGATTTCGACGCTTCGATCTGGCGCTGGTCGGGATCGATGAACATCGAAACGCGCGCGCCCATATCCGAAAGCCGCCGCACAATGGGCGCAAGCTTGTTGTGAAGCCCCGCCGCGTCGATGCCGCCTTCGGTGGTCACTTCCTGCCGCTTCTCCGGCACAAGGCAGACGGCGTGCGGCTTCACGCGCAGCGCGATCTCCACCATTTCTTCGGTGGCGGCCATTTCCATATTGAGCGGCAGCTTGTTCCATTGCGCCATGCGTTCGATATCGGTATCGATGATGTGACGGCGATCCTCGCGCAGATGCATCGTGATGCCATCCGCCCCCGCCGCCAGCGCAATCTCGCAGGCGCGCATCGGATCGGGATAAGCCACACCGCGCGCATTGCGCACGGTCGCCACATGATCGACGTTCACGCCAAGGCGAAGTTTGCTCAAGCCAATCCTCTGCTGCCGGGCTTATAGCCTTTCGTATTCGCAAGATGCGGCGGGAGTTTGTTCGCGTCCCATGCCGGGAACTTCACGGCCGCGAGCGGCACGAATTTTACGCCGAGTTTCGCCTTGCCGCCGGAACGATCAATTAAACACGCCGCCGCAACCGGCTTGCCGCCCGCCTTGCGGATCGCGTCCAGACATTCGCGCGAGGACAATCCCGTCGTCACGATGTCTTCCACCATCAGCACCGGCTGGTTCTTCTTCAGCTCGAAGCCGCGGCGCAAGGTGAATTCGCCGTCCTGTCGCTCGACATACATCGCGGGCAATCCCAACTGCCGTCCCATCTCATAGCCTGGCACGATGCCGCCAACGGCGGGAGAGACGATGGCGGTGAACTCTTGTTTCACTTCGCTACGCACTTTCTCCGCCAGCGCCTTGCACAGCTTCGCGGTGATCTTCGCGTTCTGGAAGACAAGCGCCTTTTGCAAGAACACGTCGGAGTGCAATCCGCTCGACAGAATGAAATGGCCGCGCAGCAACGCGCCGGCTTTCTCGAATTCTTTCAGAACCTGTTCGGGTGTCACGCGGGCTCGCTCGTCTTTTCTGCGGATTCATCGGGTCCGCGAACGCGGTCGACCGATTCGACCACCGCATTCACGCGTAACGCGCCCAGAATGTTCTGCAAATGCGCCAGATCGCGCACTTCGATATCGACCTGAAACTCAAAGAAAAGCGGGTTCCGGTCGGTCACCTTCATGTTGAAGATGTTGCCACCATTGTTGCCGATCACCGTCATCACCGCGCCCAGCGAACCGGGCACATTTTTTACGCGCACCACCACGCGCGCCAGCGATGGTCCGGCTTCTGCCGCATGGCGGCCCCAGGAAACGTCCAGCCAATCGTCCATGCGGTCCTGCGCGCGTTCCAGTTCCGCGCAATCGATGGTGTGAATGACCACGCCCTCACCCGGCATGCGCAGGCCCACAATACGGTCGCCCGGCAGTGGGTGGCAGCATTGGCCGAGCTTGTAGGAAATGCCTTCGGTCAATCCGCGAATGGAAATGGATTTCTTGCTCTTGCCGTCATCGTAATTCGGGCGCGCGCGCTGCGTGTCGCGCTTCAGTTCGGGGAAGATCGCTTCGACGACCTCTTGCGCGCGCAAGGCACCACGCCCGACTTCCGCATAGACATCCTCGCCTTTCGGGAGCCGCAACTTCTTCGCGACTTCCTCGATGGCCTTCTCGGTCAGTTCCTGTTGCTCGTCCGCGAAGGCCTTCTCAAGAATCTTGCGGCCGAAATTCACATGCTCATCGTGCCGTGCATGCTTCAGGTAGCGGCGGATTTCCGCACGCGCGCGACCGGTGACGACGAACTGCTCCCACAACGGCGACGGCGCGGAGCCCTTCTGCCGGATGATGTCCACCTGGTCGCCATTGCGCAGCGGCGTGTGCAGCGGCACATGCACGCCGTTCACCTTCACACCGACCGTCTGGTTTCCCAGATCGGTGTGCACCTGATAGGCGAAATCGATCGGCGTGGCGCCGCGCGGCAGCGAGATCAGATCGCCCTTGGGCGTGAAGCAGAAGACCTGATCCTGATACATATTGAGGCGCGAGTTCTCGAGGAACTCCTCTGCGCTGTCGCCGCGCTCCAGCAAATCGACCATGTCGCGCAGCCACGCCAGCGCCGCATCTGTCGCCTCGCCTTCGACATGTTCGCGATAGCGCCAATGCGCCGCCACGCCGCGTTCGGCGATTTCGTGCATCTCCTGTGTGCGGATCTGCACTTCCACGCGCTGCTGCTCCGGCCCGATCACCGTGGTGTGGATCGACTGATAACCGTTGGTCTTGGGATTCGAAATGAAGTCCTTGAAGCGGTCGGGGATCATACGCCATGTCTGGTGCATGACGCCGAGCGCGCGATAACAATCCTCCGGCGTCTTCACGATGACCCGGAATCCAAAGATGTCGGAAAGCTGCTCGAAATTGAGTTGCTTGTCCTTCAGCTTGCGCCAGATGGAATAGGGCCGCTTCGCGCGGCCATAGACCCACGCTTCGATCCCCTCTTCCGCCAGCGCGCGCTTGATCGCATCGGCAATGCGCCCAACACGCGTGCCGCTGGATGCATCCAGCCGCGCCAGCCGTGTCAGAATCGAATTGCGCGCTTCGGGATTGAGTTCCGCGAAGGCCAGGTCTTCCAGCTCCTCGCGCATGTTCTGCATGCCGATGCGCCCGGCAAGCGGGGCGTAGATATCGACCGTCTCTTGCGCGATGCGGCGGCGCTTGTCCGGTTTCTCGATGTGATTGAGCGTGCGCATGTTGTGCAGCCGGTCGGCCAGCTTCACCAGCAGCACGCGGATGTCGTTGGACATCGCCAGCATCAGCTTACGGAAATTCTCCGCCTGTTTGGTGCGCTCGCTGAACAGTTCCAACTGCGAGAGCTTGGTCACGCCATCGACGAGATTGGCGATCTCCTCGCCGAAATTCTGCTTCACATCCTCGATGGTGACGTAAGTGTCTTCCACCGTGTCGTGCAGCAGCGCCGTCACGATCGTCGGCACATCCAGCTTCAATTCGGTGAGGATCGCCGCCACTTCCAGCGGATGGGTGAAGTACGGATCGCCCGACGCGCGGAACTGCTTTCCGTGCGCCGTCATCGCATAGACATAGGCCTTGTTGAGCAGCGCCTCGTCGGCTTCCGGGTCGTAGGCCTTCACCCGGTCCACAAGCTCGGTCTGGCGCATGAGTTTGCGCACGGGCTTCGCGCGGGGGATCACCGATGAGAGTGCGGACAACGCCGCCGACACCACGCCCCGCGCGCCCGACGTCTGGCCATGCTCGACCGGTGGCGGCGAAGAGTGAATCTCACCCTGCGCCGCGGCTTTTGTTTCGCCGGGCCGCGTCGGAACGCTCATTGTTCGGACAATATATAGGAGTTTTCAGGGTTTGGCTTGAGTCGTTGAGACCAAAAACAAAGGGCGGCCCGATGGACCGCCCTTCGAAATTCCCTATCCGGAACAGGATTACTCTTCGTAATCGCCTTCCGGCTCCGGCTGCGGCTCGGCGCGGCGCTGGGCTTCGGAGGTGAGTGCGCGAAGCAGCTCTTCTTCCGTGACCTGACGGGCCTGCACATCCTCGCGGACATCTTCCTCGGATGCCTGCGCTTCCGGCTCGTCCACTTCGGCGTGCTTCTGGAGGGACTTGATGTATTCCTCTTTGGCTTCGTCCGGCTTGATTTCCTTGGCCGCGATTTCGCGCAAGGCGACGACGGGGTTTTTATCCCGGTCGCGGTCGACCAAAGTCTCCGCACCGCCCGAAAGCTGGCGGGCGCGGAAACCCGCGACCAGCACCAGATCGAACCGGTTCGGGATCTTGTCGACGCAGTCTTCAACGGTAACGCGAGCCATCCAGCGATCCTTTATTCTGATTCTTCAAGGACTTAGGTGCGAAGCAGGCGCGATGTCCAGGAAGGCGGCGGACAATATATAAGCGTGCGAGCTTTCGCAACCGCAAGATTCAGGGGGCTTCCACCCGGACGGTTCCGTCCCGGGAGAAGACGAAGCTGGTCGGCCCCGCCGGATAGTCGGTGCGTGGACCGGCGATGGTCTCGCGGGTCCGCGTGATCCAGGCCGTGACGACCACCTCGGCAAAGATGGATTTCACACTGGGAGGCGGGATCGGAGCCTGCCCTGCCTCCGGGTCCGGCGGCGCTTGTGTGGTTGCGCCCGGCGGTTGCGCCTGTGTCACCCATTTCAGCGCCAGCGTTTCGCGGCGGTGGCGCGAATGAATGCGGGTCCAACCCATCGCCCGCATCGCCGCCGTGCTGACCGCCGCCCAGGACGCACTCGTTTTTCCGCCAACCCATTTGCCGCGCACGAACGCGCCAAGAAAAAACGGGCCCGCATCCGGAATGCTGCGCGCCACGAACACGATACCGGGAAATGTTTTCAACGGCTCGACGTCGACCCCATAGGGCGCGACTCCATTCGCTTCCAACTGCGCCTGCATTGCGGGCGATGGCGGCTCCGCCCATGCGGAAGACGCGAGCATGCTCAGGATCGACGCCCCAATGATCGTGATAGCCCGCATCGCCTCCCCTTTTTTACGCTTATTGCGACGCTTCCGATTTCGCCGCCACATGCTCGCGATGCGCGTGGATCAGAGGCTGAGCGCGCAGCCATGTGGTGAAGGCGCGCGCGAACAGCATCGCCGCCGAGAAGATAATGCCCGCATCCGTCCATCCCATGATCGATGCGGGCCCGCTATGCGGCGCGCTCGGGAAGGGTGAATCGAAATAGCCGGTAGGGCTGAAAGGCGAGCCGTTCACATCGGGCAGCAGAAACTTCAGGCCGAACTTTATCGCGAACAGCGTGAGCACCAGGATGGTGCCGAACGGCGTCGCCTTGCTGGTGATGACACCCGTGTCGTAATCGACCGCGAATTCCTGATGGTGTGCGGAGAAAAATCCGACCGCCAATCCCGCGATGAGCGCAGCGAAATCGACCGGTATCCACAACAGCCAGGGTTTGGGAAGCGGCGCGGACCACAAGGTCAGCACGGTGGCGATGATGACGAACGCCGGAAACCAGAATATCCGGTTGGTCCTCACCTTGCGCGGCTTGTTGTTCATCAATCGTCGCGCGACGAGGATGACGACAACCAGCGGCAGGATATAGGGCGTCAGTTCTTTCATCACAGCCGGATTCACGACATTGCCCTCGCCTCTTACCATAAAGTTCCGGCTGCGTGTTCGGCTGCAGCGGTTGAATGGTTAAAGAATGTCCATCAGACTTCTGATGCAACGAAGCGGTGATCCGGATGCGCACGCTGACAAAATTTTTCATCGCCGCCGCGATGCTTGTTCCCGCCGCCGCGCAGGCCTCCGGCTGGCACAGCTATCGCAATGCGCAAATGGGATTTGCGATGTCCTATCCGGACGGCTGGCAGATCGATACCGGCCACCTCTACACGGCAATGGGTCCGGGCAAGGACATCCACGGCGTCGCTTTCAAGGTGCGCAAGAGTTTCACCATCGGCACCAATCTATCGGACGATTCCTATTTCGCGGTCGAAATCCTGCCCGGCGTGAAGCAATGCCGCGCTGCCTTATTTCTGGATGACGCGATCGACAAGCCGCGCATCAAATCCGGCAATAACGGGCTGCAATGGGAGGTGCTGGACGGTGCCGATCAAGGCGCCGGCAACAGCTATGAGGAAACCGTGCAGGCCGTGGTCGGCTCGCAACCTTGCATCGCGACCCGCGCCTTCGCGCATTCCACCAATGTCGGCAATTACGACCCCGGCACGGTGAAGGAATTCAACCGCCGCGCCTTCAACGCCACCATCGATAAAATGCGCCGCAGCTTCCGGCTGTTGCCGCGCTAAATGCGAATGACGGCATTCCGGTCCTTTTCGGGAATGGCGGAAAGAAGCTCGGACATCGGCATGCCCGAAACGGGATGACACCAATCCGGCGCGACATCCTGCATCGGAATCAGAACGAAGGCACGGCTCGCGATGCGCGGATGCGGCAGCACGGGCGGCCCCTCCTCCACACGCCCTTCATAATCCAGAATATCCAGATCGAGCGTGCGTGGCGCGTTGCGCTCGCTGCGCATGCGGCCGAACGTCGTTTCCGTTTCATGAAGACGCGCAATCAGCGCCGCCGGAGAAAGTTCCGTCTCGACACGTGCAACGGCATTCACAAATTCGGGATCGCGCGGATCAGGCCACGCGGGCGTGCGATAAAAGTGCGAAACTTCGACAATCGTAACACCGTTACGGGAAAGATATGTCAACGCCGCGTGCAACGTCGCCGCGGGATTGCCCGCATGCGACGAGAGATTGGAACCGAGTGCGATCAAAATCATGAAATCATTTGCCGATTTTCACTTGCACATAATGATTGATGGCCTAGAAAAGAAATAGCCGTCGGGGATTACCGAAGGGGCGGTTTGTTTCAGTACTGCGTAATTTGAAAGGACGTATGATGTTGTTCTATCCCCAGGAAAAACTCGCCCTGTTCATCGATGGTGCCAATCTCTACGGCGCCGCCAAAGGTCTCCAGTTCGATATAGACTACAAACGCCTTCTCGAACTGTTCGCGCGCAAGGGTATTCTCGTCCGCGCATTTTATTATACAGCGGTCGCCGAGAATGAAGAATTCTCCCCGCTGCGTCCGCTGGTGGACTGGCTGGATTACAATGGCTTTTCCGTCGTCACCAAGCCGCTCAAGGAATTCACCGATGCACAGGGCCGCCGCCGCGTGAAGGGGAACATGGATATCGAGCTCGCCATCGACGTAATGGAAATGGCCGATCAGGTGGATCACATCGTGATCTTCTCGGGCGACGGCGATTTCCGCCGGCTGGTCGAAGCCGCACAGCGCAAGGGCCGCCGTGTCAGCGTCGTCTCCACCATCCGCTCGCAACCGCCGATGGTGTCGGACGATCTGCGCCGCCAGGCCGACAATTTCATCGAGCTGGAAGAATTGAAGCCGATGATCGCGCGCGAAGGCGGCCCACGTTCCGGCAGCGTGCGCGAACACGATCACCATCCCAGCTACGCGCAGAGTGCCTAGTTGCACGCATCGCCTCCCCCTTGTGGGGAGGCCGATAAATTCGTAGCGCAGCGAAGAATTTTCGGGTGGGGGAGGCAACACGGACTGCGCCCCCCACCCGAAAAAGCTTCGCTTTTTCGACCTCCCCACAAGGGGGAGGTGATCGGGTTCATTTGTTGTATTGATTGGGCATGGCGAACGCATCTCCTCCCCACAATTGTCCGCTCTGTCCGCGGCTCGCACTCTTCCGGGCGGCGAACCGCGAGAAATTTCCGGATTACTTCAACGATCCGGTGCCGACCTTCTCCGCGCCGACATCGGAAGTCCGCCTGCTGATCGTCGGCCTCGCGCCTGGCCTGCACGGCGCCAACCAGACCGGCCGTCCCTTCACCGGCGATTGGGC
>Ga0153956_1002617_pt1 | contig 12880 bp, 13 predicted proteins | sample TSFL040MetaG_FD_104704 | JGI IMG/M metagenome (GOLD analysis project Ga0153956, IMG submission 104704) | Attine ant fungus gardens microbial communities from Florida, USA - TSFL040 MetaG | ecosystem: Host-associated > Fungi > Mycelium > Unclassified | place: USA: Florida, Wekiwa Springs... | reverse complement strand
GGCGGCGCGCTGAGCTGCTGGCAGAGCTCGAAGTGGCCGGCGTGCCCGCCGGCCCGGTCAATTCAGTGCACGATGTCTTTGGCGACCCGCAGGTCATCGCCCGGCGGATGCGGTTCAACCTGCCGGCTGCCGGCTACGCCGGGGGATCGCTGCCGCAGGTGCGCTCTCCCATGGCGTTTTCCGGCGCCGCCCTGGCGCTGGAGCGTCCTCCCCCGCGACTGGGCGAGCACACGGCCGCGGTGCGTGCGGAGCTGGGCCTGAGTTGACGGGAGACCGGCGAGGCCTTAAGAAAGTGCCTGCGGTACGGGCGTACCGGGAAGAGTACAAGCAACGGGGAGTTGCGATGCGCAAGATATCCTTTGCTCTGGGTTTACTGCCGCTCTCGATGTCATTCCTGGCGTTCGCCGACCCGGCGGCTCAGATCAGGATTGAACACCCCGGTGATACGGCCCTGTCTGAAGAGAGTCCCGGCAAGTTTGTCTACAAGAGCTTCCCCGGGCTGGCCCACCTGTATGTCTATGACAAGGATTCGCCGGGTAAGTCCGAGTGCAACGAGGGGTGTGATTCGGCCTGGCGGCCGCTGTTGGTGTCGGCGGGTGAAACCAGCACCAAGGTGGGGGACTGGTCGATCCTGCGGCGCGCCGATGGCCGCAGGCAATGGGCGTACAAGGGCATGCCGGTCTACCTGCGCTTCCACGACCTGCCGCCCGATGACGATACGGAAAAGCAAGGTTTTCATCTGCTGGTGCCCTGAAGCAGGAACCCCGCGTGCGGCCGCCGCCAGTGCCGGGGCCCGCTAGAAAATCCACGCTGCTCTGAAACCGATTGGTTACGATCGGTGCATGATCCGACTGCATCTGGTACGTCATGGCATCGCGGGCGAACGGGACCCCGTGAAGTATCCCGATGACGGGCGGCGGCCGCTGACCCAGGAGGGCATGCGCCAGTTCCGGCGCGCCGCGCAGGGTATCGGTGCCCTGATCGGCGAGGTGGACTGCCTGCTCGCAAGTCCGCTGCTGCGGGCCGTGCAGACCGCCACCATCCTGCATGAGGTGGCGGATATGCCGGCCCCGAAGCTGGAGCCGGTGCTGGCACCCGAACATACCAGTGACCAGGTGCTGGCGGCGCTTGCCACCCGTGAGGCGCGCTCGATCGTCATCGTGGGTCACGAGCCGGGACTGGGGCACCTGCTGGCGACCTGCCTGACCGGCAGGGACAATGGCATGCAGGTGCGGATCAGGAAGGGCGCGGCGGTGTGCGTGTCATTCGATACGCAGCTGTGCGGGGGCTGGGGGCAGCTGGAATGGCTGCTGCAGCCCAAGGCCCTGCGCGAGTTAGGGAAACTGAATGGCTGACGGTCGCTCCCGGCCCCGCATAATGGCCAGGAATCGACATGTCACCCATTCAGTCCGCGGCAGCAACAAGTCTCGCTTTCAGGTCGTAGGCGTCGGCTGAAGTCACCTTCACGGTGGCGAAATCGCCGGCCTTGAGGGCGCTGCCGCCGCTGATCCGCACGATGCCGTCGATTTCCGGCGCATCCGCCTCGGTGCGCGCCAGCGCGGTCTTGCCCTCATGGCCATCCACCAGGACCTTGAGTGTCCGGCCCACGCGTTGCTTCAGGCGCTGCGCGCTGATGGCCTGCGCGTGCTCCATGAAGCGGGCATAGCGTTCCTCCTGGACCGCCGGTGGCACGGGATCGGCGAGGTCGTTGGCCGTGGCGCCTTCCACCGGTGAGTACTTGAAGCAGCCCACCCGGTCCAGCTGCGCCTCGGTCAGCCATTGCAGCAGCTCCCCGAACTCCGCCTCGGTTTCGCCGGGAAAGCCCACGATGAAAGTGCTGCGCAGCGTGAGGTCCGGGCACTCGCGCCGCCAGGCGTGGACGCGGTCCAGCGTGTTCACCGCGTGCGCGGGGCGCTTCATGCGCTTGAGCACCGACGGGCTGCCGTGCTGGAAGGGGATGTCGAGGTAGGGCAGGATGCGCCGCTCCTGCATCAGCGGGATGACCTCGTCCACGTGCGGATAGGGGTATACGTAGTGCATGCGCACCCACACCCCCAGCTCCCCGAGGCCCCGGGCCAGGTCGATGAAACGCGTGTCGCGTTCCGTGCCGCGCCACTGTCCCCCGCGGTACTTGATGTCCACGCCATAGGCGCTGGTGTCCTGCGAGATCACCAGCAGCTCCTTCACGCCCGCGTTCACCAGGCGTTCGGCCTCGCGCAGCACCTCGTCAATGGGACGGCTCACCAGCCGGCCGCGCATGTCGGGGATGATGCAGAAGCTGCACTTGTTGTTGCAGCCTTCGGAAATCTTCAGGTACGCGTAGTGCCGCGGCGTCAGGCGCACGCCCTGGGGCGGCACCAGGTCCATGAAGGGGTCGTGCGCCGGCGGCAGATGCTCGTGCACGGCACCCAGGACGTCCTCGTAGGCATGTGGTCCGGTCACCTTCAGCACGTGCGGGTGCCGCTCCAGGATGCGCTCGGGCCGCGCGCCCAGGCAGCCGGTGACGATCACCTTGCCGTTCTGCTCCAGGGCTTCGCCGATGGCATCGAGGGACTCGTCCACCGCGGCATCGATGAAGCCACAGGTGTTGACGACCACGACGTCGGCGTCGTCATAGGTGGGAGCGACCTCGTAGCCCTCGGCACGCAGGGTGGTGAGGATGCGTTCGGAGTCCACCAGGGCCTTGGGGCAGCCAAGGCTGACAAAGCCGATTTTGGGAATGCGGGCCATATATGGGAGGGCCTGGGATCGGCCGGTACGGACAGGGGCGGGCAGCCTACCGCCCCGGCTCCCCCGCCGCAACCGTGGCGACGCCTCGCCAAGAGACTGCCACTGATGCATAGTGGCCTGACTTCGTTGAACTTATGGTGTCCCTTGGCCTTCGACAAAGCCTACTACGAGCGCTATTACTACAACGCGCGCACCTCCGTGACCTCGGCGGCGGAGATGCGCGCCCGCGCGCGCCTGATCGCAGCCTACGCCGACCATGTCGGCCTGCCCGTCAAGCGCGTCCTGGACATGGGCTGCGGCATCGGCATCCTGCGCCGCCACCTCAAACCGCTGTTCCGGGGCGCGACTTATGTCGCAGTCGACGTCAGCGAATACCTGTGCGAGCGCTACGGCTGGGAGCAGGGAGGGGTCACGACCTACCGCAATGCCACGCCCTTTGATCTCGTGGTCTGCTACGACGTCGTGCAGTACCTGGATGAAAAACAGGCCGCCAAGGCGCTGCGCAATCTCGCGCGCCTGTGCCGTGGTGTCATGTACTTCGGTTCCCTCACCACCCTCGACTGGCGCCGCAACGCCGACCGCGAGCGCACGGACGCCAACGTCCATCTCCACACGGGCGACTGGTACCGGGCACAGCTGCGCAAGTCCTTCCACGAGGTCGGCGCGGGTTTCTGGGTGCGCAAGGGCGCGCCACTGACTCTATGGGACCTGGAGACCGCCGGTTGAACCCGACTCCCGCGGAGCAGGCGGCCGTCGCCGCGTCCGACCGCGGGCACCGGGACGTGACGGCGGAGTTCTATCGCGCCGTGCCGCCGCGGGCGGTGCCCTGGCGCAAGCGCCTGTTCTGGCGGGCGGTGCTGGCGCTGGCCGCGACGCCGGTCGCGACCCTGATCCTGCGACGGCGATGATGGGGTTGCTGGCCCCGCGCATCGAGCCGCAGGAGCGGCGCGCGGTGGCGCTCGCCTTTGCCTGCTACTTCATGCTGCTGGGCAGCTACTACATCCTCAAGCCCGTGCGCGATACCGTGGCCACGGTGTTCGGCGTGGAATCGCTGCAGCTGCTGTTCACCGGCACGTTCATCGGCACGCTGATCGCCTCGCCCCTGTATGCGGCGTTGGCCGCGCGCGTGCGACTGGATCGGCTGCTGCCGGGGGTGTTCTGGTTCTGGCTGGCCAATGTGCTGCTGTTCCAGGTGCTGTTCCACCTGGCGCCGGACAACCGGGTGATCGCGGCGGTGTACTACATCTGGTTCAGCGTCGTGAACCTGTTCATGATCTCGGTGTTCTGGACGCTGCTGTCCGACATGCTGTCGGCGCAACAGGCCGCGCGGCTGTTCCCGCTGATCGCCGCCGGCGGCAGCGTCGGCGCGATCGCGGGACCGCTGGTGACCCGCTTCGCGGTGGGCGCGGTGGGCCTGGGGGGCACGCTGTTGTTCGCCGCCGGGGGCTTCGTGGTGGTGATCGTCCTGGTGCACCTGCTGATGCGCGAGAAATCGCGGTTGCGCGCCATCGGCGCGGGCGGCCAGCGCACCACGCTCGACCACGGCCTGCGGGGCGGTTCCCTCGACGGCTTTTTCCAGCTCATGAAGTCCGCCTACTCCCGGCGTCAGGCGGCGTTCATGCTGCTGATGACCTGGGTCAACACCGTGGCCTACTTCCTGCAGACCGACGTCGTGGCGCGAACTTTTTCCGCCGTTGCGGCGCGCGCGGTGGCGATCTCCGACATCTCGCTCGCGGTCAATATCTGCTCGGCGGTGATCCTGCTGTTCGGTATGGGTGGATTCGTGCGGCGCTTCGGCGTGACCGCCGGGCTGCTGCTGAATCCCCTCATCATGGTGGCGTCATTCGTGGTGCTGGCGCTGTCCCCCACGCTGCTGATGATCCAGGCCATCCAGGTGGTCCGGCAGGTGTCCCAGTACGCCATCGCCCGGCCTGCCCGTGAAATCTGTTTTACCGTCGTGCCACAGGACGAGCGCTACAAATCGAAGAATGTAATCGATACCGTGGTGTATCGCTTCGGTGATCTCAGCGCCGCCTGGATGCAGGCGGGCCTGCGATCTGCCGGGCTTTCGATGGCCGGCTCGGCGGCCGCCGGCCTCGGCGCCTCCCTGGTGTGGGGGGCGGCGGCATGGCTGCTGGGGCGCAGGTTCGAGGAATTGCGCAGGCAACAGCCGGCAGCGTAGCATGCGGCGCAGCTCGCGCCTCCCCACCACCACATCAGAACAGGATCGGCCGTTTCCATGACACAAGACAACAAGAACAAGTCGCTGCTGGCCCGTATCCTGAGCCGCGGCGCGGACATCGATCACAAGGAACTGCCGGCCGTCATCGCCGCGTTCATCCTGTTCTTCTTCATCTTCGCCGGCTACTTCGCGGTGCGGCCCGTGCGCGAGACCGCCGGTACCATCCTGGGGCGTGACCGGGTCGCGAACCTGTTCCTGGTCACCTGGGTGGCGTCGATCGCCATCGTGCCCATATATGGATGGCTGGTGGCGCGGCTGCGCCGTTCCGTGCTGCTGCCGATCATCTACGGGTTCATCGCCGTGGCGCTGGCGGCGGTCGGGCTGCTGCTGAAGGCGGACCCCGGCAACATCCGCAGCATGCAGTTCTTCTACGTCATGATCAGCGTGCTGAACCTTTTCATGGTGTCGGTGTTCTGGAGCTTCCTGCTCGAACTCTTCAACAAAGAGCAGGCCAAGCGCCTGTTCGGCGTGATCGCGGCCGGCGGCACCGCCGGCGCGCTCGTCGGCCCGACGCTGACCACCCTGCTGGTCAAGCAGATCGGCAACTCCGGCGTGCTGTTCATGGGGGCCGCGATGTTCGTCATCGCCATCCTGTGCCAGCGCACGCTCATCAATATCTGGCAGGCCTCGGGCGGCGAAGGCGGGTCCGGCGGGCGTGACCGGCCGCTGGGCGGCAATCCCTTCGCGGGCTTCACGGCGCTGCTGAAGTCGCCGTACCTGATCGGAATCTCCTGCTTCATCATCCTGCTGTCGACGGCGACCACGTTCCTGTATTTCGAGCAGCTGCGGATCGTGTCGCAGACGTTCCACGACAACGAGGCGCGGACCCGCGTCTTCAGCATCATCGACGCGGTGGTGCAGACGCTGACGGTGCTGTTCCAGATCTTCCTGACCGGGCGCATTGCCAAGAGCCTGGGCGTGATCGCGCTGGTGACGTTCGTGCCGCTGTTGATGGTGGCTGGATTCCTCGGGCTGGCGCTCTCCGGCTCGTTTGCGGTGCTGGTCACGGTCATGGTGATGCGCCGCGTTGGCGAGTACGCCTTCATCCGTCCGGGCCGCGAAATGCTCTTCAGCACGGTCGACAACGAGACGCGCTACAAGGTCAAGAACCTGATCGACGTGACGATCTACCGCGGCGGTGATGCCCTCTCCAGCCAGGTGCAGGAGGCGCTGGGGCACGCGGGCTGGGGGCCGGCGTTCATCGCCCTGCTGGGCGCCGTGCTGGCGGCGGCGTGGGGGGTGGTTGGTGCATTCCTCGGGCGCTCCTACAACCGCACGGACAAGGCCGTCCTCGCCGGTTCAAACACGGCTGCCGGCCACTGAACAAAGCGGCGAACCTTGCAACTGCCCGCCCGCAAGGGCGGTTGCGAGGGACGCCGCTTGCCGCGTGATCAACGCCGGGTGCCGGTTTTCCGCAGGGCCCGCATGCCGGCGATGGCGTCCACCGCCTCGCCGGCCGAAGCAAAGCGTTCGTCCCGCCCCTTGGCCAGCAGGCCATCGAGCAGCGGCTGCAGGTGCGCCTGGCCGCGCGGCAGCTGCGGCAGTGGTGCATTCACGTGCTGCTGCAGTACCTCTATGGCCGACGACCCGGTGTAGGGTTTGCGGCTGGTGAGCATCTCGTAGAACACCACTCCCGCGCTGTACAGGTCGGTGCGGTGGTCCAGTTCTTCGCCCAGGGCCTGCTCCGGGCTCATGTAGTACGGTGAGCCGCGCAGCACCCCGGCGCGGGTGCTGGAGGAGGTGGCACCGAGACTGCGTGCCAGCCCGAAGTCGATCAGCACCACCGTGTCGTCCTCGCGCAGCATCAGGTTGGGCGGCTTGAGGTCGCGGTGCAGGATGCCGGCGCCGTGCACCACCTGCAGCGCGCGCGCGATCTGCTCCAGGTAGCGCAGCGCATCGGCTTCGACGATGCCGCGTTGCAGCCGCGCCTTCAGGTCGCCGCGCGGAAAGTATTCCATCGCGATGTATTCGCGGCCGTCATGCATGCCGTAGTCATGCAGGGTCACGATCGAGGGATGATGGACCGCGGACAGGGCCTCGTGCTCGCGCGCGAACACCTGGGCCTCGGTGGCATCATCGGTGCCACCGCGGGTGACCTTCAGCGCCACGTCGCGCCGCAGCGCCTCGCTGGTGGCGAGGTACACCATGGCCTTGTCGGACTGCCCGATGGTCTTGCGGATCAGGTAGCCGGGGATGGGATCGCGCGCCACGCGCGCCGCCACCGTGGTGGCGTCGGATTCTTCCGCCTGGCTGGCCGCCGCGGCCAGTTCCACGCGCCGCAGCACCAGGCGCACGGCGGTCCCCAGGCGCTCGGGCGTCACCAGGCGCTGTGGCAGGTAGTCGGCCGCGCCCAGCTGCATGGCGCGCACCGCGGTCAGTTCGTTGCCGTCCTCGGCCACCATGATCAGCGCCGGAAACTGCGGGCGGTCGCGCAGCTGCCGCAGCCATTCCAGCCCTTCCGAATGCGGGTTCTCGGGGTGGTCGCCGACCTGGGTGATCAGCACCACCAGGTCGCAGCCGGCGCCTGTCAGCGTTTCGCTGCGGGCCTGGAACTCATTGAGGTCGATGGTGGTGATGGCGCCGTCCGGCAGCAGCACGCCCAGGTGATTGCGCAGCCACTCGCGGTAGCGCGGATCGCGGCCGGCGACCAGCAGTCTGGCAATCATGGGTGTGCGGCCGTGTCGCGGTAGGCGAAGCGCAGTTCCAGGTACACGCGCTGGTCCACCGCGTGACCGTCGCGCTGGATGGGTTCGTAGCGCCACTGGCGCACGGCATCGACGGCGACGGTCTCGTATATCCCCGGTGGCGTGGCATGGGTGACGACGACGTCGGCCACGCTGCCATCGGCGCGCACCGTGAATTCCAGATCGACCTCGCCGCCGTTGTCGTCATGACCGCGCGCGGCCAGCGGGTATACCGGATCGATGAAGCGGGTCTTGTTCAGTAGCAGCGCCGAAATGGGCTTGTGCCGTGATGCGTCATCAGCGGCGGCGGCCTCTGCCGCGGCTGATGCGGGGGCCGCGGGCGGCAGCGCGAGATTGAGTTCGCCGGGCTCAAGTGCCGCCGGCCGTGGAGTCACCAGGTGCACCGCCGGCAGGGTGGCCGGTCCAGGCAGTACATGCGCGCGCGCCGGGATGCCTGCGGCTGCGGGTGCTGCGGCCTTGCCGGTGGCAGTGGCGGTGTGTTGCCGCGAGGCGGGCTGTCGGGGCTCGGACTCGCCGATATGAACCGAGAACCACACGATCCCCATGACCACGATCACCAGCACCGCGATGGCGGCCCGCGGCAGCAGTTCCAGGGATTTGCCGCGGGACGGTTCCGGCAGCTGCGGCAGCGCGGGCCAGGTGCCGGAGACGGCGCTTTCGTGGCGGCGCCAGGCGGCATCGATGAACAGCTTGACGCGTTGGGCCGAGACCGGCTTGTGCAGGTAGCGGTGGATCGCGCCCGTGCTGAGCAACGGGGCGAGCGCGGGTTCGTCCTGGGTGGTGCCGGCGGCGATCAGCGCCAGGTCGGGCAGTTGCGCGTGCAGCTTGCCGGCCAGCTCCACGAGGCCCGCGCCGAGGGCCTCGGTATCCAGCAGCACCACGCCGGCCCGGCCTTCCAGCAGATGACGGGCCAGGGCGGCCTCGTCCGACAGGAACACCAGGGCGTCGTTGGCGACCACATCCTGCAGCACTTCCAGCAGGGCCGGATCGCGTGACAGGGCGATGACCTGGGTCGCCGGGCAGGCGCCGGCCTCCGCGGGAGCGGATGTGGCGTCGGGTTCCGGTTGGGGTGCGGCGACGGCCAAGGACCTGCTGCCTCTCCTGCGTGTGACTTAACTTGGGCCCAAAGGGGCGCATGAGGTCACTGTCAACGATGCAGGAGGGCCGGAAGCTTGTCGCCCGCGGCAGGCGGTTTCTGTGAACCCCTTCTCAGGGAATCCAGGGCTCTAGCGTTGCAGCATGAATTCCCGGCCCTGCCAGGACAGGATCGCGCCATCCGGGGTGATGGCTTCCACCTTCACACCCTGGGGACCGGTGTCACCTTCCTTCAGGCGCACCATGTTGAGCAGGATGTAACGCTGCGCGGGGTCCTTGGACCAGGAGTACAGGTTGATGGTCAGGTTGGGCAGCCCGCCGTTGGCTGCCGCGTCCTGGTAGCTCTGTACGCTGCCGCGTGGCGGCGGCGGTCCCGGCGGCAGGGGTTGATCCGGCGCCACCCGGTAGACATGGCTGCCCCCGGTCTCCGGGGCGGCCGTTGCCGCCGCTGGCCTTGCGGTCCGGGCCGGTGCGACGGCCGGCGTGTCGTCCTCGTTTTCATCCGCGTCCGGCGCATCGCTGGTGGTGGGGGCCACGGAGTCGGGACTGGCGGCCGCGGGTGGCGCAGCCGGCAGGGAACCGGCAGTGGCCGCGGCGGCGTAGGGCGCCGGCTGCGGGACGGGTTGCACCGGCGCGGGTTGCGCCGCCATCGGTGGAGCTGCCGTGGCGGCGGGTGGCCGGGTCACGCTGTCATGGCCGCGCAGCAGCACCCACGCCAGGCCCGCGGCATTGATCACCAGCAGCGCGCAGACGATCGCCAGCCACAGCGGGAAGCGGCTGCGGGGGGGCGCCAGCCGGGCTTCGTACAGGCCGGGAGCACCGCTTTGCTGGCGCTCCGCCTCGGATTTCTTCAGGGCATCGAGAATGATGGACATGGTGATGTCGGATCAGGTGTCGGGTCGGGTGGACGGCAGGATGGTCGCGGGCGGGGCGGGGTTGGCGCTGGCCGGCGCCAGCAGCGGCGGCACTGCCTCGGTGGTGGCGGCTGGCGCGGAATTTACCGGCGGCGTGACCGGCTGGGTCGCGGTGGCCGGGGACCGGGTGGCCACCGGGGTGGAGTGAGCCGGTGACCCGTTCCAGGGGGCGAATTTCCACACCGCGAGCGTTCCCAGCGCCAGTGCCATGGCGGTGGCCGCACCCGCCGCCCAGGGCAGCCACCATGTGGGCACGGGCCGGTCGAAGACTTCGCGGGCCGCGCGGTGCACGTAGGTGCGCGTGACGCGATGCCGGTCCTGGGTGTAGGCGCCCAGCAGCGCCCGGTCGCACAGCGCGTTGATCACCCGCGGCACGCCTGCGGACAGCCGGTGCAGCTCCGACAGCGCACCAGGCGACATGATGTCGCTGGTGGCGCCGGCGACACGCAGGCGGTGCCGCACGTATGCCGCGGTTTCCTGCCGTGACAGTGGATCCAGGTGATAGCGCCCGGTGACGCGCTGCGCCAGCTGGCGCAGGTCGTTGCGGTCGAGCAGCGTGCGCAGTTCTGGCTGGCCGATGAGGATGATCTGCAGCAGCTTGCGGGTGTTGGTCTCCAGGTTGGTGAGCAGGCGCACCTGCTCCAGGACCTCGGGCGCCAGGTTCTGCGCCTCGTCCACCACCAGCACGATGCGCCGGCCCTTGCCATGCGCCTGCAGCAGGTAGTGGTTGAGGATGTCCACCAGGTCCTTGATGCTGCCCTGGGACTGGTTGTCGACGCCGATCCCGAGTTCCTCGCAGATGCTGAGCAGGAACTCCGGCGCGGTCATGCGCGGATTGAGGATCAGGGCGATTTCCGCATTGTCCGGCGTCTGCGCCAGCAGTGAGCGGATCATCGTGGTCTTGCCGGTGCCGACCTCACCAGTCAGCTGGATGAAGCCGCCGGCCTCATTGATGCCGTACATCAGGTGGGCGAGGGCATCGGCGTGGCGCTCGCTCAGGAACAGGTAGCGGGGGTCCGGCGTGATCGAAAACGGCTTTTCGGCCAGGCCGAAGAACTTGGTGTACATGCTGTAATGCTACGCGAACAGTTTCAGCTGGGTGGCGGGCGTCAACTGGCGCAAGCCTACTCCCAGCAACCGCAGCCGCGCTCCGGGGTGTTCGGCAAGCCAGCGGTCGAGGAGTTCCGAGGCGACCCGCGCCACGGCACTGCGGTCGTCGGTCGCAGGCTGGACGGTCCGCTGGCGCATATGAGTCGTGAAGTCGTGTTGCCGGATTTTGACGGCTACGCAGCCGGCGGCGAGAGCCCGGCCCCGCATCCGGTCCGTGGCCAGGTGGGCCAGCTGGATCAGGTTGTGCCGCAGCGCACGCGGTTCGCTGAGGTCACGCTCAAAGGTATCCTCGGCGCTGATGGAGAGGTCGGGACGGTCCTGGCACACCGGGCGGTCGTCGATGCCGGCCGCGCGGTCGCGCACGCGTTGGGTATAGCGCCCGAAGATGGGCCACAGCGCCGAGTCCGGCGCCTGGCGCAGTTCTCCGAGGGTGTGGATGCCGGCCGCCTCCACCCGCAGGCCGGTTTTCGAGCCCAGGCCCGGCAGTCGGCGCACGGGTAGCGGGTCCAGGTGCCGCTGCAGGGTCTGCGGCGTCACCACCGTCAGGCCATCGGGCTTGGCCAGGTCCGAGGCGATCTTCGCCACCAGCTTGTTGCCAGCCACGCCCACCGAGGCGGTGAGGCCGGTGGTCTCGCGGATGCGCCGCTTGATATCACGGGCGATGTCGGCGGGTTCGCCGGGGCAGCCGGTCACATCGAGGAACGCCTCGTCCAGCGACAGGCCTTCCACCAGGGGTGTGATGCTGTTGAAGATACCGAAGATGAGCCGGGAGACCTCACGGTAGCGCGCGATGCGGGGCCGCACGCACACGGCGTCCGGGCAGCGCTCCAGGGCCTGCCGCATGGGCATGGCGGAACGTACGCCGAACCTGCGCACCTCGTAGCTGGCAGCGGCCACCACGCCGCGGGGGCCGGTGCCGCCCACGATGACCGGCAGGCCCTTGAGCCCGGGGTCATCGTGTTGCTCCACGGACGCGAAGAATGCGTCCATGTCCACATGCAGCACGGCCCGTCCGGTGGTCACGATGGTTCCCGGGAGTTGCGCAGCGCCCGGTCCAGCCAGGCAGAAACCACGTTTACGACCGTCGCCGCCCCCGGGCGGCGGCTGTCCGTTGCCGGGCCCGCAAACAGGGCCGCAGGCCGCTCAGGGCCGTCGCTACCCGTGGGTGGCTGCCCGTTGCCATGCGCGGGCAGCGGGCCCCGCCGCCTCATTCCACCGTGATGGTGATTTTCTTCGACAGCAGCGGCGGGCTGTGCGGGATGTGGACCTCATCGCCGAAGATCAGCTGCAGGGTGTGCTTGCCCGGCGGCAGCTTTTCCGCATCCAGGGTGACCTGGGTCTGGCCCTTGCCGAAGTGCAGGATGTGCTCCGTCGCCGGCATGGGCTGGTTCAGATCAGCCGGCGGATCGGTATCCACCAGCAGGTGGTGATGGCCCGTGCCTTCCATCTTCACGCCGGCCGGCGCAATCCCCAGGCCTTTGAGGCCGAATACGACGGTGACGGGGCTTTTGACCTTGGCGCCGTTTTTCGGGCTGATGATGTAGACCTCCGCGCCGGCGGGCCAGGTGGTGGACTGGTCGGCCACGGCGGCGGTGGAGATGACGGCAGCGGACAGCAGTACGGCGATCGCGAGGGCGCGCATGGGGAGTCTCCTACGTATCTGGCCTGTGTTTGTGCCCGGCCGGTTGCAGCCGCGGCGCTTGATTGTACAACTTGCTTGATTGTATAGAGCTGTCTGATTTAAAAGCCCGCATTCCATTGGGGGAAAACTCGAACATGAACCGGGCCGATTACGACCGTTACGTAGAGCGTTTCAATGCGCGTGACTATGACGCCGTGCTGGGGCACTTCGCGCCCAGCTTTGAGCTGGTGTTCGCCGGCTACGTGTTCCGCACCCCCGCCGAGGTGCGGCGCCTGTACGCTTTTCTGCACGACCACGTGCGCGAGAGCGTCACGGTGCACTCCTTCGTCGGCGATGCGCGCATGGTGGCGCTCGAGGCCGACGTGACCCTTACGGCGATCAAGGACCTCACACCCGAGGCCCTGGCTGCGCAGGGACTGTCGCGCATCGTGACCATGAAGGC
>Ga0153956_1002616_pt1 | contig 12886 bp, 12 predicted proteins | sample TSFL040MetaG_FD_104704 | JGI IMG/M metagenome (GOLD analysis project Ga0153956, IMG submission 104704) | Attine ant fungus gardens microbial communities from Florida, USA - TSFL040 MetaG | ecosystem: Host-associated > Fungi > Mycelium > Unclassified | place: USA: Florida, Wekiwa Springs... | reverse complement strand
GCACCATATGACGCCCAGCGACATCGCCAGGTTCATCAGCCGCGCCACCACCGCGAAATAGGTCATGTATTGGGGCTGGGTGACGGTGGCGATCACGTCCTGTGGAAGCAGCGACGGCGCATGCGCCAATGCCCAGGCCGCCACCGGTAGCGACGGCACCGCCAGCAGGATCGCGTGCAACGGCGGATAGGTGAAGAAGGCACCGGGCTTCCAGGTCAGCGCCAGCGCGGTGAGGAAATTGCGCGGCGCGAAACCGTCATCATCCCAGCCATCGCCCGCCGGCAGACCCCAGAACAACCCGGCCAGCCGTAATGCCGTCGCCGCCAGCAGGATCCAGGTCAGCGGATTTCGCAATACCCTGGCCATCATACCTTGGTCCGCACCACGCCGGGCAACGCTGTCAGCGCCGCCACCGTTGCCGCCAAAATCAGGTCGGCCGCCGCCAATATCACCAGCACCGTCGCCACCGGCGTTAGCGCCGCATGGGCCGCGCCCGCCGCCGCCATGCCGACGCCGACGAAGATCAGATCCTTGTTGGGCACGATGGGCAGGCGGGTGATCACCAGACGAAGCGCCACGAATTGCAGGCTTGCAACCGCCGTCGGCAACGCACCCGATAGCTGCCACAAGCCGAATTCGATCCCCAGCACCAAGCAGGCGCGCAGGAAATGGATGCCGAAAGTCGCGAACAATTGCGGGCGGCTCAGCACCGTCACCTTGCGATGCGCCACGATCAGGATCACGCACAGCGCCAGCGGCGCGGTACCGATCAGGGCATAGAGCCAGCCCTGCCCGGGCAATGCCGGAACATGCAGCCCGCCGATCAAAAGCAGGATCAGGCCCAGTATCCACACCATGGCCAGGCCCGCACCACCCGACAGAAGATTGCTGTCCTTGATACCGTGCGCCGCCATGCCTTGCGGCAAGCTCAGGTTGCGCTGCGCCCAGAAATAGAAGAACGCCTCGCCGGAATAATCCAGCATGAAGGTGTTCATCAACCGCTTGCGCAGGATCACCGCCATCGGTGGTGTCTGTTTTCGGCCCCACAGATTGCGATAGACGAGATAGTCGCCGAAGGGCTGCAGGAAGAATTGCACCACCAGCAGCAGGTAGAATCCGGCACTGACGGGCCGCGCCCGCCAGATATCACCCCAACCCAGTTCGGTCAGGCGATGGCCGATGATGACCAGCAGCGCCAGCGGAATGCCCCAGCGCAGCACGGCCACGCCGGCGCGGCCCACAGGACTGGCTGCCAGCCGCGCCAGCCAGCCGGATTCTTGACCAAGCATGGACGGTTCGCTCATCGACGCGACAGCAAAGCGCGCACGACGCCGCGCGGCAACAGATCGGTGATGAAGCGGATCACCGCAAACTGCCACGGTACCACGATGACGCGCTTGCCCGCCGCGACACCGCGCCGAATCGCGCGTGCCGCCTGGTCGGCACCGATCAGGAAAGGACGCGGCTCGTTCAACGACTGACTCATCGGCGTGTCAATGAAACCGGGCGATACCAGCGTGATCCTCACGCCGAACTTCGCCATACGCAACGACAGGGCTTCGGCGAACATGCGCAGGCCAGCCTTGGTCGCAGCATAGGTCGGCGCCATCGGCAGCGGATAGGATTCGGAGATAGAGCCGATCAGCACGATGCAGCCCTTGCCGCGTTTCGCCATCTCACCCGCCATAAAACTGGTGCCCGTCACCGGCGCGACGAAATTAACTTCGGCGGTGGCGCGGGCGCGGACGGGATCTTCGGACATACGGTCGGAGGCCACCGTGCCGCCCACCCCCGCATTGAAAATGGCAAGATCGACCGCGCCCGCCGCCTTGAGGTGCGACAGGTGCGCGTCATGATCGCGGATATCGAAAACGCCGGTGGCACAGGCCGCGCCCTTTGCCCGGCAAGCCGCCGCGGTTTCCGCCAGCCGGGTCTGGTCGCGGCCCCACAGGATCAGCGATATGCCCGGCGCGGCATAGACACGGGCCAGGGCGGCGCCGATGCCGCTGGACGCGCCGGTGATCAGGATGGTGCGGTCGGCCATGAATCACGTGTAACGCCGCGAAATTGCGGCCAAACCTCCTATCAAATCGGGAGCCTCAAGGCTATGGTGCCGCGCTTTTCCTGCAGGATTCTCCGTGAACGCGCCCATCTCCGTCGTGCCGGTCCAGGCCGCCCGGCAATGGCATGATTTCCATCACCTGCCCTACAGGCTCTATGCCCATGACCCCAACTGGGTGCCGCCGCTGCTGCTGGAGCGGAAATTCCACTTCGATCCCAAGCATAATCCCTGGTTCCGGCATGCCAAGGCGGCGTTCTTCCTGGCCTGTCGCGGCAGCGAGCCGGTGGGCCGCATCACCGCACAGGTCGATCAGCTGCATCTGGAGCGCTACAACGACGCCACCGGGCATTTCGGCTTCATCGAGGCGGCGGACGATCAGGCGGTGTTCGATGCCTTGCTGGACGCCGCGGAAGGGTGGCTGCGCGAGAAAGGCATGAAGCGCGTTGTGGGGCCGGTCAGCTTCTCCATGTGGGATCAGCCGGGCCTGCTGGTCGATGGCTTCGACACCCCGCCTTATGTGATGATGAACCATCACCTGCGCTACTACGAGCAGCACATCCTAGCGCACGGCTATGCCAAGGCCGAAGACCTGATCGCCTATCGCTACGGCCCCGACGCGCCGACCGGGACGCTGGAAAAACTGCTGGCGCGCGCCATGCGGGGTGGCGACGTCACCTTGCGCAACATCCGCATGGACAAGAAGCATTTCGATTCCGAGATCGCGATGATGCTGGACATCATCAACGACGCCTGGTCGGACAATTGGGGTTATGTGCCGATGACGCGGGAGGAGATCGCCGACATGGCGGGCATCCTGAAAGTGCTGCTGCGGCCGGGCGACGTCGCCATCGCGGAGTATCGCGGCCAGCCCGCCGCCTTCGCCGCCATCTTCCCCAACCTTAACGAGGCGATCCGCGATATGAAGGGGCGGCTGCTTCCCTTCAACATCTTCAAACTGCTCTGGCGCATGAAGGTGACGCGAACGAAAACGGCGCGCATGCCGATGATGGGGGTACGCAAAAGTCTCCAGTCCACGCCAATCGGCGCGGCGCTGGCCTTGTCCGTGATCAAGTCTGTGCGGGAGTTCAACTTTTCGCGCGGGGTGGTGGACAGCGAACTCAGCTGGATCCTGGCGCGCAACAGCCGCGTCCGCCATGTGATCGAAATGGTCGGTGGCCAGCCCTACAAGACCTATCGCGTCTTTGAACGCTTGATCTAGCACTGCTCGATCAGCGCCACACCCAGTTCCGGATGCTTGTGGCGCGTCAGATGCGCCGGAAGCTCGGTAACGGTGATCTCCAATGTCGGACGGACAATGCCTTTCTGCAGATGGCCACCGCGCGTCGTGCCGTCCGGCAGGCCCAGCACGGTGTGGGCGTGGATGCTGGGCTTGCCTTTGTCATCCGGTACGATGTCGCCGACCAGGGTGGTGACCTCGACCTGCCAGTCGACGGGAATGTTCTTATATTTCTTTTCCTGCCAGTTGAAATAGGCGACCGTCACCGTCTCGAAGGCACCCAGCGCCACGAAAGAAGCGTTCTCGATCCCCTCCCGTTTCGCGAGCGCCAGCAATTGAGTCTTGGCTTCCTCGCCCGTCTCCAGGACCGCGATCCAGACCCGTGTCTCGCCCGGCTTGCTCACCAATTTGCTCCGCATCTTGACCTCCTTATTCGATCCATAGCCCGCGCCGGCGGTGCCATTCCTCAATCGACTGCTTGGGATATTTCTGGAACTTCCTGTCGCCGCGCCCGATGTCCGGCTTCACCCAGGGTGCCTTGAACTTCAGCATCAGATGGACCTTGGACGGCGGCGCCGGCAGTTCGGTGTCGATCGCCGAGGCGAAGGGGTGCACCAACTCCGGCCACTGCGGATCGAACAGCCATAGCGCCGTGCCGCATTTGGTGCAGAAATTGCGTTCTCCGCTGCTTTTCTCGCAATGACCTTCGTCATCCTTGATCTCGGCATGGAACATACCGACAGCATTCTTGCCACGTATTTTCAGCGTCCCGGCGTCGCCGTGCAGGTTGATTGCGAACCCGCCGCCGCCTGCCGTCTTGCGGCAGATCGAGCAGTAACAAAGCTGGTACGGATAGGGCGCGTGGCTCTCGACCGAAAAATGTACGGCTCCGCACCGGCAGGAACCCTCAAGCGTCTTGGGCATGGGAACTTCGCGATGAAACCGGCACGAAGACAACTCAGCCGGGCAACGGAAGGTTCCTGACAGCGTTTTCACGCCGAGGGGTTTCGAAACAGTCCCAGGAGACCATCATGAAACGCACTTATGTTCACGCCGCCGCGGCGCTGATGCTGACGAGCGGCGCCGCTTTCGCTGCCCCCGCGGACCAGCCCGGCCACGAGAATCCAGCACCCGGCACCAACAGCGAGGCGATGAGCGCAGTGAAGGACACCACCGCCGGGCTGGTGGGCCAGGTTACGGCCGAAATGACCTCGACCACCCAGGGCTTCGTTACCGCCGCCGCCACCAGCGACATGTACGAAGTGACGGCGGGCAAGATCGCCCAGCAGCGCGCTACCTCGCCCGCAGTGAAGAAGTTCGCCCAGAAGATGGTGGACGCCCATACCGAAACCACCGCCAAGCTGAAATCCATCCTTGCCGGCAACCACGTTCAGGTGGCGCCGCCGGCGCATGTGGATAACCGCCGCCAGGGCATGTTGGACGATCTGCGCGGTGCCAAGTCGGCGGACTTCGACTACCGCTACATCACCCAGCAGATCGCCGCCCACAAGGAAGCCGACATCCTGTTCCGTGGCTATGCCAAGGACGGCGACAATGCTGCGGTGAAGGATTTCGCCGCCGCCACCGACAAGGACATCAAGATGCATCTTTCGATGGCACAGAAGCTGGATGCCTCTACCAAGAGCGCCAGCAGCCGGTAGCAGCTTCGTGCACATAGGGGCGCGGGTCCGTCGGGGTCCGTGCCCTTTCCTTTTCGTAATCCCTGACATTTCGTCAGCCACCCTTTGACCCGAGCCGCGCGGTAGCGCTACCGTTCCCTAAAATACGGGGTCGGGAATGGTCAGGTGGTTTCTCGCGGTCGCTTTGGCATGCGCCACCGCCGCGCCGGCGCAGGCCGCCACGCGCTGGGTTTCGAGCTGGGCGACCTCGCAACAGATTCCCGAAGACCGCAATGCCCTGCCCGCCCATGCGCTGGACGGCGCAACCCTGCGCCAGAGCGTGCGCCTGTCCCTCGGTGGCAAGGCGTTCCGGGTGCGGCTGTCCAACGCCTTCGGCACTGCGCCGCTGCACATCGCCGCCGCCCATGTCGCCATGCCGACCGCGCCGGGCAGCGACGCCATCCGTCCCGGCAGTGACCGCGCCTTGAGCTTCAACGGTGTGAGTGACGTACTCATCCCGGCGGGGGCGGAATATGTCTCCGATCCGATCGCGCAAGCGGCGGCACCGGGCGCGGACATGACCATCTCGCTTTATTTCGACGCCGCGCCCGCCCAGCAGACCAGCCATCCCGGCTCGCGCACCACCTCCTACGTGCTACCAGGCAATCATATCAGCGATGCCAGCCTGCCCGGTGCGACGCCAGTGGAACACTGGTTCAACATCGCCGCGATTGACGTGGACGCGCCACCCGCCGCCGCCGTGGTGGCGCTGGGTGATTCCATCACCGATGGGCGCGGCTCGACCACCAATGGCAACAACCGCTGGACCGACGCGCTGGCGCGCCGCTTCCAGGAGGCGAAGCTGCCGGTGGCGGTGCTGAACCATGGCATCGGCGGCGGCCATGTGCTGCTGGACGGTCTTGGTCCCAACGCCATGAGCCGTTTCGACCGCGACGTGCTGGCTCAGCCGGGCGCACGCTGGCTGATCGTGTTCGAGGCGATCAACGATATCGGCACCTTCGACAAGGACGGCACAAAACCCCAAGCCGAACATGACATGCTGGTGGCGCGACTGACCACGGCCTATGCACAGATGATCGAGAAGGCGCATGCCGCCGGGATCAAGGTCTATGGCGCGACCATCACGCCCTTCCTGGATTGCGGGCCTTATCACCCCGAACCGATCACCGAAGCCGACCGCGTCGCGGTCAATGCCTGGATCCGCACGCATTTCGACGCGGTGCTGGATTTCGAGGCGGCAGTGCGCGATCCGGCGCGGCCAGGCCATATCCTGCCGACCTACGATTCCGGCGACGGACTGCACCTGTCGCCCGCAGGCTATCGCGCCATAGCCGCCGCCATTCCACTTTCGCTCTTCACACGGAGATCCCGATGAAAACCGCGCTCGCTCTGGTCCTGCTGGTTGGAGGCGCGTCCGCTCATGCCGCAGATGTGCCCGCGCCCGTGACCTTCACCACGGAGCAGGACCACCAGAACATGATGGACCAGCTTCACATCAAGGCCTTGCGCCCCGGCGCCAATGGCGATGAAAAGGCGCCCGGTCACGCCAACTATGATGAAGCGCTGGCCAATCCCTATCCCAACTGGCCCACGCTGATGACCCTGAAGGGCGGCCAGCCGGTCACCACCGAAGCCCAGTGGCGTAAGCGCCGTGCGGAGATCAAGGAAGACTTCGACCGGGAGGTGCTGGGCCGTGTCCCCGCCGGCATCCCCAAGGTGCAGTGGCAGGTGTTGGGCGTGGACCATGAGCGCCTAGGCGGCCGCGCCGTCACCGCCACCCGGCTGAACGGTCATGTGCCGGGCAGCATCACGGCGCTGGACATCAACATCCGTGCCACCCTGGTGACGCCCGACAATATGCCGGCACCGATGCCGGTGCTGATCATGTTCAGCTATGGCGGCATTACCTACCCCGCCCCGTCCCAGCCCACGCTGGACGAATTGGACCGCATCAACAACGCCCTGAAAGCGGCGGCGATTAAGGAAGCCCCTTCGCTGAAGACGGTGTTCGATGCCCATCCTGGCTTTGTGGTCAAACCCGCGCCGCCCTTTTTCACCTTCCCCGAGCGTAATGCCGATGGCGATCCGCCCAACCAGGACCAGCTGATCGCGGCGGGCTGGGGATTCGTGACACTCGATCCCACCAGCGCCCAGCCTGATAATGGCGCCGGTCTGACCCGCGGCATCATCGGTCTGGTCAACAAGGGTCAGCCGCGCAAACCCGACGACTGGGGCGCCCTGAAGGCCTGGGGCTGGAGCGCCAGCCGGGTGCTGGATTATCTGGAGACGCGACCGGAAGTGGACAGCAAGCATGTCGGCATCGACGGCGTGTCGCGTTATGGCAAGGCCGCACTGGTCACCGCGGCCTATGACGAACGCTTCGCCATGGTTCTGGTCGGCTCGTCCGGCGAAGGTGGGGCAAAGCCGCATCGCCGCGACTGGGGCGAGAAAGTCGAGAACCTGACGGGCAGCGGCGGCTATCACTGGGTGGCCGGCAACTTCCTGAAATATGGCGGGCCGCTGACGCCCGGCGACATTCCGGTGGACGCGCATGAACTGATCGCGCTATGCGCCCCGCGCCTGACCTTCATTTCCTATGGCGTGCCGGAAAAGGGCGACGCCAAATGGCTGGATCATCAGGGCAGCTTCATGGCGGCAGTGGCCGCGCAGCCCGCCTTCCGCCTCACCGGCGCCAAGGGCCTGGGCGGCGAAGGCATCCACCCCAGCGACGACTATCACACCGAGAAGATGCCGGGCGTGAATGTGGGTCTGCTGGATGGGCAACTGGCCTGGCGCCAGCATGATGGCGGCCATACAGACGCGCCCAACATGAAATGGTTCATCCAGTGGGTGGACAGGAATATCGGCTACACGGTACCGAAATAGGATCCGCCATGAAGAAGTTTCTGCTCGCCATCCTGCTGTTCGCAATGCCCGCCGCCGCGCAGGTCCTGCCCAACGTCAATCTGGTATTCGAGCCGTTCAAGCCGACCGGCATCTACCATATGGGCGAGCGCGCCGGCTGGACGGTGCATGGCCTGATGGGCAACGGCTACACCAAGTACAATTACGAGATCCGCGAGAACAACCTGAAAGTCCTGAAATCAGGCGTGCTCGACCTGACTTCGGGCGAAGGCACACTGGAGGTCACGCTGGACCACCCGGCGATGATCTATGCCCGGCTTTCCTATATAGGCGCGCCCGAACCCGCCACGCCGCCCACGCCACAGGAACTGGACAAGATGACGGTGGGCGCGGCCGTTGCGCCGGAGCGGATCGCGGTGCCGCTGACGTCGAAGCCTGCAGACTTTGACGCCTTCTGGGCTGGGAAACTGGCGGCACTGGCCAAGGTGCCGATGAACCCGAAGCTGGACGGCATCGACATTGATGTGCCGAACGTAGACCTGTCGGTGCTGACGCTCGATTCCCTGAACAGCCAGGTTCACGGCTATCTCGCCGCGCCCAAGGACGGCAAGAAGCATCCGGCGCTGATTTATTACCAATATGCGGGAGTCTATCCGCTGCAGAAAAGCCTGGTCACCGACCGCGCCGCTGAGGGCTGGCTGACGCTGGACGTGGGCAGCCACGACATGCAGCCAGACCAGGCCACCGCGCCCAAGGACTATGCCAGCCTCGGCAACACCGACCGTGAGACGTCGTATTTCCTCGACATGTATCTGCGCGACAGCCGGGCGTTGGATTATATCCGCTCGCGGCCCGACTGGGACGGCCACACCATCGTCCTGTCCGGCATGTCGATGGGCGGGATGCAGAGCCTGGCCACCGCCGGCCTCAACCCCGGCAAGGTCACCGCCATCGTCATCAACGTGCCGGCGGGCGCGGACTTCAGCGGCGACCTGCACGGCTCCAGGCGCGGCTACCCCAACTGGGGGATCGACGACCCCAGGGTGGTGGAGGCGGCGCGCTATTTCGACGTGATGAACTTCGCCCCCGCCATCACCACCAAGAGCCTGATGGCCTTCGGCTTCATCGACACCACCTCGCCGCCCTTCGGCGTCTGGGCCACCTTCAACCGGATCAAGGGCCCCAAGGAACCGGTTCCCATGCCGGAATCCGACCACAACCACATCACCCCCCAGAAGGAGGGCGCCTATTTTATCCGCCTGAAGCAGGCGCTGGATTCCTTGCGGGAAACCGGCGATTTCCGGCTTCGTACCGACTGGGCCACTGCCCCGCCGCCCCGCCTGACCCCTTGAGATTATCCGGCCTTTGCCAGCGCCGGAGCCGCCGCTATAAGGGCGCCGAAAATCGAGCCGGAACATGAATTCCGGCCCCATGGAGACTATCGGATGACTCACGATCGTATGACGGTGTTGCAGGCGATGATGGGCCAAGGCGTAATTCCGGTCTTTTTCCATCCCGACACCGAGGTCTGCCTCAAGGTGATCCAGGCCTGTGCCAATGCCGGCGCCAAGTGCATCGAGTTCACCAACCGCGGCGACTTCGCGGCACAGACCTTCCTGGAGGTCGCGCGCCATTTCACCAAGGCCGACGCAAGCGTGATCATGGGCGTGGGTTCGGTGGTGGATGCCCCGACGGCGGGCATCTATATCGCCAACGGCGCCAAGTTCGTGGTCGGGCCGATCCTCAATGCCGATGTGGCGAAGGTCTGCAACCGCCGCAAGATTCCTTATAGCCCCGGCTGTGGCTCGGCCTCGGAAATCTCCGCCGCCGAGGAACTGGGCTGCGAGATCGTCAAGGTATTCCCCGGTTCCAGCGTGGGCGGACCGGAGTTCGTCAAGAATGTGCTGGGGCCCATGCCCTGGACCCGCATCATGCCCACCGGTGGCGTCGACACCTCGGAAGAGTCGCTGAAGAAGTGGTTCGGCGCCGGCATCGTCGCCTGCGGCATCGGCTCCAACATGATCACCAAGGAATTGCTGGCGGCCAAGGATTATGCCGGCATCGAAAAGAAGGTCGCCGAGACCATCGCCCTCATCAAGCGCATTCGCGGGAAGTAAGCTATGACCGACGTGTTGAATATCCGCTCCGCAGCCGAAACCAAGTGGGACTGCTTGTCCTTCGGCGAAGTGATGCTGCGTTTCGATCCCGGCTTCGGCCGCGTGCGCACGGCCCGCCAGTTCCAGGTATGGGAAGGCGGCGGCGAGTACAACGTCGCCCGCGCCATGCGCAAATGCTGGGGCAAGCGCGCCAGCGTCGTCACCGCTCTGCCCAGGAATGACCTGGGCTGGCTGGTAGAAGATTTCATCTGCCAGGGCGGCGTCGATACCAGCCACATCATCTGGCGCGATTTCGATGGCCTGGGCCGCAACACGCGCGTGGGCCTGAACTTCACTGAAAAGGGTTTCGGCATCCGCGCCGCACTGGGCTGCTCGGACCGCGGCCATAGCGCCGCCTCGCAGATCAAGCCCGGCGAAGTGAACTGGGAAAAGATCTTCGGCGAGGAAGGCGTGCGCTGGTTCCACACCGGCGGCATCTTCGCCGCACTGGCCCCCAACACCTCCGAAGCGGTGATCGAGGCGGTGGAAACCGCCCGTAAATACGGCACCATCGTGTCTTACGACCTCAACTACCGTGCCAGCCTGTGGAAGAGCCAGGGCGGCAAGGAAGGGGCGCAGAAGATCAACCGTCACATCGCGCAGTATGTCGATGTGATGATCGGCAATGAGGAAGACTTCACCGCTTGCCTGGGTTTCGAGGTCGAAGGCCTGGACGAGCATATCTCGGCCATCGACCCGGCGAACTTCAAGAAGATGATCGCCACGGCGGTGAAGCAGTTCCCAAACTTCAAGGTCGCCGCCACCACTTTGCGCAACGCCAAGACCGCCAGCGTCAATGACTGGTCCGCCATCTTGTATGCCGGCGGCGAATTCCATCAGTCGATGATGCGCGAGAACCTGGAAATCTATGACCGCGTCGGCGGCGGCGACGGCTTCGCCAGCGGCATCGCCTATGGCTTCCTGGAAGGCAAGGGTCCGCAGGCGACGGTGGAATATGGCGCGGCGCATGGCGCGTTGGCCATGACCACGCCGGGCGACACCTCGATGGTCAATGTCGCGGAAGTCGAAGCGGTGATGAAGGGCAAGGGCGCGCGCGTAATCCGCTAGCGCCTGACATACTTCACGACGGCCTTTTGTTGCACCTGGGCGCTGTAGACCGCGCCCTTGCCGTCGGCCCATAGCCCCTCGCCCCCGCTGGTCGGGCTGCCTTCGACATCGGCATAGGTGTCGGGGATGAAGTCGGTCACCACGCCGTCCTTGACGCTGCCGATGCGGATGCCGCGCTTCCAGCCGGGATTGTGGCCATAGCCTTCGGCTTTTTTCGATTCCGAGTCCGTGACATAAAGAATGTCGTTGGCGTCAATCAGGCAGCCACTGGGCCGTCCGAACTGATGCATCTGGCCCAGATACTTGCCGTTCTGGGTGAAGATTTCGATCCGGTTGTTGTCGCGGTCGCCGACATAAAGGCGACCGGCGCTGTCCAGCGCCAGGCAATGCGGCATGCCGAATTGGCCGGGGCCGTGGCCCGCCCCCCCCCATTCGGTGATCAGCTTGCCATTGATGCCGAACTTGAAGATTCGTGGCATCCCCTTGAAGTCGCGGGTATGGTTCTGGGCGACGAAGATCGCCTTGTCCGTCACCAACACGGCATTGGGTTCGTGGAACTGGCCCGGCTTGCCCAGCACCCGCAGCAGCTTGCCGTCTGGCGCGAACTCCTGCACTGACCAGCCCTTGATCTTGTCCGCATGGCCATCGGTGATCCAGAGGTGATCCCGGGTATCAATGAAAAAGCCATGCGGGAAGAGGAATTTCCCCACGCCCCAGGCGCGCAGGAAGGTACCGTGAGCGTCAAACTCCATCACCGGGTCCAGCTTGCTGCCAGCGCAGTCATTGGCGGCACAGCGGTCCACCACCCAGATGTGGCCCTTGCTGTCGCCTGCCACGGTGCTGGACGATCCCATAACCCGGCCCGCAGGCAGTTTGAGGAAGCCCGGCACGGCCATATAGCGATTGGCGGTAGGGTTTGGCGGGGCCGAAGGCCGGTCCGGCGGCAGGGCTTGGGCAACGGTCCCCAGGCTCAAGGTGGCGGACAGCAGGAAAGCCCGGAACAGCATGACGATTCCCTTCGTTGTTTGAAGGCACGATAGCAGCCGCGACGGCCCTGAGGAGGGCCCGGAGGTGTTTATTTTGTTTTTAACTACGTTAAAATACAATAAATTGGGACTCGATGAGGCGCCGCCTGCGAATGGATCGCAACTGCCAGCCTTGTTAAACCCCTTTGTGCGAAACATCTTGCGCCTGAAAAGCACCTCCTCTTAAATCCTCCGCAGCAGAAAGCCTTGCAAAACAAATGTTTTTCACATGAGAAAAATACAATGAAGATCAATCCCCAGAAGTGCGTGGCCTGCGGCAACTGCACCTATGTCTGCCCGATGGGGGCGATCTACATCGACCCCGAACTCAAGCGCGCGACCATCAACCGCGACGAGTGTGTCGAGTGCTATGCCTGCTACAACGGTCTGTCCAAGGAAGTACTGCCGCCTTCCACGGTGCGCTTCGTCCGCCGCACGCTGGCCAATTTCCGCGTCCGTTTCGAGCCGGAGCCGGACGTCTGCCCCACCACCGCCTTCGAACCCGATAAGCTGGAATGGCCCCGCGTCGTGCGCCGCGCCTTCTCCGACCCGCGCGTGCCCCATGAATCGACCGGCGTTTCCGGCCGCGGCACCGAGGAAGTGAAGACCAACGACGTCACCGATCGCGTCGGCATCGGCCAGGTCGGCTTCACCATCGAGTTGGGCCGCCCCGGCATCGGCGCCCGTTTCCGCGACTTCCAGGAAATGAGCCGCGCCATCGCCAAGGTCGGCGTGTCGTTCGAGAAGAACAACCCGATCACCACCCTGATGACCAATGTCGAGACCGGCGACATCCGCGAGGACATCCTCAACGAAAAGGTCATGAGCGCGAT
>Ga0153956_1002615_pt1 | contig 12889 bp, 10 predicted proteins | sample TSFL040MetaG_FD_104704 | JGI IMG/M metagenome (GOLD analysis project Ga0153956, IMG submission 104704) | Attine ant fungus gardens microbial communities from Florida, USA - TSFL040 MetaG | ecosystem: Host-associated > Fungi > Mycelium > Unclassified | place: USA: Florida, Wekiwa Springs... | reverse complement strand
TCTTGCCGTCGCCCGTATAATCAGCCGGAACAACTACGTCGCCCGCGGCTCCGAACTGATACGCCGCAAATCCCGCCTGACTGTTCTGCAGATACCACACCGTATCACTCGGCCGATACACACTGATATCCGTCTTACCGTCCCCGTCATAGTCGAACATTGCCTTGGATACGTTTGAGGTTGTTGGCCCTGTAAGGGTAAGCGTATATGGACCGATCTCGTCGCCATCATACGTACTTGCCTCGATCGTATAAGTGCCGTCCTCAGGAAGCGTGTACAATCCGCTGGTCGGGATACGAGCATCATTGCCGCCGCCGCTGTCGTCATCATACAAGCTGTCATCGGCGCCGCTTGGCGTGTGCATGATCAGATATGAGTCAACTGCGGTCGAACTCATTAAGACTGACACCTGCTGACCGGCGCTTCCGTGGAATGTGTAGAGATCAGTTCCAAAAAGCCCGCTCACGAGACAGTCGGAAGAGTCCATCGTTCCGTTAACTGTCTGGTTATAATTTATCTGAGTAGCAGTACACGCAGCATCGGTGCCGAGAGTTACCTGATAATTGCCCGTTTCAGGATCATATGAATTTGTAGCAAGGAGATAATCGCCGGTAAAAGGCAATATATCTGCTCCCGCATCCATCGGGATCCTGGAATCGGAAGTTACGCCACTGTCGTCATTGTAATCGATAGTGTTAAAGTCCGTATCAAGTAGGAAGAGGAAGCTGTCAAAATCGGTTGACGTCTCACTAGCATAGACGGCCTGGCCTGAGGTGCCGTGAAATATATAAAAATCAACGTAGGTGCCGTCATCAAGCTGACAGTCACTGGCCGCGAGTGACCCGTTGAGAGTCTGTCCGACAGATATCGGAGTCGCAAAATTACATGGGTCGCCCTCGGTACGGTTACCTTTCATACGTTCGGCAAAACTTTTAAAGATCGCCGCTTTTTGTTGTGTCAGGGACTTTTTGCCCGAATTCGGCGCCTTGACCCTAAGCGGGCGTTTAGCTGTCTTTGCCTGCGCATATGAATTAATGGATGCGGCAAACGATAAGACCAAAGACATTATGGCTACTAAAGCCATGAGGAATTTTTTCATCGGATCTCAACCTCCTTTGTGTTCCAAAGTTTAAAAATATTGAAAATGTTGTTGCGTTGTATCAAATAAGTATCATTAAAGTTCTTAAAATAATCAAGTTAAAAATGTAGGAATCTGTCCTACGCTCCTAGCCGCGGTGGACGAAGAGCGTTTAGACGAACAAATACCGCTATTAAATGAGGTAGTGATCGACAAGTTTCAAGCGGCTAGCGTGGGAGCACCGTATCCGGTCTTATGTCGGGGCATCAAGCGGGTATGTAAGGCTATTTTCCCGTAGGCCTAATACCGATCGTACCGTCATCATTGATGACGGGTGCATTTTGCCCAAAATCGGCGTTCGAGAGAGTGCGGACGACGCGTATTGCTTCGCCGCTTTTATCGAGCAGCGGACCGCCTCGGCCTTCTTGCTTAGCGGCTTTTATCTTGCCGCTGACGAACTTACCGTCAGGCCCGATCCTGATCTCGACGATCTCGCTGAGAGCGGTTTCTGCCGAAAGGCCGAACCATCCGTATGTGCAGAAATTTCCCATCGAGTAAACGATAAGATGTCCGTTATACAACTCCATTCCGCGCATTACGTGCGGACCGTGTCCGAGCACAAGGCCCGCTCCGGCATCGATAACCGCATGAGTAAATGACCTCAGATTACCGCGATTTTCGCCAAGAAATATCTCCGACCCGTTTGGAACATGCTGATGATCAGTGCCCTCGGCTCCGCCGTGAAATGAGACGATAACGATATCGGCATGCTTTTTTGCCTCTGTCACCAGACGGCGTGCTCCATCGAGATCGTTGATGCTCGGCATTCCGTTATTATGGCCAAAAGCAACGACGGCGACTTTTTTGCCTTTGACATCAAGATAGGCAATGGTTGCCGACGGCTGTAGGCTGCCGGCGTACTTGATGCCCTGTTCGTCGAGTACTTTTTGTGTACTGCGGCGGCCTGCTTCGCCAAAATCGCCCGCGTGGTTATTAGCGACACTCATCACGTCAAACCCCGCTTCCTTGAGATATTTGCCGTAACGCGTCGGCACGCGAAAGGCGAAACATTTTGTCGAATTGGGCGAGCATTTTGCTGAAATGCCCGTATCGATGATCGGGCCTTCGAGGTTGCCGAACGCAATATCGGCCTTGGAAAGGATCGGCGTGACCTCTTTTAACAGATCGGCACCGTCGTTTGGCGGCATTCTGGAGTCATTAGGGAATGGCGACCCCATCATCACATCACCGACCGCGGCGATGTCGATCGGTTCGCGGTTCTCTGCCGGTTTAGGCGTCGGTTCAGCGTTTACCGCAACTATAGCGGTATTGCTTGGCGAGCCGACGGTCGAACCGCAAGCTCCCATTGCAACCAATCCCCAAACGGCAATGACTGCGATCAGCGTTCCTTTTGTGTAATTCATATTTTGGCTGTTGTTGAATGAATGATTTTACCACACCTAAAAAACCGAAATGCCGACATCCATGACGGCTGTCGGCATTTCTGCTATTAATAGATCTGCCTCTATGCCGATGCAGGAGCCGTTAGGTCGGTAAACTCAAGCGAATCGTGAACAAGCTTTGCCTGTTCGAGATTATGGATCGCATAAGACCCCGTCGCGGGCGATGCCGATGCCGAACGCCCTACGTATGCCAGCGTATGTCCGTCAGACAAAATATCGCGCAGACGCGGCTCGACAAATGACCAACCGCCCATATTCTGCGGTTCCTCTTGTGTCCAGATAACCTCAGCTGCGTTGGGATACGATGCAAGGATCTCAGCGACAGCCTTTGCCGGGAACGGATAGAACTGCTCGAGCCTGACGATCGCAACATCGCCTCTGTGTGCGTCTTCGCGAGCGGCGTCGAGGTCGTAATATACCTTGCCGCTGCAGAGAACAACGCGTTTTACGGCAGACCGGTCCTCAATGCGAACGTCGTCAATGACCGGTCTAAACCCGCCATTCTCCAACTCTGACATAGCCGAACTTGCCGCCGGCAGCCTGAGCAGGCTCTTTGGCGTCATAACTATAAGCGGCCTGACGATCTCTTGCTTGACCTGACGGCGAAGCAGATGAAAATATTGTGCAGGCGTCGTGGGATAGGTGACCTGCATATTATTTTCGGCACAAAGCTGAAGATAGCGTTCGAGACGTGCCGACGAATGTTCCGGTCCCTGGCCCTCAAAACCATGAGGCAAGAGCATCACAAGGCGGCTGCGCTGCTGCCATTTGTCCTCGGACGAGGAAATATATTGATCGATAACGATCTGGGCTCCGTTGGAGAAATCGCCGAACTGAGCTTCCCACGCAACAAGCTGCGGTTTTGCGACCACCGAGTAACCGTATTCAAAACCGAGTACGCCATATTCTGACAGCGAACTGTCAAATACATAGAATCTTGCCGCCGGATTATCTTCGTTCTTAAGCTCCGACAACGGAGTCCATCTTTCGCCGGTCATCGTATCGTACATCGACGCGTGACGTTGCGAAAATGTGCCGCGTCCTGAGTCCTGTCCGCTGACACGTACAGGATGCCCTTCGACAACCAGCGAACCAAAGCTCATGGCCTCGGCAAATCCCCAATCCATCGGGATCTCGCCGTCGCCCATCTTCGCACGCCGTGCCAACTGGCCGACCATTTTTGGATTGATGTGAAACGTGTCAGGCACGAGCGAGATCTTGTCCGAGATCGTCTTTAACCGCTCTGCCGAAACTCCGGTCTCCATAACCGCCGAGCCGTCCTCGTCAACGATCGCTTCCGGCAGCACCGCACGAGCCGGTCTATCGACAGCTATCTGCTTGGCACTCGCGAGTATGCGTTCGTACTTTTCAACAACCTTTTCGGTCATTGCCGTAAGGTCGTCAGCGGTAATAATTCCCTCTCGGATAAGCTGCTCTGCGTAGAGATGACGTGTGCCCGGATGAGCCTTGACCCGTGCATACATCACAGGCTGCGTATAGCTCGGCTCGTCACCCTCATTATGTCCGAGACGTCTAAAACCAACAACATCGAGGACAACATCTTGCATGAACTCGCGCCTGTAATCGAGCGAGATCTGAATAACGCGATACGCAGCCTCGGGGTCATCGCCGTTTATATGAAAGATCGGCGTCTGTGTGATCTGAGCGGCGTCTGTAGAGTATATAGACGAACGGCTAAGCTCGGGCGATGTCGTAAAACCGATCTGATTATTGATGACGATATGCAGCGTACCGCCGGTGCGGTAACCGGGCAGATTGGCAAGCTGCAGCGTCTCCATTACAACGCCCTGTCCGGCAAATGCCGCGTCACCGTGGATCAGTACAGGCATGATTTTGCCGTAAACCTCTTCGCGTGTGCGCTGTTCGCCATTACGCAGCTCGTCCTGACGAGCACGGGCCATTCCCTCGACAACGGGATTTACTGTCTCAAGGTGGCTCGGGTTGCACGACAGCTGTACTAAAAGATCTTTGCCGCTCTTGGTATGACGATGCCCGACGGCTCCCTGATGGTATTTAACATCGCCCTCATCCGCCGGAAAACTCGGATGCGACGTGCCTTCAAAAACGGTAAATATGCGTTCAGCCATATCGCCAGTGTCTGGGTCGCCGACGATGTTCGAAAGCACATTCAAGCGGCCGCGATGGGCCATCCCCATATACAATTCATCGACTCCGCGTGCCGACGCTCCCTCAACAAGCTGATCGAGCATCGGGATAACGGTCTCGCATCCCTCAAGCGAAAATCGCTTTTGGCCGAGATATTTTTTGTGCAGGAACTGTTCGAACTGCTCCGCTTCGATCAGTTTTTGCAGCAGCTCTCTCTTGGTCTCGGCGGGAAGCGGTTTTGTATCGACGAACTGCTCACGCACCTGATTACGGATCCAATCCTTTTGCTCGGTGCTTTGAATATGACGATATTCGATACCGACCTTACCGCAGTAAGCTCTCCGCAGTATCTCAAGTATGCGGCGGAGCGTGGCCGTCGTCTCACCATGAAGGCCACCGGTGATGAATTGACGATCGAGATCCCAAATGGTGAGGCCAAAATTTTCAAGATCCAGCTCTGACGCGTGATGCGACGTCATATTGAGCGGATCGATATCGGCAAGCATATGCCCTTTGACACGATATGCGTTTATCAGCTGGAGCACATTTGCCTGTTTTTCGGCCTGTTCGCGATCGCCGCCAAAGAGCGACGGGTTATAGTCCTCAGCCCATCTGAGCGGCGGGTAATTGATCTCGAGTTCCGCAAATATCGAGTCATAAAAACCATGCTGGCCCTTGATAAATTCGTGTATCTTTGCAAGAAATAGGCCGCTCTCGGCACCTTGTATCACACGATGATCGTAGGTGCTGGTAACAGTAACGGTCTTGCTGATACCAATCTGCGAAAGAGCGGCGGCGGTCATTGCCTGATACTCGGGCGGATATTCGATCGACCCGGTAGCGATGATCGCACTCTGGCCGGACATCAGACGCGGATTCGATGCCGCGGTGCCGATCGTGCCCGGATTAGTCAATGAGATCGTCGTTCCCTGAAAGTCAGCGATCTCGAGTTTGCCGTTGCGTGCCTTTTTGACCTGCTCATTATAGGCGTCAAAGAACTGTGCAAAGTTCATCTTGTTGGCACCCTTGATGTTGGGAACCAACAGATTACGCGAACCGTCCTTTTTCTCGATATCGATAGCGATACCGAGATTGACATCTTCGTGTTCGAGCCGCGACGGTGTGCCGTCGATCATGCCAAAACCGAAATTAAGATGCGGATATGCGACGACGGCCTTTACGATGGCCCATGCAATGATGTGTGTAAATGAGACCTTGCCGCGTCCGCCTGCTGCAAGATGCTCGTTGATGATGCGGCGATTTTCTTCGAGAACCTTGACCGGTATCGTGCGAAAGCTCGTTGCCGTCGGCACGGTCAGGCTGGCCTCCATATTCTCAACGATCTTTTTGGATGCGCCTGTCAGCGGTTTAGGCTCGGTATCGGGCGAAAGAATGACCGCCGGAGCCTGCTTAACAGGCTGTTGTGCGGCCGGTGCCGGCGTTGCCGAGACGCTGCTGCCATTGCCGTTAGTGACATCGGACGGAGCGTTGCCATTCAAAAGATCGGTAAAATATGTCTGCCACGAGTCATCAACGAGTTTGGGATCCTTTCGAAATCTTTCGAGCAGTCCCTCGACGTAGGTGGCGTTCGAACCAAAACTGTCTTTTATAAATGCTGTTAGATCAGATGTATTAATGCTCACTTTATTTTTCTCGTACCTCGCGTAAAACTTAATTTTAACGCAGTTATCTGAAAATAAATAGCCTTACGCCCGACCTCTGTCACTTAAGCGGATTATCTATCTCAAAGTCGAGCAGTATAGGCACAACTCTCTTGAAGTTAAAGCCGTATTTACGAAATTTGCCAAAAACGAATACAGTTCCCGTAACACGCCATCTTTTTTGTGGATCTTTAAATTCCTGATACGCAGCTTTGGCGATGCCTTTGAGGCCGACCATAACTTTAAGCGGGGTGGAAAGACTCGTCTCGACATTGCGTTCTATGTCAAATGCCGCAGTGTACTCAGCGATCTCAGCATTGACATTATTGATTTGTATATCCTTAAAGCTGATGATCTCGACACGGCCTGTCTGATCGATACCGGAAACACGGGGCAGAAATGAGAGTTCAAGACCGCCCAGCCCGAACGACTCGACCGTCGGCTCACCGACATTGAGGCTTACAACATTCTTTTCGTGATCGTTTTTTGACCCGAACCGGCCGTTGAGAGGAGATATTCGAGGAGCAACAACATTGACCTTTGTCCGATAGACCTTATAACCTCGTATCTCGCCGGGATAGTCCTGCGAAAATGCGGCGGCTGAAATGCAAAGTAAGGCCAGCACCGCAAACGAAATGCCGGCTGCCGTTCGTCTGATCATTTACTGCCGCTTGCCTTTGAGCGTCCGTTGGGGTTTGCCTCGATGTCCTGGCGGATCGCATCGAGAATACCGTTTATGAATTGCGTTGCCTCGTATGTCGAAAATCGGCGTGCGATCTCAAGAGCCTCATTAATAACAACGGCATTTGGCGTGTCCACATACTCGAACTCGTAAACCGCGAGCCTCAGAACATTACGATCCACGATCGCCATTCGCTCGATGCGCCAATGTTCGGCACGCGAGCGTATGCGGTCATCAACGGCATCGCATTTATCTAAAAGGCCAAGAGCAAGGATGTCAGCGAACTCACGCGTCGGCGTCATCGTTTCGACGAGCTGCTCTATCTCGACGATCACCGTTCCAAAGATCTCGGTCAATATCGTGCTGATGCGGTTTGCGGCGTCAAAACACTCGCGAAATTCATCGTCATTAGATTTTGTCCGTATCTGGCCCGCAAGAAACTCCAGATCCGCGACGAACTTATCGACGATACCGCTTAATTTCGGGCCGTGATCCTTAACATCGTCAGCTTTGACGTCTCGCGATCTGACGACGTCATCGACATACTTTCGATATTCCTGCAGAAAGTGTCTTACTTCGCTCTGAATTTCGTCGAGTCCGTAAAAACGGCTATTTTTGCGATCCAGCGGTTCGAGCTTTCTAAGGTGTTTAAGGATCTGCGTTCGATGGCTTTCGATCGTGTCGCACTTACTAAGGACGGACCAAAAAAGCTCGCTCGCACCTTTTTTAAGCTCATCGAAACCGAGTTCGCCCCAATAGTCCAAATGCGAAAACTTGCCGTTGGGAAGCATATCGGCAGCAAATAACATCTGCAGCGCACACTCGCGGGCCTTATGCCGGTTAGCCGAACTGCTCTCTAGAATATCAAACGTCATGCAATGGTGCTTAAGACCCGTGTCTTAAAGTCCTCTAACAATTCTTGTTCTCTCGACCCTATACTCTCAAAAACGGCCGCCATTTCGATCGCCGAGACAGCCGCTTCGTATCCTTTATTATCGTTGCCGTCACCACAGCGGTCTATCGCCTGCTGCAGCGTATCGGTCGTGACCACACCGAACATCACCGGTACACCTGTACTGAGCGACGCCTGCGTGATGCCGGCCGCGGCCTGTCCTGCGACAAATTCGAAATGCGGTGTGTCGCCGCGAATGACGACACCGAGAGCAATGACCGAATTATAAAATTTGGTTTGTGCCGCACGCTGCGCGGCTGCGGGGAGTTCGAATGCTCCGGGAACCTGAAATATGTCAATGCTCTCGTCGGCAACGCCGGCCTCTCTAAGTGCACGCTGAGCACCGTCGGAAAGACTGTTGGTCAGTTCGTCGTGCCAGCGGCTGACGACGACAGCAAACCTGTAATGCGAAGCATCGATATCCTTTTTTTCAAAGTCCGTTCTCATCTATAAGGCATTACGCCGGAACTCAAGTATAGATAAACGCCGTTAGCATTGACAAGGAATCAATGCGTGATTGCAAACCTGACCGCTTTTAGCCGATAATTCAGCAACCCATGGCACGTCACCTGATCGAGACAGAAGAGAGCCTGATCATCGAAACACCCGAGCGTGTACAGCTTGAGTTTTCGCTTGCGTCTATCGGCAACCGGTTCCTCGCTGTCGCCATCGATCATTTTATCCAATATGTTTCGATCTTTCTGATCGCATGGATATTTTACGCAATTGCCGGAAGTTCGAGCGGCACCATCGATCGTTTTATCGATCAAGCCCCAAAATGGACGTACGCAATACTGATCCTTGTGCTTTTCGCGATCTTTACGGGTTATTTCATCCTGTTCGAGTGGCTCTGGAATGGTCAAACGCCAGGTAAACGCCTAATGAAACTGCGTGTGATCCGCGATGACGGACGCCCGTTGACACTATGGGAATCGATCGCCCGAAATCTCTTACGTATAGGCGACGCGGCTCCGGGCTTTTTAGTGCCGATATATTCGGTCGGTGTGATCGTGATCTTTCTTAATGATCGTGACCAGCGTTTAGGTGACGTTTTTGCCGGAACTGTCGTCATTCGCGAACGACTTGACGAGGCACCCAGCTTTGCCGAAACATTTTCCAGCCCTGTCAGCGACCCTGCGTTTTCCCGTGTTCAAAAGGTGCCGCAATTTACAGCCAATATGGCCGGTATCTCTGAAAACGAAATGGACGTCGTTGAGAGTTTCTTGCGGCGCCGCTGGGACCTTACCGAACGCCAGCGGCTATGGATGGCATGGCGCATCGCACTGCCGATAATGTATAAGCTCAAGCCAAAATACGACCTTACGGACTTTACCTACGAGGGCTTTTTAGAGGAGCTGCTCGCCAGATTTTACAGCCGGCAAAAATATCTCAACTAGCTCATTGCATCGCCGCATCATAAGAGTGTACTTTTTACTCTTGCCTTTTACGGCAGTATCACGCGGGCGGAAAATATAACTGTGTCAAAAAACATCCTCGTCACCGGCGGTGCCGGATTTATTGGTTCGCATCTCGTCGATATGCTCATCGGCGAAGGCGTTTGGAATGTTACGGTCGTTGACGATCTCAACGATTTTTACTCGCCCGATATCAAGCGTGCGAATATTGCTCATCACACAGGCCGTGATGATTTTCGCCTCGTTGATGCCGATATCCGTGATGTCGATGCGATGTCGCAAACCTTTGACGAAGGTAATTTTGACGTCATCGTCCATCTCGCGGCACGTGCCGGCGTACGCCCAAGCCTAACCGAACCGAGACTCTATTTTGAGACGAACGTGACCGGCACGCTCAACCTGCTCGAGTTGGCAAAAAAACACGGGATCAGGCAATTTGTGTCAGCATCGTCATCGTCTGTTTACGGCATCAACGGCAAGATACCGTTTGCCGAGGACGACCGTATTCATCAACCTATCTCGCCCTATGCATCGACCAAAGCTGCGGGCGAATTGTTGTGCTACACATACTCGCATCTGCATAACATCCGCACTGTCTCTCTTAGATTTTTTACGGTCTATGGAGCACGTCAGCGGCCTGATCTCGCGATACATAAATTTGCAAAGCTGATCGCCGACGGCAAACCGATCCCTGTCTTTGGCGACGGCACGACGCGGCGTGATTATACGTACATCGACGACATCATTCAGGGCGTACGGGCATCTATCGACTACGACGGATCGATGTACGAGGTCTTTAATCTGGGCGAATCTCAGACGATCGAGCTAAGCGAACTCATCTCGCTGCTCGAAAATGCTCTCGGCAAAAAGGCCGTCATCGATCGCCAACCGGCACAGCCCGGCGACGTGCCGATAACCTTTGCCGACATTTCAAAAGCAAAAGCTCTGCTCAACTACAACCCGACGACCAAGATCGCCGACGGCATCCCAAAATTTGTCGAGTGGTTCCTCGCCAACCGCCGGTCATAGAGCATTAACCTATCATGCCGAATATAGTACGTTCATTTTTTTAAAAAGCCGTATTCGTAAACTTTGAGGGCGATCTTGGCGGCGAGTGAGTTTAGGTTTTGCCGCAAAGCGGTGATGAGTTCTGTATAGCGGTCGTCTGTACTCTTGGCGTTCATTCGTCCCTTGTCATTGCGGCCCTGAAAATGTTTGCGAATGTCATAAAGGCTTGCGTTGACGTTGATGCCCTTTTGCAAATGATAGTATCGCCACAACTCGCGTCCGGTAACTGCACACCATCCATGCGGGTCTTCCTGTCAAATCCCAGTGTATCAAGCCCAGATAATGTGTTAGCTTGACAATAGACGTCCAGACGTCTATTGTTGATTTCGTGAATCCAGAGCAAATTAGATACTCACCCGGCAGAATTCGCGACGCGATTGTACATATTTTGTCACACTCCTCTGAGTCGATGTCGGTTAGTGAGATTGAGTTGCGTGTAAATCAGATCGTAGGACCTACGCCACCGTCTTCTATCAGATCGTATTTGCGTCTGAACACTCCAGATGTGTTTCTAAGGGAAGATCGCGGAATTTACCGACTTAAAGAAAACATCGTCAATGAAACCTTGGTCGATTCGCCATCAACCAAAGAGCCTCAAACATTCGAGTATGGACGTAGTAAGTTAATTCATGCCGATTGCTTTGAGTGGATTGCAAAACAAGACCTAAATACAATTCACGCAGTTGTTACTGATCCGCCCTATGGATTACACGAGTACACGTCAGAACAACAAACAAAATTGCGAAATGGTAAAGGTGGTGTATGGAGAATTCCGCCGTCATTCGATGGTCATACAAGGTCACCTTTACCGAGATTTACAACTCTTACCCAGGCCCAACTGGATGAATTGGAATCCTTCTTTTCACTCCTGACTCGACTTTTACTTCCAAAACTGGTACCCGGAGCACACGTAATTATCGCAACAAATCCGTTGCTTTCATACATTGTGTCAAATGCGTTGGCACGCTCAGGTCTTGAGCGGCGTGGTGAAATAGTAAGATTGACAATGACCATGCGAGGCGGAGATCGACCGAAAGCGGCTCATGAAGAATTTTCGGAAATAAGCATGATGCCTAGATCCGCTTGGGAGCCGTGGCTGGTTTTTAGAAAGCCGCTTGAAGGTAGAGCTCAAGATAATTTAAGAAAATGGAAAACTGGCGGATTCCGTCGTCCGTCTGAGAACAAGCCATTCACTGATGTAATTGAGTCATCCCCAACTGGCAAGAATGAACGTGCGCTTGCCCCTCATCCGAGTCTCAAGCCTCAATCTTTTATGAGGCAAATCGTCCGCGCGGTTTTACCGCTTGCGGAAGGTACCATTCTCGACCCATTTGCAGGTGCAGGTTCGACCTTGGCCGCATCCGAGTCGGTGGGCTACAAGAGCGTGGGGGTTGAAAAGGACGCTCACTTTTTTGAGATTGCCTCTATGGCGATTCCGAAACTTGCCCGCTTGAAAATACGAGAACCTAAAGTTTGAATACCCAATTATCGCGAAGCTTTTTGATGCCTTCTTTGTGTAGCGTTGCAGTTCGAGTGCCTAGCTCTCCACGAGCATTTTTCCGAAAGTCCTCTATGTTAACTTGACCCAAATATACTTCGGTGAATCTCATCGGCAACCTTTCGCGAGCAGGTTCCGATTTAGTATCGATCGCATATACCCAACCGCACATCCATTGCTTTCTGGCTCCGTGCGTGTCCACAGCCCCGCCTGCTTTCCTGGTGGTTTTGATCTCGACCCCTTCGGTTCCGGCGATTACCGCATTATCCGCATACGCTCCCCGTACAATCAAATCTGGGTGACCATTATGGTATAAATTTTCTGTTAAAGTCCGGGAATGTTTTGCAAGGCTTGCAGTAACCATATCTGACAAAAGACCAGACATAATAGCTGGTCGGAGCATATCGTCTAGTCGTTGCAGCCCCTTACTGATCAGATGTGAATTAACATCATAGAAGAAGTCATAATGTCCTGAATTGCCAGTTCAAGATCCTTAAGGCGCAGTTCAAACGGCAAATCAACGTCACGATTGAATTTTGTAGTATCTACGGTGTTCCTGTTTATGACCATTGCTCGTATATGTTTCCAAAATTATAGCAGATAGATGATCTCAGCTCGTTCTTTTTGGTCTCATCCATATGGAAGCCCTTCCACAAAGGCTTTTCGAGGATCCTCGCCTCCTTCTAGTCGCCCATGCAAAGTTTATGAGGCTTGGGCGGCTCGGCCTTGTTCATCTTTCTCAAAATCGTAAACGTGCGTGTTCGCCTTTAATATCGACTCGATCCGCGTCTTTATAAGGCCAAATTCTTTGGTCCTGTGATCGCTCGATGTTACTGTCCAGTCAAAATCATTTATGTAGAAAATGTCCTGAATATGTATGTACGGAACGAACGCGATCTTTTTGAAATCAAAGGCACCGAGAAAGGCCGGCGGCAGTGTCTTGTC